>OGZK01001608.1_pt1 | contig 21164 bp, 9 predicted proteins | sample 1576791 | NCBI WGS metagenome assembly OGZK01 (sample SAMEA3541556, study PRJEB24748) | human gut metagenome | biome: human gut; feature: human-associated habitat; material: faeces | place: China | collected 2012
GCCTGCGGCCCGGCGCCTTTGCCCCCTGCCAAAATCCATCCGAGGAGTATACTATGCCAACAGAGCTGTACGAAAATTTAGAGGCCCCCAAGAAGGCGGTACTGGCCGCCGTGGATACCGGGGAGTACCGCTACGGCACGTATGCTGTTTTCTTTCACTTTATAATGAATCAGGATAGCATTATCCGCATAAGCCATGCGGAATTTGACATCCGGACAATACGGATATGCCGCCCAGTTCACTGTATTAACCGGCTGAAAAGCCACTTTTTCTTCATCCAAAAGAGCAGGAACCGATTCCACCGGTATGTTTGCCATGCTCACTTTCTTGACATCCAGTTCTTTCATCATCTTATTTTTGGAGGTTAACGCGAATAAGGGGAAAACACAGCACCCCATTACCGCTGCTATCGTATATCTTATCGAATACATGAGGCTATGAACTCTTGCATTTCCGGAGTATGCTCTTCCACGCTTTGCAGCAATTTGAACTGCGCTTTGGTGCGCACCAGGTTGTGTTCCGGATATTGAATCTTATAGTATGTATCACCGTTAATGTAATCGGCAAGGAAACGCACACATTGCATATAGGGGAACAATGCGGCCGCATAAGGCAAATTCTCTATCTCCACCGGCAGCAGGAAAGATTTGGCCGACTCCAGATAGCCCTTTGTGAAAGCCTTGAATATCTCCATATTGAAATTCACGTTGGAGAGGTCTTTGTCATCTTCCAGCCCCGTATTGGCTCCCGAACGCAGAAAATCGCCAAAGTCGGAAAATACAAAACTGGGCATCACCGTATCGAGATCAATGACGCAGAGCACATTGCCGTTTTCATCGAACATCATGTTGTTGACTTTCGTATCGCAATGGCAAACACGCTTGGGCAACTTGTTTTCACGATGCAAGCGTTCCGCCTTGCACATTTCATCGGCGCGACGCTCAATTTCATCCAGAAAATACCGCACTTCCCCCACACGTCCGGCAGCATCGGCCGCCACAGCGTCACGAAGCTGTTTCAAACGGAATTCCATATTGTGGAAATTGGGGATTGTCTCACCCAGACGGTCGGGAATATCGGCAAGCATGGCCTGGAAGTTGCCGAAAGCCGCACCGGCATAGTATGAATATTCGGGATTGACCGTTTCGTATGTCCTCGCATTGGGAATAAACGCCATGACACGCCAGTAATTCCCGCCGTCGAACCAATAAGTCTTTCCATTGCCGGCAGGAAGGAAATGGAGCACCTTACGCTCAATATCGCCTTCACCTTTTTCTTCCAGTTTCCTGCGGATATGAGTGGTTACGGCATTGATATTTGCCTGCAACATCTCTACATCTTGGAAAATGGCATGATTGATGCGCTGCAATACGTAATCGGGCGCATCGGCTTCGAGTGTGGTTACTTTATACGTGTCATTGATAAGCCCGGCTCCTAAGGGCTTGATTTCTTGCACTGTACCTGTTAATTGAAAATGAGATACGATAGATAAAAGGTCTTTCATGATAATTAAGAGATTAATTTATGGTACAAATATACCTTCTTTATTAGGTATAATCAGTTTATAATTGTTCGATGAAGTTCCAAATTTATACATTTAAGCAGACATAACCTCAAAATCCAAATAATAAATGAGATTCTTTGCCTAAAATATTCATATATTTGTAACTGAAACCTTAAAAATGACTCAACGTGCAGAAGCTTATCATCAGACTACTCTTCATTTTAGCGGGCATGGCTTTCGCAAATGTATATGGCCAGAACATTACTTTCAACCACCTTACCACTGACAACGGGCTATCGCAATTCTCCGTAAACAGTCTGTACATCGACGAAAGCGGTATTCTATGGATTGGCACGCGCGAAGGGCTGAACCGCTACAACGGGGAAGACATAAAGACCTATAAATTACAAAAGAACGATCCTAACAGCCTTTTCTGCAATACAGTACTGCGTATTGTGGGCAACCGCAACGGAAGCATCTATCTGCTCTGCACCGACGGAGTAGCCGAGTTCAACCTTATCACCCAAAAATTCACAACCTTACTGCAAGGGAGCATCAACAGCATCTACTACAATAACGGCCTTTTCATCGGTAAAAAGAACGAAGTCTACCGGTACAATGAAGAGACCGCCAACTTCGATCTCTACTATCAGTTGCCCAACGGCAGTCTGGATATCTTTTGCATGCACATTGACAAAGGTTATTTATGGATAGGCACTACCACCAACGGTGTATACCGCCTGAATATAGACAAAAAAGAACTGGAACACCCCATTCGGAAAGGGAATATCATCAGTTTCTATCGGGACAGCGGAGGAGAATTATGGATTGGTAGCTGGGAAGAGGGACTGTTCCATGTAAAGACAAACGGAAAGATCGAGAATTTCAAGTACGATGCCAAGAACCCGCACAGCCTTTCTTCTAATTTCGTCAGGGCCTGTTGCGAGGACAATCTGGGAAATATATGGATAGGCACCTTCAACGGACTGAACCGTTACAACAAAAGTACCGGTTTGTTCCAAAACCATACCGCCAACGACATACAGAGCGACGGCCTTACACACTCTTCCATCTGGTGCATTGTAAAAGACAATCAAGGCACGCTCTGGCTGGGAACTTACTTTGGCGGTGTCAACTACTTCAATCCGGAATATGAAATCTATACCCGCTACTCTTATTCTTCCAACGAAAAGCAAGGACTGAGCAACCCCGTCGTAGGGCGTACCATCGAAGATAAAAACGGCAACCTATGGATAGGAACCGAAGGCGGAGGCCTGAACTATTTCAACCGCCGTACACGCGAATTCAAATGGTACCGCCCTCAAGAAGGACGCAACAGTATATCGCACAATAATGTGAAAGCACTTTATTACGATGCCGACAAAGAAATTATATGGATAGGCACTCACTTGGGCGGTCTGAACAGACTGGACATACGCTCCGGGCACTTTACCCATTACCGCATGGAAGATAACAACCGGCAAACTCTCCCTTCGGATATTGTCCGCGACATCATTCCTTACAAGGACCTCCTGATTGTAGCGACTCAAAACGGAGTGTGTCTCTTTGACCCAGACAGCGGAAAGTGCCGGCAACTGTTTAAAGACAGCAAAGAGGGGAAATCCATAAAAATGGTGGCGGATATACTACTCGATTCGGAAGGTACCCTGTGGATTGCCGCCACCGGAGAGGGCGTGTTCAACTATCGTTTCGATACCCGGAAACTGACCAACTACCGCCATGACTCCGCCAATCCGAACAGCCTTAGTAACAACAACGTAAACAATATAATGCAGGACAGTCAAGGCCACCTGTGGTTCTCCACTTCGGGCAGCGGCCTGGATCTATATCATCCTGCAAACAATGACTTCGAAAACTTCGACAAAGAGAAAAACGGCCTTGCCAGCGACTGCGTCTACGAGACGCAAGAGTCTGCCGCCAGTGGCAAATTACTGCTTATCACCAACCAAGGCTTCTCCATTTTTGACTATCAGAACATGCATATTAAGAATTACAGCGCCGAAAATGGGTTTCCGCTGACAGCCGTCAACGAGAATTCGCTCTGCATCACCCGCGATGGCGAAATTTTCCTGGGTGGCGTACAGGGCATGATTTCTTTTCATGAAATGGAGCTGAACTTTACACCAAAACCCTATAACATCATCCTTTCACGCCTCATCGTCAACGGACAGGAAATACACGCAGGGGACAAAACCGGTATCCTGCAACACTCCTTGTGCCACACCCGGGAGATAACGCTCAATGCAGACCAAAGCATGTTCAGCATAGAGTTTGCCACATCCAACTACATACCTGCCAACAAAGACGATATCATTTATAAACTGGAGGGATTCTCCGACGAATGGACCAATACGCGCGGACTGCACTCCATAACTTATACCAATCTGAACGCGGGCACTTACACCCTGCTCATCAAACCGGAAGAAAAGGATGAAAGCCTTTGCCCGCAAGCGAGGCTCATCATCCATATACTACCTCCGTATTACAGAACAACCTTTGCCTACTTCATCTACCTCATCCTAACGACGGCAGTGTTATGGTACCTGATACGTACCTACAAATCCAGAATCAAACTGCAAGAGTCCCTGAAATATGAGCAAAAACACATTCAGGATGTAGAAGCATTAAACCAGTCCAAACTGCGTTTCTTCACCAACATCTCGCACGAGTTCCGCACTCCGCTGACGCTGATCGTGGGCCAGGTGGAAACCCTTCTGCAATTACAGAACTTCACCCCCGCCATTTATAACAAGATATTAGGCATTTATAAGAACAGCATCCAGCTACGCGAACTGATCACCGAATTGCTCGACTTCCGCAAGCAAGAGCAAGGACATATGAAGATAAAGGTCAGCCCGCACAATATCGTGAATTTTCTATATGAAAACTATCTGCTGTTCCTCGAATATGCCAGCGCAAAACGCATCAACTTCAACTTCGAGAAAGAAACCGACGAACTTGAAGTGTGGTACGACCAAAAGCAGATGCAGAAAGTCATCAACAACCTTTTATCCAATGCCATTAAGCATACGGAGGAGGAAGATACCATTACGCTCAGCGTGAAAAAAGAGGAAGACAACGTTGTGATCCGCGTAAAAGATACAGGAAGCGGCATCGATGCAAAAGAAATCGACAAGATATTCGACCGTTTCTATCAGATAGATCCGGTTAACTCCACCGATGCCGGGAAAAGCGGTACGGGCATCGGACTGGCGTTGACCAAGGGCATCATAGAGCTGCATCATGGCACTATCCGCGTAGAAAGCGAACTCGGCAAGGGAACCAGCTTTATTGTCACCCTGCGTTTAGGCAACGGAGTTTTTGACGCAGAGCAAATCAACCCCAACCCGGATTGTGTGCAACAAATAGAAATACCTAAACCGGAAACAGATGCTTTCCTGAAAACGGAACTTGAGGAAAATGCACCCATCAAGCGTATTCCGGATGCTAAAATGCTAATCGTAGAAGACAACGATTCCATCCGGGAAATGCTCGCCAATATCTTCAAACCATTCTACCAGATACTGACAGCTACCAACGGAGAAGAAGGCTGGGAACTGGTGCGCAACGAGATGCCCTGCATTGTGGTAAGCGATGTGGTGATGCCCAAAATGTCGGGAACAGAGTTGTGCAAACTTATAAAAAACGATTTCAACACCTGCCATATTCCCGTAGTATTGTTGACCGCACGTACCGCTATCGAGCAGAATATCGAAGGCTTGCGCATCGGTGCGGACGACTACATTACCAAACCATTCAACACAAGCCTACTGATTTCCCGCTGCAACAACTTGGTGAACTCCCGTATCCTCTTACAGGAGAAATTCAGCAAACAGCCGCAGGCAGCCGCCCAAATGCTCGCTACGAACCCGATTGACAAAGATATTCTGGACCGCGCCATGGCTATCATCGAACAACATTTGGATGATACGGAATTCAACGTCAATGTTTTTGCCAGGGAAATGGCAATGGCACGCACCAACCTGTTCACCAAGTTAAAAGCAATCACCGGACAGACTCCCAATGACTTTATTCTGACTATCCGCCTAAAGAAAGGCGCCCTGATGCTACGCAATAACCCGGAACTAAACATCACAGAGATCTCCGACAGGATAGGATTCAGCTCTTCACGCTATTTCAGCAAGTGCTTCAAAGATGTCTATCATGTCAGTCCGCTGGCGTACCGCAAGGGAGAGGAAGACGACAAGGAAAAGGAAGAGGAAGGGAGCGAAGAATAGGTTTTACATGTTTTGGACTTTTCATGCCTCTGTGTGTACTATTCTATACACAGAGGTTGGAAAAGAGCACATACCTTTGGAGCGGAAATCAAACTTTAAAGCCCAAAGACTATGAAACATTTATCTAACCTCCTACCATATCTCCCAAGCGCAATCCTCTTGGCGGGATGTGGCAATCATTCCAAACAGACAGCTCCAAGCAGCCAATTGCAAAAGCCAAATGTCATCTATCTTATTTCGGATGATCTGGGCATTGGCGACCTTAGCTGCTATGGCGCCACAAAAGTAAGCACTCCGAATATCGACCGCCTTGCCGGTCAAGGTATGCAGTTTACCAACGCTTATGCCACTTCCTCCACAAGCACTCCCTCCCGTTTCGGCCTGTTGACAGGTATGTACCCCTGGAGACAAGAAAATACCGGCATCGCTCCGGGTAACTCCGAACTGATCATCGACACAGCCTGCGTTACAATGGCCGATATGTTCAAAGAAGAAGGCTATTGCACAGGAGCCGTTGGCAAATGGCACCTGGGATTGGGGCCTAAGGGCGGAACGGACTTCAACCATGAAATCAAGCCGAATACGCAAGACATCGGTTTCGACTACGAATTTATAATTCCTGCTACTGTGGACCGCGTACCCTGTGTTTTCGTAGAAAACGCCCATGTTGTAGGACTCGATCCCAAAGATCCTATCACCGTCAACTATAATCACAAAGTAGGCGACTGGCCCACCGGGCTTGAAAATCCAGAATCAGTAAAAATGAAGCCCAGTCAGGGACACAATAATACCATTATTAACGGTATTCCCCGCATTGGCTGGATGACCGGCGGCAAATCGGCCCTCTGGGTAGATGAGGACATTGCAGACATTATTACCGGCAAAGCTAAAGATTTCATCATTTCACATAAGAATGAACCTTTCTTCCTGTATATGGGCACACAAGACGTACATGTTCCCCGCGTTCCTCACCCACGCTTTGCAGGGAAAAGCGGTTTAGGACCGCGCGGTGACGTCATTCTGCAATTGGACTGGACCGTTGGCGAAATTATGCGTACCCTCGACAGCTTGAACATTGCCGACAATACAATCTTCGTATTTTGCAGCGACAACGGGCCTGTCATTGACGACGGTTATCAGGACCAAGCTCTCGAATTGCTGAACGGACACACGCCCATGAAACATTATCGTGGCGGCAAGTACAGCTCGTTCGATGCCGGCACCCGTATTCCATTCATTGTCCGCTGGCCCAATGGGATCAAACCGGGCAAACAACAGGCCCTATTCTCCATGATTGATGTATATGCTTCATTCGCAGCCCTGCTGGATCATCAGCTTCCCACAGGTGTCGCCCCCGACAGCCGCGACCAGCTTGATAGCTTCCTCGGTACGGATACCGCCGGGTGCAACTACATAGTGCAACAAAACCTGAACAATACCCTATCCATCATCCAGAATAACTGGAAGTATATCGAGCCAAGCAACAAACCGGCCTTGGAATACTGGACAAAAATAGAAATGGGAAACAATCCCGAACCCCAACTTTATAACCTGTCCATTGATCCTTCCGAGAAAAACAACGTGGCTAAGGACCATCCGGATAAAGTAAAAACACTCTCCGCCCTATTGGAAGAAGTGAAAAGCGCAAAGAACCAACAATATCGACAGACACAAAACTTCTAACCTAATCTCTATGTCGATAATCAATTAAAAGACTTTAATTGATTACACTTGAATGAGAGAGAAGGATCGTGAGATTCTTCTCTCTTTTTAGAATATCGCCCTCTTCATAAAAGATACGGAATAAAAACGTATCTTTGCAGCCATGAACAATAATTTATTACCTATACATTTCGCTCCGCTCCAAGGCTATACAGACGCGGTATATAGGCTGGCACACGCCCGTATATTCGGTGGCATCGACACTTACTATTCCCCTTTTGTACGTGTGGAACATGGTGAGATCCGTCGTAAAGACGCACGCGATATAAGTTCGAAGAATAACCGGGAAGGAATACACCTGATTCCCCAGCTGATTGCATCACAGCCCGACAAGCTGGAACAGATAATCACTCTTTTCATCGAGAACAATTATCAGGAAGCAGATATCAACTTGGGATGCCCTTTCCCAGTGTTGGCCAAACGTCACAATGGCGCCGGAATGTTGCCGTATCCGGACGAGGTAAAAGATCTGCTGACCGCCGCAATAGAAAAATACCCTCAAATCCATTTCTCCGTCAAACTCCGGTTGGGTTGGGAAAATGCAGAAGAATGCCTCGCACTGCTGCCATTGTTCAATGCCCTTCCTTTGACACATATCATCCTACATCCGCGTTTAGGGAAACAACAATACAAGGGAGAGGTGGATTTAAGTGGATTTGAGGCTTTTTATAACGGGTGCGAAAAGCCTTTATTATACAATGGAGACCTGCATACAGTGGAAGATATACAAACGATTACAGAACGCTTTCCAAAATTGGCAGGAGTAGTCATAGGACGTGGCCTGCTCGCCAATCCTGCCCTGGCATGGGAATACCGACAAGGGAAAAAGCTCTCTCCCGATGAGATAATTGAGAAAGTAGGACAGTTGCATGCAGAAGTTTACAGCACCTATGAAGAGTTACTGCAAGGCGGAGAAACACAGTTGCTAATGAAAATGAAAAGTTTTTGGGAGTACCTGATGCCCGACGGAAACCGTAAAGCAAAAAAAGCCATACACAAAACCAGTAAATTAGCCAATTACCGGATAGCAGTAAATAATTTACTTTCTTCATATAAATGAAACGGGAACTACAATCCTAAAAGCACCGGTTTTCTCACATGAAAATGAAAAACAATCTATGAATAACCTTCTATCCACAGATTGTTTTTTTATTATACTGTAATTATAGGCCAAACCTCCTCCCAGAGCCCCTATAACACTACTATCATGTACAAAATTAGACTATTTCCGAACGATTACCTTATATATCTGCCCTATCATATTAATATTTTTGCACTGTGATTTTGTACTCACAGAAATGGAATTATAACCTTATTAATCAATTAAACCAATATTTATGAAAAAGAAGCTGATCTTTTTGAGGGCATTAAGTACAGTATTGCTTTTTGTCTTTTTCGTAACACAAACCAATGCACAGGCATTGACCGTTACAGGTACTGTAAATGATAACTTCGGTCCTGTCATCGGCGCATCTGTCTTTGTAAAAGGAACCAACAACGGTTGTATAACCGACCTTGATGGCAACTTCACCCTATCCAATGTACCTTCCAAAGCGGTATTGGTAGTTTCATTTATCGGCTATCAGACACAGGAAATCCCCGTAAACAACCAAAAGAAATTCACTGTCAATTTAACAGAAGACGCCCAACAACTGCAAGAAGTCGTTGTCGTTGCTGTGGGATATGGCGATGTCCGCCGCAAGGACCTGACAGGTTCCATCGCCAAAGCAGACATCAAAGAATTGACTAAAACCCCTGTCAACAACGTCGCCGAATCCTTAGGCGGACGTATTGCCGGTGTACAGGTTTCATCGACAGACGGCGGTCTGGGGGATAACTTCAATATTGTTATCCGCGGTGCCGGTTCATTGACCCAAAGTACGGCTCCTTTATACGTCATTGACGGTTTTCCACAGGAAACATCCAACATGGGCTCTTTGAACCCCAACGACATTGAATCGATTGATGTTTTAAAGGACGCTTCAGCTACTGCCATTTACGGTTCGCGCGGTGCCAATGGTGTGGTCATCATCACAACGAAGAAGGGAAAAGCAGGCAAACCGACTATCTCCTACAATGGAAGTTTCACAGTAGGTTTGGTAAACAATACCCCCGAAATGATGAATGGATATGAATTCGTCAAGCTCCAACAAGAAATCATGGGTACAGAAGATTTCACCAACATGTATCTGAAAGACGGGCTTACATTGGAAGATTACCGTAATTTCAAATCCTACGATTGGCAGAAAGAAATCTATCGTACCGCTTTAAGCCACAACCACCACGTACTCCTGAATGGCAATGCTGGAGATTTGAAATATTCCACATCAGTCTCTTACAACAACCAGCAGGGTGTTATTATCAATTCAGACCTGAGCAGATACCAGGCACGTGTCAATTTGAGCCAACAATTCAATAAAAGACTGAAGGTAGACGCTAACGCAAACTTTGCCAGCACAGTGCAAAACGGTCCCAATCCCTCTACCAATACTTCATCCATGTCTACAGCCTTCATGTACAGTGTATGGGCATATCGTCCCGTATCACCCTCAGGAGCCGATTTAATGGAGGAGATCTATGACACAGACATTGATATGGCGGAGGATTATCGTTTTAATCCCGTATTGTCGGCAAAAAACGAATACCGGAAAAATACCACTAATACATTGCAGGCAAACCTCAGTGCAGAGTATGAAATCATTAAAAACTTAAAGTTCAAGGTTTCGGCAGGCTATTCAAGCCGCGACCTCAAGAAAGAAGAATTCAACGGTCCCAATACCCGTACGGGAAACTCCCATCCCTCCAATACGCAAAGTAAAGGCATCAATGCCAAATTGTACCAGTATGAATTCAGAAGCTATCTAAACGAGAACACCTTGACCTATCAGTTCAATAAGAACCGTCACAGCATGAACGCATTGGCAGGTTTGAGTTTACAAAAGAACAGTGACTACGCCCATTCTGTGGCAACCGAACACATCAGTAATGAATCTTTTGGAATGGCAGGCCTGGACAAAGGAACTAACCAAACAATCGAAAGCAATCAGGGAGAAAACAAGATGATGTCCTATTTTGGCCGTATCAATTACAACTTTGACTCAAGATACTACATCACTGCTTCCATGCGTGCTGACGGTTCTTCCAAATTCCCGAAAAACAACCGTTGGGGATATTTCCCTTCCGGATCCGTAGCATGGGCGTTTGGTCGTGAAGCCTTTATTTCGGAAAACGCCTCTTGGCTATCCAACGGAAAATTACGTATCAGCTACGGCCAGACCGGTAATAATCGTGTAGGCGACTTTGATTATATGGCTAAACTGATAACCAGCGATGATGTCTACAAATATCCATGGAACAGTTCCTTTACCCCTGGTTTCCATATTTCCAATAAGGCCAACTCACAACTCAAATGGGAAACAACCGAACAGTTCGACTTCGGTTTGGATTTAGGCTTCCTCAACGGACGCATCAATCTGACTGCCGATTATTATATAAAGACAACCAAAGACTTGCTCCTTCAGGCAGACGTTCCGGGAAGCTCCGGGTTCACAAGCGCGACACTCAACGTAGGAAAACTCGAAAATAAAGGTCTTGAAGTTACTTTAGAAACCATTAATATGAAGAACAAGAAATTCTCTTGGACTTCCAACTTCAATATAGCATTCAACTCCAATAAGATCACCGCACTGACAGAAGGCAAAGGCGAAATTACCAGCTATGTGAGTTGGGATAACAAATATAAAACCATGCCCGCATATGTCAGCCGTATAGGAGAATCGGCAGGCAAAATGTATGGTTTCATCTATGAAGGTACGTATAAAGAATCCGACTTCAATGTTACCACAGGGGCAAACGGAAAGACAGTATACACCCTTAAAGAAGGAATCCCGGCTTATGTGAAGGACTGCCAGCCCGGCGATCCTAAATACAAAGACATGCCGACCATAGATACCAATGGTGACGGCATTCCCGACACAGGCGACGGTGTTATTACAGATGACGACCGTACAACCATCGGTGACGGCCTTCCCAAATGTACAGGCGGTTTCACAAACAGTTTTACGTATAAGAATTGGGACCTCAGCATCTTTTTGCAATGGAGCTTAGGAAACGATATCTTGAATGCCAACCGTATGGTTTTCGAGAACCCTGCCAAAAAGAAGAACACCAACATGTTTGCATCTTACGCCGGACGTTGGACTCCTGAAAACTCCGGCAGCGACATGCCGCGTGCAAACGCCCTCGGTTCCAATGAATACAGTTCCCTTTATGTGGAAGACGGTTCATTCCTAAAACTGAAAACAATCTCCTTAGGCTATAATTTCTCCGCAGCCATGTTGAAGAAAGCACATATCAGTTCTGCCAGAGTATTCGTTTCTGCAGAAAACATTGCGACTATTACAGGATATTCAGGTTCCGACCCGGAAGTTTCTACACGTAACTCCGTTTTGACCCCGGGCTTTGACTGGTCGGCATACCCTCGTTCATTCAACGCTTCTATCGGAGTAAACCTTACTTTCTAATTACAAACGTATAAAACAAAAACAATTATGGAAAAATTCTATAATATCCTCAGAAAAGCCCTTGTCATCATTGGAGTATTCTCCATGACTTCATGCGACTTCCTCGAAACCGAACCTTTCGACTTTGTTTCTCCCACTACATTCTACAGAAACGAGTCTGAATGTACAATGGCACTTGCTGCCGTATACTATCCAATGGCCACCAATATCCTTTATGGAAATTTCTATTCAACAGAAATGACGAATATTGATGACCTAAGCTACTACACCCGTAACTCCAATTTTTCCGGAAAACTATGGGCAAATGACTATACCAGCAGCACCAAAGAGATCTGGGATATCTGGGCGCAATTATATACCGGAATTAAAAATGCCAACGGCCTGCTTGAAAATATCGATAAAGCAGAGATGGATGAACCTATAAAAAACAGGATTAAAGGTGAAGCAAAATTCCTCCGAGCCTATTATCATTTCCTGCTGGTACAAGCTTTCTATGAAGTTCCTATCCGCAAGCAGTCTTTAGACGACATTAATGCTGCCAGCATACCGGCCACCCCCCACGCTGAAGCCTTAGACTGGATTATTGAGGAAATGGAAGACTGCCTTTCTTTAGTTGACAATAAAGAATATGATAAAAGTCCTTCTCACGTAAAAGAGAACACCGTATATGGTATTCTGGCACGTGTGTGCTTATGGCGGGCAGGAGCACCGTCCAATGGCGGAGAGGCTTTCTACAAAAAAGCAGCCCAATATGCCAACGAAGTCTATAAATCCAAAAAACATGATTTGAATCCCGATGTATATGCCATGTGGAAATGTATGGCTACGGATAAGTATGACACCCAGTATAACGAATCCATCTGGGAAGTGGAATTTATAGGAACCCGTCTGGACAATAACTATACAGAAAGCCGTATTGGCAATACCATCGGTAACGCGCAAAGAAACGGTGAAGCGTCAGGTAAAGGTTATACCTATGCTTTCTACGCAGGCACACTGGTACTTTGGGACTTATTCGAGAAAAATAGCACAGATAAACGTCGTGACCTTTCCATGGCACCTTATTACCTGAATGCAAAAGATGCACAAGTGAAATGGAAAAAACATGAAATTACCATGCGCCGTTGCGGAAAGTTCCGCCGCGAATGGGAAACAGCCGAAGCCAAAAATAAAAACTGGACTCCCGAAAACTATCCGATTCTACGCTATGCTGACGTCTTGCTGATGCTGGCAGAGGCTGAGAACGAAGTAAACAAACAACCCACAGATTTGGCTTATACAGCCCTCAATCTGGTGCGCAAACGTGCAGGCATCCCCGAAGTGAAAAACCTCTCTTATGATCAGTTCCAACAGGAGGTGCGCGATGAACGTGCACGCGAACTCTGTTTTGAGTCTATCCGCAAGTTCGATTTGGTGCGCTGGGGCATATACACTGACAGAATGCAGAACGTATTAGGAGCAGCAGCGGCCGACAAACGCTGGAACTCACAGTCTCAAAGTGATGTCAAAGCAGATAAGACCGGTGGTAAATACAACTTTGCCGGTACTGTTGCGGCCAAAACAGAAGAAAAACATCAGTTCTATCCTATCCCCAATAAAGAACTGTCTGTAAACACCAAACTGGAACAAAACAAATGGTGGAAATAAAGCCGCAAGACTTCTAACCTTACCGTCTCTTATCAATAGTAAAATAGACCTTAATCAATTTTATTTTAAAGAGGAGAGTAACCCGCAAGGTTCCTCTCCTCTTTTTCTGCCCGAATGAATGATTTATCTACCTGTTTTGTACAATCTGCACACATAATAAGAGCAATATTCCGTAGTTTTGCAATATATAAATTAATCACCTTAAATTATTTTGATAGCTATGACGCAGAAAAACGTTCTACTATTTCTAATCTTACTCTACTTCAGTTCGCCTGCTGTTGCACAACTTACAGGCTTTGAAAAAGAAGTTCCCCAAAACTTCAAGAGTTCCAATGGACAAGAGTTAGCTTTATCTTCATTATACTATAAGGAGGGTAATAAAAGCCTGGAATGGAACTTCTCCCCAAACAGTATATTAAACATTCCGTCCGAATCTGTCTTTACCTTGAATGACGACAATGGAATTACTTTATGGATTTACAATGAAGAGCCTCAGCAAGACACCTTGCGTTTTGAGTTTTATTCTCCTACGGGACACGTTTCCTACCATTTTGGCTTCCGGCTGTATTCTGCCGGATGGCGTGCCTGCTGGATAAGCTTCAAATACATGCAGGGAGATAAAAAAGAAAAAGAAATAGCCGGATATCGCATCGTTGCTCCCAACCGCACAGGACGTATCTTTTTAGACCGTCTGACCTTCCCGGTACAGAAAATTAATGACCGCACTACTCCGGATTTACAAATGCCGACCAACAACTCGCTTACTTATCGCGATCTATGGCATTGGTGTCGTGTCTGGCAGTGGGAACAATACCGATACGACCTACCTTTGAGCAAAGCACTGACCACAACCGAAAAACAAGAGCTGGCTACCATAGAAGCGCGACTTTTCGAGGCGCTTGACATTAAAAAAGCGCCTCGAAAAGATGTGTCAAAAGCCTATAATACATTCAAAACAGCTGCTATCCGCCCATCCGGAAATGGTTTCACCGGCGCTCCTATTGTCGCCCCCGATGAGCTAAACCGCCAAAAAGGAGAAATCTCCTTAAATGATCTGGAAGATATGCTATCAGGATTTGCATACGACGCCTGCTACAATCACTCCGCCCAATCCATGAAGAATTACTTCCTTGTCTGGGATTATGCCATCAATCAAGGTTTTGCCTTTGGCAGCGGCATGGGGACCAACCATCACTATGGTTATCAGATCAGGAAAATATATACCACAGCATGGCTGATGCGTGATGCCATTTGGAAAGCTCCCAATAGGGACAACATTCTTTCTGCACTTATTTTCTGGTCTGCACTGCAAGAAACAAGAATACCTTATCAATATGGTCGGGACGAGCTTTTAGACAGCTGGCATACTTTGCTAATGCCCAAAACCATATCTGCTCTTATGTTTGTGGACGAAAGAGAAAGGGCACGCGCCCTAACAGGACTTTCAAGATGGTTGAGCGGCTCTTTGCAATACAGCCCGGGCACAATAGGAGGAATCAAAGTGGACGGAACAACTTTCCATCATGGAGGATTCTACCCAGCCTATACTACCGGAGTGCTTGCCATGGTGGGACAGTTCATCGCACTCACCAGCCACACCCAATACGTTCCTACTCAGGAAGCACGCCAAGTCTTAAAATCCGCTTTTATATCTATGCGCAACTACTCCAACAGTCGCGAATGGGGCATCGGCATCAGTGGAAGACACCCTTTCGGAGGTGGCATGAAAGATGATGACGTAAAAGCATTTGCCTACCTTGCCCTTTCCGGCGATTTATCGGGAGAAGGCAATACATTCGACCACCATTTGGCAGCCGACTATCTGAGACTTTGCGACAAGGATACTCCGGAAGCAGAATATTTTAAAAAGAAAGGTATTACCCCTGCAAAAGCTCCACAAGGCTTTTTTGTATACAATTACGGTTCGACAGGAATCTTCCGTCGTAACGACTGGATGGTGACCTTAAAAGGATATACTACCGACGTATGGGGAGCCGAGATCTATAAAAAAGACAACCGGTACGGACGTTACCAAAGTTATGGTTCCGTCCAAATCATGGGATATCCCTCGCGCATAGCCAGCGGCTATGATGAAAACGGGTGGGATTGGAATCGTCTGCCTGGAACAACCACCATACATTTACCATTCGAACTATTGGACAGCCCGCTACCCGGAACCACAATGGCCCACTCCAAAGAAAACTTCTCCGGCAGCAGTGCATTGGAAGGGAAAAACGGTATGTTCGCCATGAAGCTAATGGAACGCAACCTGAAAAACTTTACTCCGGATTTCGTTGCCCGCAAATCAGTCTTTTGCTTTGATAACCGTATGATATGCCTAGGCACAGGCATCAGTAACAGCAATGCATCTTTTCCAACCGAAACAACTCTTTTTCAAAGTACATTCCAAAAAGGGAAAACCGACATTCATGTGGACGGAAAGCTGAGAAACGAGGCCTTTCACCAGACATTAGATGACAAAAAACGCCATTATATTCAGGACGGATATAATAATTATTATTTTATCAACGGCAACGACGTGCAGATACAAATTGCTCACCAAGTATCGCGACACGAAAAAAACCGCACTGAAACACAGGGAACCTTTGCCTCTGCCTATATCAATCATGGAGTATCACCGCAAAATGCCCAATACGAATACATGGTACTGGTACAGCCCACACCTAAAGAGTTGAAAGCAGTCCGTCGGAAAGCACCCTACCGGATCCTCCATAAAGATGATACTGCCCACGTGGTCGCCGACAATCAAACCGGTATTACCGCCTATGCAGCTTTTGAGGCTTACTCTCCTGCAAAAGATGAGATATTCCTCTCCATCCCGGCAGAAACAATGGTAATGCAAAAGCAGGCAGGCTCCAAACTTTTACTCAGTGTATGCGATCCGAACTTGAATATATCCGAGAAAACCTACACGACCAAAGAGCCCAGCCGTCCGATTGAAAAGAAATTAATTCTTAAAGGGAAATGGAGAAGTACAGCTCCCAATAACAAAATAACCGTACATTCCAATCAGACAGAAACTGTTCTCATTGTAACTTGCCAACATGGGCAACCCGTAGAATTCACATTATCACGTGAATAAATCTTTAATGGATGAATTTACATACCTGGAATCAGGTGCACCTCAGGACGTATCTGAACTACATGATGTAATTTCATCCATTCACTCAGATAAGCACGATGCTGTGCAAGTATCTCCTGATACTTCTTCTCTATGGCCAAATTCCGCATCTCGCCACGATCCTTTTCCATGTCATAAAGCTGTTCACGATAAAGCCCCTTATCATATAATACATACTTATAATGCGGGGTACGCAAAGCCCAGCCACGTGTAACACCTTTGTCAAATGTCGTTTCAGTAACGACATAAGGCTGGTGCATCTGTTCCGGATCCGCATTTTCCACCAAAGCCTTAAAAGAAACGCCATGCAAGCCTCCGGGAAGGGGAATACCTGCCCAGTCACATACGGAAGCGAAAAAATCAACACCTGCATTAATGAGCTGAGGCATTTCCTTACCGGCATTCTTCTTTCCGGGAAGGGTTACTATCAGAGGAACATTCACTACTTCTTCGTATAGGGCCGATTTCTGATTCCAATGGTGCGCTCCTACTCCGTCACCATGGTCGCTCGTAAAGATAACAACTGTATTCCTCCATAAATTCCGCCTGTCAATGGCATCGACAATCTTACCGATTTCGGCATCCACCTTCTCTACTAACCGAAAATAAAGACTACGGTAACGACGCCAGTCATCAGGTGAATAATGGCGGGTGGGATAAGCCGAGTAATTCAAAGCCTGCTCATAGTCTATCACATCGGCATCATAAGGATTACGGGCAAAGTTGGAAGGCAGTCCGGGCCACTCATCTTGAGAGAGTTCGGGCAGATTGCCAAACGGCAGATTCTGGCTACGGGCATATTCGCATATATTGTGAGGATTGTCAAAGCCCACCACAAGAAAGAAAGGTTTGGAATGTTTCCGGTCAAGGAAAGCGACAGAAACCTCCGCCAGTCCGTTGTCATTATGCGGATAAATGGCAGAAAATCCAAATTCCTTATCAGGCATGGACGGCGTATGCACATGCCACTTCCCGGCGTAGGCACATTCATAGCCAGCATTTTGCACCAACCAGCCCAAACTAGCAGTGCGCAACGAATCGGCCATAGGCACATTATTGCGTGCAAGGCCAACCTCGTGGGAGGTATATCCCGTAAACATGGACGCCCTGGAAGGTCCGCTCAAAGGAGCAGAACAATAGGCATTCCTAAACAATACACCCGACTGTGCCAGACGGTCCATATTGGGTGTATGCAAATCCGCATTCCCCATGCAACTCATGGCAGAAGCAGTCTGCTGGTCGGTTACGATATAAATGATATTCGGCAACTCCTTTGCCCCCGTCAATGAAGGGGCAAAAGCTGTTGCAAACAACATGATATTCTTTAATTCTATCATAGTAAAAATCTCCTATAAAAGTTTATTTACGTAATTCCACATCAAAACTAGCCGCATCCCTGCATGTAAAACGCAGTACGGTCTGTTTCTTATCTGCTGAAACAAGCTTGCAATAGGGAGTCTCCGCCACTTGCCACAAGCCTTTCAAAGTAACGGTTACGGGTATTTCCCCACTATCATTATCAATCCATGGCCGGGAATAGATACTCCGTTCAATCCGTTTGCCATCCTTGTCAAAAGCCTCATCGCTCGGACCGCGGTACAATGCCAGATCCGGCTGGGAAACGGTCAGCAACAGCTTGCCGTTATTTTCACGCACCATTACCAAACAGGAAGTGTCCGCCTTTTGCAACAAACCATCTGCCGGAAGCGACCGGGGAGTTTCAAACAATACGTAAGAAGTGATATTATCCGTCAGAGAATGGACAATATGGGCGTTACGATCCTGCTGGAGAACTCTATAAGCGGGGTTCTTTGCAAATGTTTTCAAGGAAGCCGCATCGGTATGAGGCAATACGGCATATTCATAAGAAGCACCTGCCGGAGCCTTTCCATGTTGCAATGTCAAGGAGACCCAATCACCCGAGGTGGGCTTCGCACTCCGCTCGCCTACTGTGACTTGCGGGAAATTCCTTTCATATTTCGCATCCGCCATAGAGTGCTTGGAAAGGTAATACCCCACCCCGTTCGGATCAATATAAGTCTGTCCGCCGCCTTTGCAGGCATTCCAATATTGACGGGCTTCAGGAGTTACGGCTGCCAACTGAAAAACGGTTGTCTCCGTAGGAAATTCCGAATTCGTATTTTCAATGTCTGTGCCCAGACATACTATCATGTCGCCAAAGAAGTGAAAAGACTTGCGGGCCCGATGCGAACCGTTGTACTTGTCATGTTCATGCAGCTTCATGCCGAAGTTGCCATTCAGACGCGCCTGTGACAACCCGCCGGCAAAAGCCTCGTCGGAATAAAGCATTTCCTCCATGCCGGAGAAAGTATCCACGTTCAGCACTTTGGCACGCAACTGTTCAAAAGGCAGATGAATACTGGTCACGCCCGGAATACGGTTCCAGTCAAAACCATTCTCCTGCCAACCGCTTGTAGTAAAAGTCACCATTTCACCGGGTTTTCCTGTCAGAATCTGCATACTGCCATGTGCCAGATAACGACCATAGAAATTGGCGGGCAGATAATGTTCGGCGGCCCACAAATAGCGGGAATGTCCACGTACTACCGCCATCCAATTATCCCGGCGCTGCACAGAAACACAGCCGTAACCCAATGCAAGATTACCTTGCGGATCGGGCTCAGGGCGGAAACCCTGCGCTTCAAGCAGCTCCTTCATCTTCAACTCCTGCCGGGCAGAAGCCTTCGGCAGATAATCAGGGGCATCCTTATCGGGCATTCCGGTATAAGCCGCTAAACGCAGGTAAGCGGCTGCCATATCGGCATCATATGCCTGCTTGCCATCCGGAGTGCCGGCAACAGCCATAGTGGCATATTGGATAGGAACCAACTCCCCCTTGCCATTGGGATGACGACCTGACATGGAAAGCGGCCACTGTTTCAGGTTGCAATAGAAACGCATGGTGAGCAACACGTTCTTTACTGTCTCATGCGCCAGTTCGGATAGTTTAAATTCCGTTCCGCTCAACAAATAAATCATGCTCGTAGCTCCGTCCAGACCTCCCACCGCATAGGCGGGATAATTATTGCGGTGATGGAAACAAGCGCCATCCGTCTTGAAAGACCCCGCCAATCCCGGCGCCGGACGACAGCCGTAATCCAGCCAGCGTGAGAAAGAGCGCAGGTATTGCAGCTTCTCCGGACTGTTCTCCATAATCAGGATACTGGCAATACGGCCTTGCAATTTAGTATTGAAAGTATCTATATCAATGCCGTTTTCCGTAGGCTTGGGATACACCTCGTTGGTAATGGCATACCAGTTCAGTGTACGTTCAGCATCCTTCAACTTTCCTGCCTCACGCAGGACGTCCTTCATCAGGAAGTAAGAAACGAAAAGCCCACGCATGCTGTAACCGTAGTGGTGGATATTGCCCCAGCAGCTGCCATAGGCAACGCCCTGGTCGGTAATATGGTCGTACATGGCAAGAAACTTCCGTTTCAGTTCATCCCTCACGCCGGTATCCGAAGCATTGTTATAGGCTATGGCAATACGCTTCATCAGGTTGAAGTATTCGTTCATCTCCATGCCTAACCGGGTAAACATATCTTTATTCCAATCAGGTATCATACGTTCATAAGCCTCCGCCTGCCTGACCATAAAAATAGGTAAGCCGGTAACCTTCCCATTTTTATACGTGATCTTATAGGTATCGTATTTCTTGCGGATGCCGTCCAGCTCTTTATCCGTAAATTTGGAAGGTGTATAGAGCATATCCCTGAAACGTTTCTCTATCTCCTGTACCTCCCGCTTCTGCTGCTCGCTGACAGGAGTCAAGGCCATATCGGGTTTCCACAAAGAATGTTCGTAAATGACAAGCCAGTGGTTGGTGGTTCCTTTGTTGACAAAAGGCACTTGCACATCGGCTGCTTGCTGGCGAGCATCCACCTTGCTGGCAAGTATGATATGATCCAAGTATAGCTTACCTTTGACATCGGGAGCAATCACACGCATCTCGTTCATTCCCTCTTCGGGCACGCCTTCCATATCGCGTTCATAGCATACCCATGCCGCACGCCAACCGGTAAAGTTGATACCAAACGGGAAAGAAGTACATTTCTTTCCGTCCTTCAGAAATTCAAATCGGATTTTTTTGTCTTGAGCCTCCTCATTATACACCCATACGATGAAAGCGGAAAGATACGTATCTTTTCCGGTAGGATCTTTCTTCTCGAATTTCAGGTCTTTCTTGACAGACAACACAGCACCCGGATCAAACGTCCAACTCAGACTATGCAAACCATCTTTATAATGTTCTCTACTAATACCCAGCCGGGAACCTGTTCCCGAAATAAAGGCCGGCACTTGCGGTTCTTCAAAAGAAAGCAGTCTTTCACTCTTCACCACCT
>OGZK01001614.1_pt1 | contig 21093 bp, 18 predicted proteins | sample 1576791 | NCBI WGS metagenome assembly OGZK01 (sample SAMEA3541556, study PRJEB24748) | human gut metagenome | biome: human gut; feature: human-associated habitat; material: faeces | place: China | collected 2012
CACCTGCCTTTTAAGCAGGGTGTCCGGGGTTCGAATCCCCGACGAGGCACCAAAAAAGAGAGACAGCTTTTGAGCTGTCTCTTTTCATTTGCTCTTTCCCGGGGCCGTACGAATTGACGCGCTCTGAAAATCATGGTAAAATTCTCTTATCAATACTCAGGAGGAATGCCGTATGAAACGCTGCAAGTTTTTGACTCTTATGCTCGCCTTGCTTTTGCTGCTGCAGAGCTCCGCGCTGGCGGCGGACAAGGGCAAAACCGTCACTGTCACGCTCCCGACGTTTGCCGTTACGCTCAACGATACCAAGATCGACAGCGCGCACAGCGAATATCCGCTGATCGTCTACCGCGATATTACGTATTTCCCCATGACCTACCACGCCTCGCGCTTCCTGCACCTCAAGAGCAACTGGTATCAGACCGAGCCCAAGGGCACGCTGTTTGTCGGCTACAGCGACGCGAGCGAGGACACGTGGACCGACACGCCTGCGACCAGTAAAAATACCGTGACCGCCAAGGCGACCGTCGCTGACTATCAGATCGCCGTCAACACGGTGGACAAGGGCAAATGCCTCGACAATTCCGCCGAGCCGTACCCGCTGCTTAACTTCCGCGGCGTGACCTATTTCCCGCTCACGTGGCGCTTTGCCGTGGAGGAGTTTGGCTGGGAGTATCACTTTGACGCCAAAAGCGGCCTGAGCATCCGTTCGGCCGAGCAGTTCCGGCCCGAGCTCGAGGACGCGCTGCTTGCAAGCTCCGCGCCGTCTGCCGCGCTGGTGCAGAAGACGTATTTTTACGGCGCGGACAAGTCTGAGTACGCGGGCGTTCCCTATTCCAATCTGGCCGGTGCGACCTTCGTCTACCGCAGAAGCGGCGGGGCGGCGGTGACGATCAAGGCACAAGAGCTCTTTTCTGACGGCGAATACTACTTTGACTGTCAGGACAGCGAGAACGCGCCCATGCTCAGCGGCGGTGTGCTGACGCTCTCCGCCCGCCGGACGGACAGTGCCGGTCAGGCGACCGTCACGCTCAAGATCGACCTGCGCAGCGGAACGCTGCTGCCGTAATTTACCCCTAAGGAGACTCGCATTGAACATCACGACCATTTTATTCGACCTGGACGGGACGCTGCTGCCGATGGATCAGGAGGCGTTCACGACCGGATACTTCAAGTCCCTCGCCAAAAAGCTCGCGCCCTACGGCTACGAGCCCAAATCCCTCGTCGACGCCATTTGGGCGGGCACGGCGGCCATGGTCAAAAACGACGGCAGCTGCACGAACGAGCAGGCCTTCTGGAAGAAGTTCGCGGCGATCTACGGCGAGGAAAAATGCCAAAGCGACCAGGGCCTTTTCGAGGATTTCTACGCCAATGAGTTCAACGCCGCGCGTGACATCTGCGGCTTTAATCCCGCGTCGGTGGAGACGGTCCATAAGCTCAAAGAGTGCGGCTACCGCGTTGCGCTGGCGACGAATCCGATCTTTCCCCACATGGCGACGGAGAACCGCATCCGCTGGGCGGGCCTTGTGCCGGAGGATTTTGAAATTTACACGACCTACGAGGCCTCGACCTTCTGCAAGCCGAATCCTGCTTACTACCTCGAGGTCGCGCGCACGCTCGGCGTCAAGCCGGAGGAGTGCCTGATGGTCGGCAACGACGCGACCGAGGACATGGCTGCACGCGAGGTCGGGATGGATGTCTTTCTTTTGACCGACTGTCTCATCAACGCGAAAAACCGCGACCTGAACGCCTATCCCCGCGGCGATTTTGCCGCGCTGAACGCTTACATTGACGCACTGCAATAAAAAACTGCCGCCCAAATGCTCGGTGGTCGTAAAACAGTAATATGCGAATTTCTTGGAACAGGCATGATTTCGGTCATGCCTGTTCCGCTTTTATCAGTTCATCCACGGGAATGTAGCCAACGAGGTCATATTCGATATGTACCTTCTGTTTGCGCTTACCGCTGGACTTGTCGGGTGCTTCCACATAAACCGCCTTTACAAGTTCTCTGAGGGCGTATGGCGTGAGTTCCGTGAGTGTGGTGTATCTGCGTACCCGCTGAATAAACTGTTCAAGGTTTTCTATCTGCCGTTCCTGTACTTCGACTTCTTTTTGCAGATTTACGATTTCAACTTTAAGCTGCGCCTGTTCGTCCTCGTAAGTTTTGCTCATCATGGCAAAGCGTTCGTCGCTCAGATTGCCCTTGGCGTTATCCTCGTAGATTTTGATAAACAGGCGGTCAAGCTCCCCTATACGCTTTTCTGCCTGTGCCAGACGCTTCTTATATACCTTTATGGTTTCCTCGCTTTGCAGACGGAGCTTTTGCTCCATTTCCACCCTAAAATGCGCTTCGTATTGGCTCACGAAAGAGATAACTTCTTTCATGTGTTTCCAGACCACATCCTCCAAAACGACGGCTCGGATGTAATGCCCGCTGCACTTGTCCTTGTTGGCTCGGTGCGTGGAGCAGATGAAAAAGTCCTGCCGCTTTTCAAAGTAGTTGGTGGTGGAGTAGTAGAGCTTCTGTCTGCAATCAGCGCAGAACACCAAGCCCGAAAACGGACTGCTCTTGCCCGTTGCCGTTCTCCTGTGTCGCTGCTGTCTGATTTCCTGCACCTTGTCAAAGACTTCCTGTTTGATAATCGCAGGATGAGTATTGTAGAAAATCTTTTGATTTTCTTCGGGATTCTCCCTCTGCTTCTTATCCCAAATGGAATTGGTATAGGTTTTGAAGTTGACAGTAGCACCAATATACTCTTTGCGTTCAAGAATATTGACGATGGTGCTTTCGTGCCAGCGATAAGGATTCTCCGGCTCGGTGTGCGGAGTTTTCACGCCCTGTTTGGTTTTGTATGCAGTGGGCGTAAGTATCTTTTCCCGTTCAAGTTGTTCGGCAATTTGGCTCGGTCCACGCCCGTTCATACAGAGCGTGAAAATCTTTTTGACCACCTGTGCCGCTTCTTCGTCGATGATCCATTTTGTTTTGTCCTCCGGATCTTTGCGATAGCCATACGGCACATGAACGGTCAACCTCTCGCCACGCTCACCCTTTGCCTTTTGCACTGCACGAATCTTTCTGCTTGTGTCTTTTGCGAAAAACTCGTTGAACCAGTTCTTTATACCGGCAATATCGCTGTCGGTACTGTTGGGATTGATACTGTCAAAGTGGTCGTTGATGGCAATGTACCGAACATCGTTCTGTGGAAATGTGTAGTTGATGTACAAGCCTGTCAGTGAGGAATTACGTCCAAGTCTTGAAAGGTCTTTCGTAATAACTGTGCCAACATTGCCTGCTTCAATCTCCGCAAGCATTTTCTGAAAGCCTGGGCGGTTAGCAAAGTCCACACCGCTGTAGCCGTCGTCGATGAAAAACGTCGGGTGGGGGAAGCGGTGGTCTCGTGCATATTGAAGCAGAATGGATTTTTGATTCTGGATAGAGTTCGACAAATCTTCCTTGCTGTTCTTCTTATCCTCTTTGGTGTCCTCGACGGACAATCTGCAATAAAGTGCTGTGATTCTATCTGTTGCCCTTAACATTTCGTTATCCTCCTTTGGTTGGGCAACTGTCTGTACAGGATTGGATTCTTGGATTATATCAAAAGAGGTGTCGTTGTTCATTCGCCATCCTCCGTGATACCTAATTCATCATCGGCAGCGTTCTGCTCCATAATGCGGTGGAGCTTCTTATCGAGAGTTTCCGTACCCTCGTAGCTGCCTGTAACTGTGTATTCTGTGCCGCCGATCTCGTCCACGATTTTCACATCGGGCAACCAAAAGGCAGACAGATTCTTGACGACGATGTTGCCCTTTTCATCGAAAGTAAACTCACGCTTGGGGGCATCATCGGGGCGAGGCTCGACCTTGGCATACGGGTCGGGATTGGAGAAATAGTATTCGGGAACTTCCTCGTCATACTCTCCGCTTGCAAGCTGTTCCTCAAACACAAGCTCGTCAATTTCATCGGCGGTGAGTTCGAGGACTTCTTCCTCTTTACGTTTTTTATCCATCGTGTCGAACCTCCTTTATGTTTCAGCTATCGATAAAAGCAAAATCCCTTAAATCCCGAAGATACCGTTCGCATTCGTAGAGATATTCAAATTCGTGAACATATACCGGTTTGCTCAAGTAAAACGACTTGGCCAACACAGAGCAATATGGCAAGGAAGAAGATTTTTGCTTTCCGCTTGTTGGAAAAACATAATTGAATCCCATATCAGATGCCTTATTTGAAGCACAAGAAAAATAACGAATACCAATTAATTGGTCGTATTCATTCTCAGCATCTTGTTGTGAGCCGATTTCACTTCTAACCCACTGCATCAAAAGCTGAGGAATAATGTATTCTGCTGCAAAGGGATCATTTTTATTAACTCTGATATACGAGCAAGCTGCTATTAATGGATACCAAAGCATATATGCAGCACGAACATTCGAGCTGTCCAATAATGAGCTCTCAATTCTTCTTTCAAATCGTTCATTAACGCGTCTATTGTTTAGAAAATCTTGTGGTTTAACACCTAACTCAATAACTTGAATATTGGTGTTAGAGTATTCCAACGTTCGTTCAAGTTTAAAGATTGATGCCAGCGCAAAATCTTGACGTGGGTTAATGTGAGTTTCTTCGCAACACAACTCCAAAGAAGTCCCTAAATATAAACTGGGATATCCAGCAATACTATATCTATTAGTTGAAACTTTTGAACGAAGATTATACGGAGTGTGAAATACGCGCTCTCTGCCATAAGGTTTGTTGTCACCAACGGCAGTAACACGGAACAACTTTAAACTATCATCAGTGTTATGATGATTTCGTCTATCCTCAAATTGTTCAATAGCACTTTTTTGATATATCTTTAAAGGCTTGTCCATAAAAATGTTCATTGCGCTTTTGAAGGAACTATATGCTTTGGATGGAAAGCCATTTAAGTAGTGAGCAACGGCCTTTGATAAATATCCACACGCTCTTTTCACTACTTTGCTATCAACACGGACATCATAACCATTATTAGGTAACAGATCTAATTTCTTTATGTAGTAATCAAATAACCCGTTTAAGGTTTGCAAAAAATCGTAGCCATCCCAACGAATTGGCAAAAATAATTTTTCGTCTTCCCACAGATTTTTAAATTCTAAATTTGAGATATCGATAATCATAAAATACCTCCTCTTCTGAAAAACAAATACAAAATCAATTTCAGAAATGGCGCTTACTATCACGTAAAGCAGAGAATAGCAAGCAAATCAAGTGGAGCCACACTTGAGAAAATCGCCGTGCTTGCCACCTGCTGAACTTGCAGAATAGCAAGCACAGCAGGTGTAGCTACACTCTGCGATTTTTGCAAAATCCAGTTTGCTCGCTAACCCCATAAATGGAGTTAGCAAGCAATGCACAGCGGTACCCACTCGTGCAAAAACTTGTTGGGCAGCATCCCAAACCCTTTAACAATTTCGGAGAAATTGGCTGCGCACTGGTAGTGCTGAACACTTATTACTTCCCTTTCATAAGCGCATACAAAAAACCAACAATACTGTTTTTCCGTGGTCTATATCTGCGAGGATATTTATAGTAGGTCTTTTTAACCTTGCCTCCGTAACCATTGCTAACCCATCGTTCTTTTTTACTGATATATTTTCTTTTTCTCATGGAAGACCTCATACATTATACAGCTCTAAGTCATCAAGCGTGACTTTCTATATAACGAATAACTTTATTGACATACTCGCTGCATTCTGGTGTACCAGCATACCAAATATTTGCTTGTCCAAAGCCAATTCCGTCTTGCCTTGCTCGTGGAACAACAAATGTTCTTTGATCTTCCGGCAGTAAAAATCCATCTTTTCTATCTGCTTGGATGTTGAAAAATCTACCATTGTAAAATGGTCTGCGCCTAAATACAGTTGCATTTTTATACCAACCGACAATTACTGTTTGACTGTTTTCAGGCTTGGCACAGAAGACAACCAAAACATCATCAAGATATGTCTTTCCCTTTGCGAAAGGATCAATTCTTTCAATATGTAAAGAGTTGTATGTGTTAGTTGCGATACCTTCTTCGTAGCCAATACGATACTTAGTTTCTACAAATCCCCTGTATTGTCCATCGGCACATTCTTCAAAATTATGCTTTTCATAAGCATCGTGCATTTTTGCAACATAGGCTCCGCCGTTTTTCGGAGCAACCCTGTCAAGACGCGTGTTGTAGTACGGCAAGTACGAAATATTGCAAAACAAAATGCGTATCACAATTTAGCCCTCCTTCTGTATTCTTTCCCGTACATATTCCTCAGTTAATTCGATATACCCCCAACCATTTCTGACTATGCCAGCCCATTCAAGAATGGCAACCAAAGCAAATGTTGGGTCAAAACAACTTTCCCCCGTAGTTTTCCCAAAATAGTTCTTCATAATTGCTCCGGCAACTGTTGTTTCTTCACACCCTGGATCGCCAAGTCTTCTCCGTCCATATCCCTTTTTTGCCTTGCCGCCCTGTGATTCCAACAATTCAGTAATAACATCAAAGACTGAGTATTCATAATCTAAAATTTCATCGCAGGAGAACTTTTCCTCATCCACGATGCGAAGAACATACTCTTTCCCCTTGTATGTGCGGACAGTGGCTAAGCCGTTACAACTTATCAGTTTTGCTTTAACAATATCGGATGCTTTGCTACTTTGAGGATCTATTTTCCATGTGCTTGTATCAATATCTTCAACAGAATAAGGCTGTACATTATCCACCAGATTCATTGCAACAAGCAAATCATTTAGTTTCTTTTTCGCGGCAGGGTATGATATCCCTTGCTCCGTTTGTAGTGATTTAAGATTTCCTTGATTCTTCAAAAAAGATAATAGAAAAGAGATTTGCTCATCTGAAAGCTTATCAAAGACACTAACTTCAAAATCTTTCTTGATTTCCAAGCCGCAACTGCCACATTGTAATGTGGAAATATGAAGCTCTCCACCGCAAGACGGGCAAGAGGAAATAAAATTATACATACGGACACCTCCACTTAAAATTATAATCAACTATCGTAAAATTGTCAATAGTTAGTATTGAATTATATTATTCTAATTCAAGGGAGAGGGATTGCCTTGTAACTGTTCTTAAGTTTTTCAGACCAAAATCATTTGTTGCGTATTTGGTAAAGTTATCCACCCCGGAGCGAAACAATTTCGCCAAATCGTTTTTCTCGAATCTGTGAAATAAATATGCCGAAAAGCAAGTATTGTAACGCTTCTAAATTCTTTCGCGCCGATGGGGTAAGGCGGATATACCCGCATTTGTACTAAGCTATACAGAGCAGAAAACAAGCGTTTTTCGACCCTTAAACGCATAAAAACAGGCGGCATCCAACCGAAGTTGAATGTCGCCTGTTTTGTCCAATCCTGTCTGACAGATGCCGATTTCGTACTTTTCTCAAATTACTGTCTTATCGGCACACGGCAAACGGGCGGCAGTTTTTACTTTTCGAACACTACTTTCTGCTCTTCCCGTTCTGCGCGGTGACGAGGCGGAAGATCGTGGACACCAGCAGGATCGCCACGGCGATGCTGCCCGCGACGCCTGCGGTCTCAAGTCCTTTGTGCACCGCGGCCTGCACATCGCCGCCCAGGCCGAGGCTCATCGTGTAGTAAATGCCCGCGCCCGGCACCAGCGGCAGGAGCGAGATGACAAGGTACGACGTGACGGGGTATTTGCGCGAGCGCGCCATAAGCTCAGAATACAGCGCCGAGACGACGGCGGCGAAGAAATTCATGCTGTAAATGCTCATGCCCAGATCACGGCAGAGCAGGTACGTCATCCATGTGAACACGCCGCCGAGCGCGCAGAGAATGCTGCCCCAGTCGTGCACATTGAAGAGGATGAAAAAGCCCGTACAGGCGACGAAGATCATCACGGCCTGTGCCCAGGCGGGATAGCTCGCTGAGCCGGACGCGACCGTCATCCCGTATACGCCAGACGTGACGCGCCATGCCGCCGCCGTGCCGAGCGCGATGGCGAACGCCGAGAGAAGCACCTGCACGATGCGGTTGATGCCGGAGTTCGTATCGCCGTAAATGATGTCGCGCATGGAGGTCGTGATGAGAAGGCCGGGGACTAAGATCATTAAGGTGCCGATGATGACAAAGTCGATATAGTCGACCAGATGGAAGCCCGCGGCGAGATACGCCGGCACCGCCATGGCGAACGCCTCGACGATGGTGCTGAAAAACGGGTTCGTCTCGCGCCTGTCCATCTGGCGCGAGACAAAGCCGATGATGAGGCCAAGAAGGCCCGCGAACAGGCTGTCGCGCAGCGTGCCGCCAAACACCGGGCAAAAGCCCGCCGCGGCGCAGAAATTGCCCAGGTAATAAACGGGCACCGAGTAGTGCCGCCGCCCCTTGAGCGTTTCGTCGAGCCACTGCGCGGCGACGCTCGGGTCAGGCGTTTCGGCGCAGATGCGGCGCGAGAGCGCGTTGAGCTTTTCCACCGACTCGAGGTCATTGCCGTGAAAGCCGACTCGCTTCATCACCATCAAAGGCTTGCCGTTGGCCGCCTCGAGGCTGACCATCACGCAGTTGGGGATGGAAAAGGTCTCGCATTCAATGCCGTAGGCGCCGATGATGCGGCGTATCGTCTCTTCGACGCGGAACGTCTCCGCCCCGCTGAGCGCCAGATGATAGCCGACGCGCGCGGCCAGATCGGTCAAAAGGTAATAATCCATAAAAAATCCTCGTATTTTTGGGAAATTTGCCGTCAGCGGGCCTTATATTACAGCGAAACGACCGTCCTGTCAATGCTGACAGGGCGGTCACGCAAAAAACATTTGCCATTTTGCCGCGGCGGCACTATACTGGTGCTCGGTCAAGCGGAAAACAGAAAGAAATGAGAGAGATCATGGGAACTACAGTCAAAAAGCATGAGATCGACATGCTGCACGGCTCCATCTGGAATAAGCTGCCGCTCTTTGCCCTGCCGGTCGCGGCTACGGCGATCTTGGAGCAGCTCTTCCACGCCTCGGACGTTGCCATCGTCGGCAACTTCACGGGCGATGCGCGCACAGTCGCCGTCGCGGCGGTGGGTGCAAACGGCCCGATCATCGGCCTCATCGTCAACCTTTTCATCGGCATCGCGCTCGGCGCGAACGTCGTCATCGCGAACGCCATCGGCTGCCGTGACGACAATGCCGTCAAGCGCGCGGTGCACACGGCCATTGTGTTCGCTGTGTGCGGCGGCGCGGCGGTCGCGCTGCTTGGTCAGCTCATCGCCTCGCCGCTTTTGAGTATTCTCAATGTGCCGGAGGACGTGTTCCCGTATGCGCTTTTGTATCTGCGCATTTACCTTCTCGGCATGCCGGTGATATTGCTCTACAACTTTGAGGCCGCGATCTTCCGCAGCATCGGCGACACAAAGGTGCCGCTCGCGGCGCTCGCGATCTCCGGTGTGCTGAACGTGCTGCTGAACCTCTTTTTCGTCATTGTGCTGCATATGACGGTCAACGGCGTCGCCATCGCCACGGTGGCGGCCAACGCCGTGAGCGCGGCACTGCTCTACGTCCGCCTGACGCGCACGGATAAATGCGTGCGCGTGGAGCGGAAAGCGCTGCGCATCGACGGCGCGAGCTTGAAGCGCATTTTGAGCATCGGCCTTCCCGCGGGCGTGCAGAGCGCGGTGTTCTCGTTCGCCAACATCGTCATCCAGTCGGCCATCAACACCCTCGGCACGGTGGCGATCGCGGCGTCGAGCGCGGCGTTCAATGTGGAAATTCTCGCCTACGACGTGCTCAACTCGTTTTCACAGGCCTGCACGACCTTTGTCGGCCAGAACTACGGCGCAGGGCAGATCAAGCGCTGCAAGAAGACGATGCAGCTCAGCTTTTTGGAGGGAGCCATCGCGACATTTGTCTCGGTCGTTGTCCTGCTGCTGAGCGCAAGGTCGCTGCTCGCCATTTTCAACAGCGATCCCGAGGTCATTGCCATCGGCTATATTCGCCTTGCGACGATCCTGCCGGCGTATGTTTTCTGCCTGATCTACGAAATACTCTCCGGGTATCTGCGCGGCTTCGGCATTTCGCTCGCGCCCGCACTTTTGACGATGCTCGGCGTGTGCGGTATCCGCATCGCGTGGGTCAAGTTCGTCTTCCCGACGAGCATGACGTTCCAGACCGTCATGTGGGTCTATCCCATCAGCCTTGGCGCGACGGCGATGCTGATCCTCTGCGCCGTGCTGATCTACCGCCCGTCCAGACGCTTTGCGGGCCTTGAAACGGAAGAAGAGGACAAGTGAGGGGGGACCCTCACTTGTCAAAATGCTCCCAGAAGGCGCGCACGGCGGCCTCGTATGCGCCGCGGCCCATATAGCAGCTCATCGCGTGGTCCGCGCCGGGCACGACGAGCAGCTTGCAGGGCGCGGCGCAGGCGTCGCGATTTTCAAACGCCATTTTGAGCGGGACGAAGTGGTCGTCCTCGCCGTGGATCAGTAAAATCGGAACATCGGTATTTTTGAGCGCCTCGACGGTGGAGTAGCTGCCGGACGAGGCGTTCAGTCTCTTCTGGCACAGAAGATCGGCGATGACGGTTGCTGCGCGGACAGGAAGATGCAGGTTCTTCCCCATCACGTGCTGCCAGATCGCACGCGGCGAGGTGTAGGCCGAGTCGGCGATCACGCCGTGCACCGCGGCGGGGAGAATATCGCCTGCGGCCATGAGCACCGTCGCCCCGCCGAGCGACACGCCCATAAGGTAAACGGGCAGGCCGGGGAAGCGTTCGGCTGCCCAGTTTGCCCAGTCGACGCAGTCGTAGCGCTCGGTCAGGCCGAAGCCGATGTAGTCGCCCTCGCTCTCGTTCTGCGCGCGCTGCTCCACATAGAGCACGCTGCACTGCTCGCGGCTTAAAAAGTCCGCGAGCAGGCCGAAATCGCGGTACCACGCTGAGCGCCAGCCGTGAAACGCGATCACAAGGCGCTTGGCCTTTTCGCATTCACGGAGATGGCCCACGAGCGTCAAGCCCTCGCGGTTTTCGAGCAGCACTGTCTCCGTTTCCGAAGACGCAAGCTTTTTCGCGGCGGCGCGCTGCGCCTCACGGTAGGGCTCGTCGCGCTTTTCGCCCGTGAGCTGGGCGCTGCCCTTATTTTTGAGCGCCTTGGGCGCTTCGCGCTTCATCGCGACGTCCATCAGCGTTCTCGTCACGCCGTAGGCCGCCGCGCCGTAGAGTGCCGCCGCAGCCGTGACGAATATAGCCGCCTTTGTCGCTTTTTTCATAACTGTGACCTCCTTGTATCCAAACTGTAAACTCTTATCTTGGGTACTGGACAGGGATATTTTCCCGTGTTATACTCCAAACTAATCTAAGTTCCGGGCGGTTTCGACCGCCCGTCTCTTCTTTCAGCGTAGCAAAAACTCCGGCTTTTTGCTACGTTCAGTTTTTCCCGTTTGTATGCACTTCCTGCCGGAAATTTCAATGATCGGAGGAACGCATTTTCATGAACGAAGTCAAGTCCCCGAAAAAGCCGCTGCTGTACTACTACTTTGTGGCGATGCTGCTTGTGATGCTCTTCAACTTCATCGCCATGCCGTGGATCTCTGAGCACCAGATCAAGGACGTCGACTACAACACTTTCGTCACCATGACAGAGCAGGGCGAGGTCGGCCGGGTCGAGATCCAGGAGCAGTCCAACCGCATTCTCTTCACCAGCAGCGATGAAAAGACCGTCTACAAGACGGCGATGGTGCCTGACGACGGTTTGGTGCAGCGCCTGCTGGACGCGGGCGTCTCCACCACGGGTGAGGAGATCGAGCAGACATCGCTGCTCGTCAGCATTCTCGCCTGGGTCCTGCCCATCATCATCTTTGTCGCGCTGGGACAGTATATGTCGCGCAAGATGATGGAGAAGATGGGCGGCGGAGGCAACTCCATGATGTTCAACATGGGCAGGTCCAACGCCAAGGTGTACGTCAAGTCCGCCGAGGGCATCAAGTTTGACGATGTCGCGGGCGAGGACGAGGCCAAGGAGAACCTCACCGAGGTCGTCAACTACCTGCACGACCCCAGCAAGTATCAGGAGATCGGTGCGTCGATGCCCAAGGGCATTCTGCTCGTCGGCCCTCCGGGAACCGGTAAAACGATGCTCGCCAAGGCGGTCGCGGGCGAGGCGAATGTGCCGTTCTTCTCGATGTCGGGCTCTGAATTTGTCGAAATGTTCGTCGGCATGGGCGCGAGCAAGGTGCGCGACCTCTTCAAGCAGGCCAAGGAAAAGGCCCCCTGCATCGTCTTCATCGACGAGATCGACGCCATCGGCCAGAAGCGCAGCGGCGGCCAGTACGGCGGCAACGACGAGCGCGAGCAGACCTTGAACCAACTGCTCACCGAAATGGACGGCTTTGAGGGCAACAACGGCGTCATCATCCTCGCCGCCACGAACCGCCCCGAATCCCTCGACCCCGCGCTCACGCGCCCCGGCCGCTTCGACCGCCGCGTGCCGGTCGAGCTGCCCGACCTCAAGGGACGCGAGGCTATCTTGCAGGTCCACGCGAAGAAGATCAAGGTCGCCGAGGACGTTGACTTCAACAAGATCGCGCGCATGGCCTCCGGCGCTTCCGGCGCGGAGCTTGCCAACATTGTGAACGAAGCGGCGCTGCGCGCCGTGCGCGACGGCCGCCGCTTTGCCACGCAGGCAGACCTTGAGGAAAGCATCGAGGTCGTCATCGCGGGCTACCAGAAGAAGAACGCCATCATGACCGACGAGGAGAAGAAGATCGTCTCCTACCACGAGATCGGCCACGCGCTCGTGGCGGCGATGCAGACGCACTCCGCCCCCGTGCAGAAGATCACCATTGTGCCGCGCACCTCGGGCGCGCTGGGCTACACGATGCAGGTCGAAGAGGGCAACCATTACTTGATGAGCAAGGCCGAAATGGAAAACAAGATCGCCACGCTGACCGGCGGCCGCGCCGCGGAGGAGGTCGTGTTCCAATCCGTCACGACCGGCGCGTCGAACGATATTGAGCAGGCGACGAAGCTCGCCCGCGCGATGATCACGCGCTACGGCATGAGCGACGACTTCGACATGGTCGCGCTTGAAACGGTCAACAATCAGTATCTCGGCGGCGACGCGTCGCTCGCTTGCTCTGCCGAAACGCAGACGAAGATCGACCAGCGCGTTGTGGAGCTGGTGAAAGCGCAGCACGAAAAGGCTGTGAACATCCTCACCGAGAACCGCGCGAAGCTCGATGAGCTGGCGCAGTACCTCTACGAGAAGGAGACCATCACGGGCGAAGAGTTTATGAAGATCGTAAACGAAAAATAATCCGCAGAAAAAGGAAGGCACAGTCGAGCGGCTGTGCCTTCTTTTTGCTATTTACAGGTTGCTTTCTTTTCTGCTCGTGCGGCTGCGCAGGTAGTCGCCGAGGGTCGTGATGCAAAGGAGCGTCACGACTAAAAATGCGCCGGGGATGAGCAGGATCCACCACGCGTCGGTCATCAGCGCCTTTTCCGCGAGCGAGAGCATGCTGCCCCAGGTCACGACCTCGATGGGCAGGCCGAGGCCCATGAAGCTGAGCGTCGATTCGGCGATGATGGCGCTGCACACATTCATCACCACCATGAAGAGGATGGACGAGAAGAAATTCGGCGCAAGGTGACACCGCAGAATGTGGAAAAAGCTGCCGCCCATGCACTTGGCCGCGATGACGTACTCGCTCGCGCGCAGCTGCCTGACCTCGGTACGCACGACCTTGGCGATACTCGTCCAGCTCGTGAGGCCGATGACGAGCGCGATGCTCCACGCGCTCGGCGTGCCGATGACTGCCTGCAGGAAGATGACAAGCAGCAGGTTCGGCACGCTGAGAAGAATTTCGGTCAGGCGCATCAGCAGCGCGTCGAGCCATTTGGGCGTAAGTCCGCTGACCGCGCCGAAGAGGATCGCGAGCAGCGTCGAAATGACGGTCGAGCCGACGCCGATGAACAGCGACAGCCGCCCGCCGTACCAGATCATCGAGAAGATGTCGCGCCCCATCGTGTCCGTGCCGAACAGGAATTCGCGGCACGGCGCAGTGGAGCAGTGAGCAAGGTCGAGATACGCCGGGGCCTTCGTCATGATAATACGCCAAAACTTTCGCAAACAGAAAAGGATGATATCACAATGAAAGAAAACCGTAAGCTTTTGAGAGAAGTCCTCAAGGATATCCGCCGCGATATGACGGACGAGGAAGTGCTGAACCTGCTGGCAGACAGCAAAATTTCCGAAAACCCCGCGGGTGAGAAGGAAAAATACACCCTCGGCCAGCGGGCGGCGGACGCCATTGCCAAATTTGCGGGCAGCTGGGCGTTCATCTTTTCCTTTACCGGCGTGCTGATTTTGTGGATGCTTGTCAACACGCTGCTGGCGGCAAAGGCGTTCGACCCGTACCCCTTCATCCTGCTCAATCTGGTGCTCTCTTGCGTGGCGGCCATTCAGACACCGCTCATCATGATGAGCCAGAACCGGCAGGAGGAAAAGGACCGCCGCCGTGCAGAGAACGATTATAAGGTCAACCTCAAGACAGAGATCATGATCGAGGATCTTTACGACAAGGTCAATGCCATCCTGGCCAGACAGACCGCACTGGAAAAACAGCTGACGGAGAAGGGCGAAAGCGCAGGGCAAAAAATGAGGGAGGACAGAGCCGTCCTCCCTCATTTTTTGCTGTTTTTGCGCAACGCGGAATCCTCCTCCGCAAACCTGCGCGCTTTTGTTGAGATGCCTCTCCGGCGCGTAAAGCCCTTATACGTGCAAGACTCTATGTTGCTTTACAGCCGGAAGTGCTTCTTAAGTTTTTGGCTTTTTCCCAGCACCAGCAGCGTCATATCAGCGTCCAGCACAGTTTCCGGGGAGATGTTCACATCGGTCTTGCCGTTCCGCTTCACGCCGAGGATGTTGACGCCGTATTTTCTGCGGATGTCCAACTCGCCGATGCTGCGGCCCTGCCAATCCTCCGGCACGGCAACCTCGATAATGGCGTGCTGCTCGTCCAGCTCAATGTAGCTGAAAATATGGTTGGCGGTATAGCGGATGGCCGCCCACTTCGCCAGCTGCTTTTCCGGGTAGGCGACCGCGTCCGCGCCGTTGCGCAGCAGAAATTTCGCCTGCACATCCCGCTCAGCGCGGGATACCACATAGTTTGCTCCCAGCTCCTTGAGCAGCGACGTCGTCTCCAGCGAATTCTGGAAATCCCCGCTGATGGTGACATAGCAGACATCGTAATTGCTCACGCCCAGCGAGCGCAGAAAGTCCACACGGGTGCTGTCGCCGATCTGCGCGTTGGTGACAAAGGACATGCACTCGTTGACGCGCTCCTCGTCTTTGTCCACTGCCATCACCTGATGGCCCAGCTCGTTGAGCTGCATGGCAAGATGCCGCCCGAAGCGGCCCAGTCCGATCAATAATACCGATTTCATCGTGTGCTCCTTTCAGCCTACGGTAATTTTCTCCTGCGGATAGCGGGCATAGGTCAGGTCATGCCCGGAGAATGCGGCGTAGATCAAGGTCAATCCGCCGACGCGCCCGAAATACATCAGCAGGATGAGAATGCTCTGCGACAGGACTCCCAGCTGCGGCGTCAGCCCCAGCGTCAGGCCCACCGTACCGGCGGCGGACGCTGTTTCATAGAGACAGGCACCGAGGGGAAGCTCCTCCGCTGTGCTGATGACCGCCGCCCCCGCAAAGGTCAGCCCCAGATACAGCAGCAGAATGGCGGCGGCGTTGCGGACAGTGGATGTCTCCAATCTGCGGTGGAAGAGCTGCAGATCCTCTCGCCTGCGGAAGGCGGCAATGGCGTTGGCAATGAGAACTGCCAGCGTCGTGACCTTCATGCCGCCCGCCGTGGAGCCGGGTGCTCCGCCGGTGAGCATCAGCAAAATGGTGACCGCCTGAGAGGCATCCGTCATCTCCGTCAGATCCGCTGTGTTATAGCCGGCCGTCCGCGGCGTGACCGACTGAAAAAGGGAGGCCAATATCCGCTCTCCCACGGGGAGGTCCGCAAAGTCGGTCAGATAAAAGAGAAACGCCGGAATCGTGATCAAAAGCGCCGTCGCGCTCAGAATGACCTTGCTCTGCATCCGGTAACGCCGCAGGTGCAGACCGTGCGTACAGACATCGTCCCACGTTAGAAAGCCGATGCCGCCCACGATGATCAGCAGCATGATCACAATGTTGACCAGCGGGTCTGCGGCATAGGCCGTCAGCGAGGGGTAGAGGGAATCCGTCCGCCCCAGAATATCGAAGCCCGCATTGCAGAAGGCGGAAACGGAATGGAAAACGGACATCCATACGCCCCGCAGTCCATAGTCCCGGCAAAAGGCTGGCAGCAGCGCCAGCGCGCCCAGCAGCTCGACCAGAAAGGTCCCCTTGAGGATAAATCTCGTCAGGCGCACGATGCCGCCCACCGCAGGGGCGGAGATGGCATCCTGCATGGCGCTGCGCTCCTTGAGCGTGATGTTCCGCCCGGCGAGCATCAGGAAGGTCACCGCACCGGTGATCACCCCCAGCCCGCCGATCTGGATCAGCAGCAAAATGACCGTCTGACCGAAGGCGGACCAGTAACTGCCGGTATCCTGCACCACCAGCCCCGTCACGCAGACAGCGGAAGTGGAGGTAAACAGTGCCTCATGAAACGGCGTCCAGACCCGCTGTACTGTGGCGATAGGCAGCATCAGCACCAGCGCCCCCAATAGGATCACGCCCGCAAAGCCGAGGATCATGATTTGAAAAGAAGTCAAATGCCGCTTTAAGCGAAACAAAGTCTCCGTCACATCACACACCTCCTTGAAACAATGGTACTCTCAATTTGCCGTACAGTATAGCACGGCTTTTGCAATGTGTCTGTATGTATCTTGTACAATTTTCAGGTGCAGAGTCCTTATTTGCAGCCCGGAGGCGGGCTGCAAAGCTGCGGTTGACAGACTTTGGTGCATAGAATTCTCCGCGTGACCTGTAAATCTTTCCTGATTTTTTTACAGAAACCGTTGCCTTTTTTCAATATTTGTTCTAAGATAAGCTCTCTGTCTGTCATATTCAGCTGAAATTCTACAAAGCTTTTTAAAAAAGTCCCAACGGGAGAACTAATATGCTCAAAGAAAAAACATCCGATGTATCCATGACAAATACAAATCAAGGCTCTGGCACTGCTGCTGAAGCGGCAGTGCCCATGAGCCATGGCCTTTGGAATACGTGGCGCAAAAATCTCCTGCTGTTCTGCCTGACCGGCGTTTATGTGGAGCTGTGCCTGCATCTGTGCGTATTCGGCTCGATGGACCGGTACGCGGGATATCCTGTCCTGTTTGGCCTGCTGGGCGGCGCACTCTGCACGCTGGTAGTCTCAAGCCTGCCAAAGGTTCTGCGCCAGATCACAGGGGTTTTCCTGGTCGCGGCACAGGTGCTGCTGGCCGAGGTGCAGCTGGTCTATCACTGCATCTTCGGAGATTTCATGCCCGTCAGCCAGATCGGCATGGGCGGAAATGTGGTCGTCAATTTCAACTCGCAGCTTCTCTATGGGATCCGCCAAAATCTGCTGAAGATCCTGCTCCTCCTGCTGCCGCTGATTGCCGTGATCCTCTGCCTTGCCCTGCGAAGGGGGCAGGCTCTGAAGCTGCGGCTGCGCTGGAAACAGACTATGGCCTCCTTTGCCGTGCTCCTCGCACTGCTGCTGACGGTCACGGGACTCATGTATGTTGGACGGGACAACGCCTTTTCCGTCTATCGTACCTTCACCAATGTGAACACCTCCACCGACAGCAGTTATAAAAAAATCGGTATGCTGGCCACCACGGCGCAGGAGCTTCGATACATGCTCTTCAGCGGCAGCGGCAGCATTATGATCACGCCGTCGTCCTTGAATATAAGCGATGTTCCGCGGACATACAGCAGCAACTCCTATAACGTGATCGAAAGCATCGATTTTACGGCTCTTGCAGACAGTACCGACAGCGATATTCTCAAGGCCACAGACGAGTATCTGGCAAATGCAGCACCCACCCGCAAAAACAACTACACAGGACTTCTTAAGGACTATAACCTCATCACCATCTGCGCCGAGAGCTTCTGCCCGTGGTTTATCAGCGAGGAGCTGACGCCGACGCTCTACAAGCTGAGCCATACGGGTATTCTCTTTGAAAATTACTACGGCACGTTCCAGTCCGTCACCACCAACGGCGAATACACCATGTGCATGGGGCTTTATCCGGATATGTCCCGCACGAAGACGGATTCCAGCTTCAATGTGGCGGGCACCAACTATCTGCCGTTCTGCCTGGGCAATGCGCTCAAGGGCATGGGTTATCAAGCCTGGGGCTATCACGACTACATCGGGGATTTCTACAACCGGAACATCACCCACGCCAACATGGGCTATACCTTCAAGGCGGCGGACTCCGGGCTGGATATAAAGATCGACTGGCCCTCCTCCGATCTGGAGATGATGGAGGCCTCCGTGGACGACTACATCAACAGCGGAGAACCCTTCCACGCCTATTACATGACCTTCAGCGGTCACTACCAGTACAACTGGGACAACGCCATGAGCGCCAAAAACCGCGACGCGGTGAAAGATCTGCCCTATTCTGAGCCGGTGAAGGCGTACATTGCCTGCAATCTGGAGCTGGAATACGCACTGGAGTACCTGATGCAGCGGCTGGAGGAAGCTGGCGTTGCCGACAAGACCTGCATCGTCCTGACCAACGACCACTACCCCTACGGCCTGACCGAAGACGAGTACAACGAGCTGGCAGGGCAGACGCTGGACACCACCTTTGAGAAGTACCGCAACAGCTTCATCTGCTATGTTCCCGGCCTTTCAGAGAACATCGTGGTGGATGAATACTGCTCCACGGCGGACATCTTGCCGACACTGCTGAATCTCTTCGGCGTGGACTACGATTCCCGCCTGCTGGCGGGCACCGATGTACTCTCCAGCGGCCTCCATGTAGCGGTGCTGTCGGATAAGTCCTTTCTGACGAAGACCTTCCGCTATGACGCCGGTACGGAAACCGTGATCCCCGCCGATGAAAGCATCACTGTCTCCGACGGGCTGGTGAAAACGTACCGGCTCTATGTGGACAGCAGGTTCCAGCTCTCCGGCAACATCCTCAACAGCGATTACTACGCCCACGTCTTTGCCAGGGAGTCCAGCGGCGGAAGTCTTGCGGACACGGTGGTATTCACGGACATCAAGAGCATTTTCAATCAGGCCAGCGTCCTCTATATGTACCGCAAGGGCTATGTGGAGCCGGAAGCGCCGGACACCTTCGGCGGCAAGGCCACGGCAAGGCTGGGCGAGTTCATCGATGTGCTCTACCGCATCGCGGGCCGTCCGGAAACGGACAACACCGCCCTTCCGGCTGACTGCGAGAACGAGGAATTCAACGCGGCCCATCCCTATTATCATGCCGTGTGCTGGGCCTATCAGACAAGGCTGCTCCGGCAAAATGATCCCAATACCGAATACGATGACAAGGTGGACTATCAGACGGCGTGCGTACTGATTCGCCGCTACGCGATCATGGCAGGCGTCGATACCGGCGTGGATCAGACGCAGCTCAGGCAGCTTCTTCGGGATGCCCCCGATCTTGGCAGAGAGGCAGCCAAAGCGATGCTCTGGTGCGATGAGAGGGACATCACCACCCGGGACAGCAACCTTGACGAGCTACTGGTGTCCGCTGGCACCCGCATCAGCCGCTACCAGATGACGTCGTTCCTGTTCTACCTCTGCACCTACGAGCTGGATATTGGCAGCTGAGCATGCGGCGCAGATCCTGCCGGAGAAGTGTTCCGCGACCGATTTGCAAAAAGAGCCGCCTTTCTCGGCTGTGTACCGGAAGATACCCATTCGATGCCGCACTACGCTTAATGTTGGAATCAGTAAACATACTCACAAGCATTACACTCAGTGTAGACCTAATGTAGATTCAGACCATTCTGTGTTTACGAAAGTTTACATTGAGTGTATTTTTTTCTGCCTTGAATGGGTGGTCAAACAGGGGCGGTTTTCTACATTTATTACGAAGGGATGAGACATCCACCCCCCCTATTCTCACACGAAAGAAGGAGCTTGATTTGAGCAAACGAAAACACGGACCTACGATTGTACCGGCCTTATCCGCCAAGGTGGATAACAAAGAAAAACGATTCATTCAGGTTGGAAACTCACTGCTCCTCTCCAAGCAGTTCCACGCACTCAGCACCGGCAGCCGGTTTCTCTATTTCTGCATGGCCATGGAGAGCGGCGGAAGGAAAAATTTCATTCTTCCACAAAAGGACGCAAAAATGGCTCACGGGGTAAACCCGCGCAGCCGTCTGATCCGTTTCAGCAAGAACAGCAGCTTTCATTATTTCACCGTCGATGAGATGGGCCTGCGGCTGATGAAGCTGGCACTGGATGAAATGGCGCTGTATCGGTTTCAGCGGTACTTGCAGCAAAACGGCATTTGCAAAGCATCTATGCTTCCGCTGTATCTGTTCAGTCTGGAGCTGCTTTCGGAGGCGTATGCCTTGAAAAAGGGGAAGCAAATGCGGGCAGAGCTGGATAGAGGCGCATTGTTTTCGTGCCAGGCAGATGTTGTAAAATGGATCTGCAACACAGGACTCAATCTGATCACGATCCCAGACAAATGGCTGCTGGACTTGGATACGGAAAGAGATGATCGCTCAGACGAACTCTTACTTTCCCCAAATGCTACGTTTCTAAGTCAACAGTCCGGAATGTAATGCACAGGTGGTGATGGTATGGTCGAGGAATTGCAAGTGCCGATCCATCTCAAAATGACGCTGACGATTAAGGAAGCCGCAGCATACAGCAACATCGGCATCAACAAGATCGACAGTATGCTCCGTTCACCCAACTGCCCCTTTGTCTTGTTCGTCGGGACAAAAAAGCTGGTCAAGCGCCGGGAGTTTGAACAGTACATCAGTGAAAAACTGGTGATATAAGTGGCTTCGGAAGATTTACAAATAAGTGGAGAGTTTTTTCACACGATGGCTTGAGAAGGAGAACGTTATATGCTATAATTTATATGTAGTAGTGCGTCCTTCAAGGCTGCGAAGATGAATGACCTGATTGCCAAGCACCCAATGGACGGTGTGC
>OGZK01001624.1_pt1 | contig 21030 bp, 19 predicted proteins | sample 1576791 | NCBI WGS metagenome assembly OGZK01 (sample SAMEA3541556, study PRJEB24748) | human gut metagenome | biome: human gut; feature: human-associated habitat; material: faeces | place: China | collected 2012
ATTATGACATAATCAAATGTTAATTTTACTATGACATTATCAAAAATTAATTACATTTATTTTTTAAAAAGCTTGAAAAAAAGCAAGAAACAAGATAAAATAAATAATAGTTTAATTAATAAGTAAGGTGATAAAAATGTTTTTAATTGCAGGATTAGGAAATCCAGAGGAAGATTATAGCAATACAAGGCATAATATGGGCTTTAATACAATTAATAAATTAGCAAAACAATATAAAATAGAAGTTAATAAAAATAAATTCAAAGGATTATATGGAATAGGAAATATAGAAAATCAAAAAGTAGTGCTTTTAAAGCCACAGACATTTATGAATTTAAGTGGAGAGAGTATAAAAGAAGCAATCGATTTTTATAAAATACAAAAAGAAAATATAATAATTATATATGATGATATGGATGTAAAACCAGGAACCATAAAGATAAGAAAAATAGGAGGTCCAGGCTCACATAATGGAATGAAATCAGTTATCCAAAACATCAAAGATAAAGAGTTTACTAGAATAAGAGTAGGAATAGGAAAACCAGAAAATAAAAGTGATATGATAAAATATGTAATAGGAAATGTTTCAGAAAGTGATAAAAAAATACTAGATGAAGCTACTACTATAGCTAAAGATGCTGTTATAGAAATTTTAGAAAATGGTGTTGACAAAGCTATGAATAAATACAATTAAAACATAAAAAGGAAGGTAAATATGACAGAGTTATTAATACAAGAAAATCAAGAAAAAAAACAAATTGCATTAGTAGAAAATGGAAAATTAATAGAATATTATGAAGAAGATAATGAGACAAAAAGAAGAGAAGGAAATATTTATATTGGAATAGTAAAAGATATTATAAAAGGGATGCAAGCAGCTTTTGTAGATATTGGAACAGAAAAAAACAGCTTTATACATTTAAAAGATATCTTACCAAAAATAGATGAAACAAAAGAAACGCAAGATGAAAATATAAAAATTTCAGATATAATAAAGCCAAATCAAAAATTATTGGTTCAAATAAAAAAAGATAGTAACCAAAAAAAGGGTGCAAGAGTATCAACACATATTAATTTACCAAGTAAATATATAGTATTAATGCCTAATACTGAAATTATTACAGTTTCTCAAAAAATCGAAAGTGAAGAGGAGCAAAAAAGACTAGTTAAATTAGTAAAGGAAAACTTAGAACAAGGAAATGGAGCTATTATAAGAACATCTGCACAAGGAAAAGAAAAAGAAATTATCGAAGATATAAAAAATATTCAAAATAAATGGAATAAAATTATTGAAACAGGAATTAATCCTAATCAAAATAACCCAAAACTATTATATAAAAGCGAAGATATTATAGATAAAATGTTAATGGATATGACAGATAAAGAAATATCAATAAAAAGGGGAAAAGATATATTTAATACTTATGGCATAAATAAACAAATCGAAAAAATTCAAAATAGAAAAATATGGCTAAAATGTGGAGGATTTATAACAATAGATAAAACTGAAGCATTAACAGCTATTGATGTAAATACAGGAAAATATACAGGAAATAAAAGTTTAAGACAAACTATTTTAAGAGTAAATCAAGAAGCAACAATAGAAATAGCTAAACAACTAAGATTAAGAGATATAGGTGGGATTATTATTATTGACTATATAGACATGAAGAATCAAGAAGATAGAGAAAAAGTAGAAGAACTTCTAAAAGAGGAATTAAAAAAAGATAGAACAAAAACGCAAGTAGAAGGTTTTACAAAATTAGATTTAATGGAAATGACAAGAAAACACATTTGTAGCCACAAAGAATGAGACAAGAGGGACAGGTCTTAAATGTCTCATTTATATGTAAAGAGTAATATTGAAAGTATAAGAAGTTATAAAATGAAAATGAGACATTTAAGACCTGTCCCTCTTGTCTCATCTCAGAAAGGAAGAAAAAATGAACGTAGGATTTGTATCACTAGGATGTAGCAAAAATTTAATTGATACTGAAGCAACTATTGGAAAATTTAAGGAAAATAATTTTAATATTGTGAATGATGAGAAAAAAGCAGATATAATAGTAGTAAACACATGCGGTTTTATAGATTCTGCTAAGGAAGAGGCTATTAATACTATTTTAGAAATGGCAGAGTATAAAAAAGGAAGATGTAAATATTTGATAGCAATGGGGTGTTTAGTTCAAAGATATTATGACGATTTAATAAAATTACTTCCAGAAGTAGATTTATTTATAAAAATAGATGAATATAATCAGTTATGGGACAAAGTAGAGGACTTAGTAAAAAGAAATATTGTAAATAAATCGGAAACTAAAGCCATAACAAAAATAACAGAAATTCCACAAATGCCAATGTTTGAACAAGGTGAATTTTTGGATAGAGTTGTTACAACTGGTAAAAATTTTGCTTATTTAAAAATTGGAGAAGGATGTAGTAATAATTGTACATATTGTGCAATTCCATATATAAGAGGACCTTTTGTTAGTAGAAAAAAGGAAGATATTTTGCAAGAAGCCAAAGAACTTGCTAAAAAAGGAATTAAAGAGCTAATTGTAATAGCACAAGATACAACAAAATATGGAGTAGATTTATATGGCGAAAGTAAGTTAGCAGAATTGTTAAAAGAATTAAGTGATATTAAAGAAATTAAATGGATCAGATTTTTATATTCATATCCAGAAGGAATTACAGATGAATTAATTGATGTAGTATCTTCTAATAATAAAATTGCGCATTATTTTGACATACCAATTCAACATATTTCTGATAGAGTACTAAAAAGAATGAACCGAAGAACAAGTAAAAATAATATTACAAAATTAATAGAAAAAATCAGAAATGAAATACCAGATGTAACATTGAGAACTAGTTTAATTGTAGGATTCCCAGATGAGACACAAGAAGATTTTAATGAGTTATTAGAATTTGTAAAAAAAGCCAAATTTGATAAATTAGGAGTTTTTATGTATTCAAAGGAAGAAGGAACACCTGCTGCAAAATTGCCAAATCAAATTCATGGAAATACTAAAAAGGCTAGATATAGAAAAATAATGGAACAACAAAGTAAAATATCGAAAGAAAACTTAGAAAAAAAGATAGGAAGAGAATATGAAGTTTTAATAGAAGATATATCTTTTGACAAAAAATATTATATAGGAAGGACGATACAAGACGTTCCGGAAATAGATGGGAGTGTTTATATAAGAAATACTAATATAGATAAACCAGATAACATTATAAATCAATTTAAAAAATGCAAAGTTACAGATGTAAGTAATTATGATTTAATAGCAAGATTTAAATAATGGAGGAAAATATGGATAGAGATTTGGATAAAGAAAAAATTATTGAAAAAATGAGAAGTCTAAGAGATAAAAGAGACTTAGAAATTTTAAACCAAGATTTAGAAGAGGTTAATTTGGATTCAGATTATCAAAAGGAATTGCCTGAAAATAAAGTATTGAATATTAAATATTTAGGAAAAATAGAGATAAATAATGAACCGAAAGATATTTATTTAGTATTAGAACAAAAACAGAAAGATGATGGAAGCAAAATTGAAATAGAAAGATATTGTACAGAAGATGGAGAAGTATTAGGAGGAAACAATAATTCTGATCAATTTAATTTTATAACACCAAATGAAAAATATAAAGATGTAGAAGGTTTAGTAGAAAGCTTACAAAGCTTAGATAAACAAGGAATTTTAGATTTAAACGAAATAGAGCAAGAAAGATTAGAACAAGTTGCAAAAGAATTAGGAATTACTGTTGAGGAAATAAAGAAAATAAGTGAAATAGATTCAGAAAAAACAGTGGAAGATAATGAAAAAGAAAATTTAGAAAAAGATAAAGATCCTGATAAAGAAAAGAAGACTTTAAGTAAGAAACAAGTAGAAAGTATTTCTACAAAGCAAGAAATAAAAACAGAGCAAAAAGTGACTGATAAAGATACAATGGCATCTTTACTTAATGTACAAGGAAAAGGGTATAGAAAAATTGCAATTGTATATTCTGATAAATTTAAAGAAGCGGGTAATACTACTAAATTTTCATTTGTAGGAATTAAACAAGATGGTTCAGCAGAAAAAATTGATACAATAGAACAAGCATACGGAACTAATCCTACTAAAAATGTACATAGTGTTAATAGAGACGGAAGCAAAATAGAAGAAGAAAAAGTAAATTCTATTTTTAAAATAAAAGGAAAAACAGAAACACAAATTGCAGTTGATATAGGAAATATGGGAACTATAGAGCCATCATTGGTTAGAACACCAGCGCAAGACAATGAAGAAGCAATAAGCATACCAATTGAAACTTCTAATATACGACCAACTACAAGAGAAACAAGAGAACTTATGAATAGAAACAGAAATACTAGAGTAAAAGAAGAAATTCAAAGAACAGAAGCTCATGAAAAATTAGGATGTGAAGATTTTTCTATAAAAGATATTGATGATAATCCAAACAATAATACACATGAGCATCAAGAATTTAGCGAAGAATATTTAGATAAATGTGCATCTGAAATATTATCAGAAAGTGAAACTATAGCAAACACATATAATAGAAGTGATGTAAAAGCATATTTAAAAAAATATCTAGAAAATGATAATGAAACAATTGATACAGAAGATCTAATTAATAATGTATCAGAAGAGATGGAACAAGAGGCAGAAAGAGAACATCCATTACACCAAAACACAGATAGAGATTAAAAGAAAAAGTCACTAGAAGATAGTGACTTTTTGTGATATTATAAAACAAATTTTGACTGTAGAAAAATTTTAATGGATATAAATTATATGTTAATGGAAATGCTATTAATTAATAGAAAAATAAAAAATGAACTCTAATTATTAAATTTTTGTGTCTAATAATTTGGGTTCATTTCAGTTAGTTCATTTTTTATTTTGTTCTTTAAATAGTTATACAGGTTCAACATGAACTACAGTTTTATATACTTTATCTAATTTATCAACAGTAAGTTCTAAACTGTCAGCTAATTTGTGACTTTCAAAAGTAGACATATTACCATCTACACTAATAGTGATAAAAATTAAATATTGACTACCGACAGGGGTAGATACAATTTCAGAAATTTTTTGTATTTCTTTGTAGCTATGTGTTATGTCTAAAATAAGATCTTTTGTTTTATCATCTACACTAATATCCATTAAAACATTATAACTTTCTATAAAAATAGTAACACCAGTATAGCAAATCCAGACAGAAATTCCAATTCCAACAATACTATCAAGCCAATATATTCCTGCTAAAGTAAGAATTACAGAAATTAGAGTAAAAGTAGTTACAATACAGTCATTTCTATGATCTTTCATGTTGGCTTCAAGTAGAATACTATTATATTTTTTATAGGCTTTTAGAGTGTAAAAAAATAAAAACAATTTAGTAACAATTGTTGCAATACATACAGCAACCAAAAGCCAAGAAAATTGAAGTTTACTGCCTATAATTAAAGTGATAATAGAATCAAAAAACAACTTAGCTGAAACAAGAATCATAGCAATACTAATAAACATAGAAAAAATATATTCAGCTTTTCCATGACCTAAATTGTGATCCTCGTCATTTGGTGTACTTGCAATTCTATTACCGATAAAAGTCATAAGAGAGGCAAAAATATCTCCTGCACTATTTACGCTATCTGCAATCATAGCTTGACTTTTACTTATAAAACCAACTGTAGCTTTTATTATTAATAAAAAGATATTACCAATTATTCCTAAGATACCAGCCTTTTTTGTATCTGCAAATTTTTCTTCCATTTATATCGACTCCTTATTTAAATATTTTATGATTATAACATATATAATATAAGTAAAAAAGAGATTTTCGAAATTTAATTTCCTGAAATCCATGTAATTTAGCCATGAATTATAAAATTGTAGGTTGAAAAATGCTAAAATTATAAATTTGCAAAAAAAAACAATAAGTGCTATAATGAAAAAAATACAAAAGTGAAAAACGTTAAAGAGGTGAAAAGATGGCAATACTCACAATTATATATATATTAGTATTTATTATATTTGCCTTAATAGCATATGCAATACTACAAATAAAAATGTTTGGAATGAAAATAAAAGATTTTTGGTCATTTATAGAAGCAAATCAAATGTTAGATAAATTATATAAATTTGCAAGGCAATATGAAAATATGTCTCCGCAAGAACAAATCATTTATTTAGCTGAAGCTGAAAAAATATTTAATGCATTTGATAATGTACCAGATACATTATGGGAAGAAGAATATGATAAGTATAAAGAAGTATTAAAAAAATATAAAGATATAAAAATGTTAAGGTGGGCCTCAACATCAAATAAGAGTGAATCTTAAAGATTCACTCTTATTATATTTTTATAATAACTAAACTAAATGCTAGATAAGCATATCTAAATGCTTTTTTCATAAATAATCTAGATTTTAGAATTTCAAAAGATTCTGACAAAGCACAATATTTATCAACAAATGTTAGAATAAAGCCTTCTGTAGATTTTGGAAATGCTACTGTAACAGGCCACATATGTTTTTTTATTATATCTTTTTCTTTATCATTTAAATCAAACAATTTAGATGCGTTTTCACAAGCTGTTTTTCCATGAGTAAAAGCATGTAATCCTTTTCTATCAGGTTGTCTTTTTCTCCAATCATATAAAAATAGATCATGCAACATAGCTGCTCTTGTTGCAGATTTATAATCTAAATTTAACTTTTTACAAATACAATAACAGTAGTATGCTGCTGTATAGCAATGTTCAAAACAGGTTGTTTCGTAATGCTGTTTGAAATTTTTCATTTGTTGAACTGTATCATTTGTTATTAAAGGATATATAATATCTTGAAATTCTTTATTTTGACTTATTATATCTTTCTTATATTGTTCCATAAAAACCTCTTTTAATTATGTACTTCTTTTAAATTATAGCACAAACAAAACATAGATTGCAACATTTTATAAATTTAATTTATGGGTTTAATGCCTCATGTCATCTTATGCAAAGAACCAAAACTTAGATTTATTATTTAGAAATATTAAAAACTAGTTTGTTAATAATATTTCTAAAATTTGAACTGCATTAGTAGCAGCACCTTTTCTTAGATTATCAGCTACTACCCACATATTTAAGCCATAAGGAACACTAAAATCTCTTCTAATTCTACCAACAAAAACTTCATTATTACCATTTGCTTTAGAAGCAATAGGGTATTGTTCTTTTTCTATATTATCTACTAGAATAATTCCAGGAGAATTTTGTAACAACATTCTAACATCATATAAATCAAAATCTTTTTCAAATTCAACATTAATAGATTCACTATGGCAATTAACAACAGGAACCCTTACTGCTGTTGCTGTAATTGGTAAATCAGGCTTTTGCAAAATTTTTCTTGTTTCATTTATCATTTTATGTTCTTCTTTTGTATATCCATCATCCATAAAAATATCAATATGAGGGATACAGTTATTGTGAATAGAATATGGAAATTTTTTTAAAGAATCCCCATAAGATTTATTTTCTAAATCTTCTATGCCTAAACGACCACTTCCAGAAACAGCTTGATATGTTGAGTAGACAATTCTCTTAATATGATATTTATTATCTAAAAATTTTAAAGGAATAACAGCTTGAATAGTAGAGCAATTTGGATTAGCAATAATTCCTGTGTTATTAAAAATTTCTTCAGGGTTTATCTCTGGAACAACTAAAGGAACTTTTGGATCCATCCTAAATATACTACTATTATCAATAACAATGCATCCACTTTTAACAGCTATTGGAATATATTTTTTTGAGACTTCACCACCGGCACAAAATATAGCATAATCAAAAGATTGCTTAAAAGAGCTTTCTGTTAATTCACAAAGAATATAATCTTCACCTAAAAAATTAATTTTTGTACCAGCAGATTTTTTAGAAGAAAATAATGTATAAGTTACATTAGAAAAATTTTTTTCTTCTAAAACTTTTAATACGGTTCTACCAACTAAACCACTACTGCCGACAATTGCAACTTTATATTTTCCACGCATATAAAATACCTCCGTTTATTTTATTTATATAAACATATGCAATAAAAATAAAAAAAGTTATTTTTGTGATAATCAAATATCATGTATCTAGTTTCATACACTATAGGCTGTGAAATGTAACAAACCGTAACAAAAAAATAAATAAATTTAAAGGAAAATATTGCATTAATTTGTCAACAATAGTATAATATAAAAAGTGGCATAATAATATTATAAAAAAGATCTTAAAAAAGAGAGGGAAAAAAATGGATTATTTATATATACTAAGAGAAGCTTTGGTCTGGATTATAACAATATTTTGGTTATATCAATTATTAGTAAGTTTATGTTCTTTAGTAAAAATAAAAGATAAACCTTTAAAAGTAAAGAAAGACCATAGATTTATGGCAATCATACCAGCACACAACGAAGAAGCTGTTGTTGGAAATTTAATTGAAAGTTTAAAAAAGCAAAATTATAATAAAGATTTATATGACATTTATGTAATTGCAGATAACTGTACAGATAACACTGCAAAAGTAGCAAAAGAAGCAGGAGCAATTGTATATAAAAGATTTGACGAAACAAAAAAGACAAAAGGGTATGCCTTAAATTGGTTTTTACAACAAAAAATAGAAGAAAATGCTCCATATGATGCATTTTTTGTATTTGACGCAGACAATATAGTGCACCCAGATTTTATTAAAAATATGAACAAAAAATTGTGTCAAGGTGAAGATGTTGTTCAAGGATATAGAGATATAAAAAATCCAACAGATAGCTGGATTACAGCAGGATATGCTATTTTCTATTGGACAATGCACAGATTTTATCATTTAGCAAGATATAATTTAGGATTATCACCATTACTAAATGGAACAGGATTTATGGTAAGATTTGATGTAGTAAAACCTCAAGGATGGGATACAAAAACATTAACAGAAGATATAGAATTTTCATTAAAAAGAATAATAAAAGGCAAAAAATTAGGATGGGCAACAGATGCAATATGTTATGATGAACAACCAGTAGGATTTGTTCAAAGTTGGTCACAAAGAAGTAGATGGACAGTAGGCCATATTCAATGTATTCATGAATATACAAAGAAATTAGCTATAGCGGCAAAAGAAAACAAAACAATGATGAATTTTGATGGATTACTATATATAGTAGGAAGTATACCAATGTTTATTCTTACATTATTGTTACTAGCAACTAACTTTTTAATGTATGCAGGTGATGGAATGACACAAGCAGAATTAATGATGAATATGCTTAGATATTTAGTTCCAACATTTTTATTACCAATTGCAACAGGAGTTATTGCAATGTATTTAGATAAAAGACCTATTAAACCAATGCTAAAAGGTTTAGCATGTTATCCATTATTTATGGGATCATGGTTGCTAATCAACTTTAAATGTTTATTCAAAAGAGAGACAACATGGGAAAAGATTAATCATGTTAGAAATATAAAAATAGCAGATGATGGTTTACAAGAAGGATTACAAGAGGAAAGAAATTAAAAATATAAACACAAAGAAAGTTGACTTTTAAGCCAACTTTCTTTAATATTTACAAAAAGGAGAAGAAAATGATAAAAGAATTATTAAAAAAAGAAAATTTATTACATATAGCAATAATTTTATTAGGAACAATATTAATTCTAATACCAGCCTTTCATAGTAATATATGGTTTGATGAATCATACAGTGTAGCAATATCAAATCATTCTTTTAGTGAAATATGGACAATAGGCGGAAATGATGTACACCCTATTCTTTATTATTGGATGCTTAAAATAATAAATATTTTATTTGGAAGCAATATAATTATATATAGAATTTTTTCTGTTTTAGGAATTGTTGGATTAGGAATATTAGGTTTTACTCATATAAAAAAAGATTTTGGAACAAAAACAGGGCTATTATTTACATTTTTTAGTTTCTTCTTACCTGTTATGTTAAATTATGCGTTAGAAATTAGAATGTATTCATGGTCAATTTTCTTTGTTACATTAATGGTAATTTATTTAAATAGATTTATAAAGGACAAAAATACTAAAAATTTAATTCTATTTGGAGTATTTAGTATAGTAAGTTGTTATATGCATTATTATGCTCTTGTTTGTGCAGGAATAATTAATTTAGGATTAATTATTTATATAATTAAAAATAGAAAAAGCATAGAAAATAAAATAATAAAACAGTTTATTTTAGTAGAAGCGTTACAAGTGATACTATATATTCCATGGATGTTTTACTTTATAAAACAACTAACAAGAGTAGGGGGAGGATTTTGGATTAGAATTGAATTTCCTCAAATATTAATTGATATTATAAATTTTCAATTTAAGGGAAGTTTAGAACAAATAATACCTACAATTTTTGCTAGTATACTATTGATTTATATTTTATATATTATTATAAAAAATATAAAAAAGAAAGAGAATATAAAAGAAGGAATAATACCAATAATAATATATATATTGGTAATTGCAATAGCAGCAATAGCTTCATTAAAATCTCCTATTTTATATGCTAGATATTTATTTCCTATATCAGGACTTCTAATTTTTTCAATTTGTTATTTTTTAGCAAAGGAAAATAAAACATTTATTATAGGAATGATATGTGGTGCAATTTTAATAATGTCAGTGATGAATTTAAAGGGAAATATTGAAGAAAATTATGATATTTCTAATGATGAACCATTTGCTTATTTAGAAGAAAATTTACAACCAGAAGATATAATAGTATATACTAGTATAAACAATGGAGGAGTAGTAGCAACATTAATTGATTCAAATCAGCAATATTTTTTAAATGTAGATAATTGGACTATTGAGGAAGCATATAAAGCATATGCTCCACAGATGAAAGTAGCATATAGCTTTGAAGAGGCTATGCAAGAAGCAAAAGGTAGAATATTTATAATTGATGATGATAGTTTAAGTTGTTATAATAGATTAGAAAATAAAAAAGAATATAAACAAGTTGAAATCAGGAAATTTGAGCCAAAATACAAAAATTATACTTATCAAATAGTAGTTTTAGAAAAAATAAAATAAAAAACTATAAAAAAGCTTGCATTTATACCAAAAATTGGGTATAATAACAATGGAAACTATGAAAGACTTAAGAAGAGTGGGAACAAATCCCACTCTTAATTATTAGAAAAAAATAAATACTTATGATTAGATATGTTAAAAAGGAGGGATATTTTGGCAAGTATAGAAGAGAGAGTGGAAAGCTTATTAAAAGAAAAAATTGAAGCAATTGGATATGAACTATATGATGTAGAATATAGCAAAGAGGGTAAGAATTACTTTTTAAGAATATTTATAGATAAACCTGAAGGAATTGACTTAAATGACTGTGAAAAAGTGAATAATGAAATAGATGAAATTTTGGACGAAGCTGATTATATAAAAGAGCAGTATTTTTTAGAAGTTTCTTCTCCAGGTATAGAAAGAATCATAAGAAAAGAAAAACATCTAAAAAAATATATTGGCCATGAAATTAATATTAAGTTATTTAAAAAAGATAAAAACGGAAACAAAGAATATCAAGGAATTTTAAAAGCATTTGACCAAGAAAATATAGAATTAGAAGAAAATATAAAAATTGAAAGAAAAAATATAGCACAAATTAAAACAGTATATAATTGGTAAAGGGAGGAATAAAAATGAAAGATCAAGCAATTGATAACAAAGAATTAATTTTAGCTTTAGAAGAATTAGAAAAAGAGAAGGGAATAAAGAAAGAGTACTTATTAGAAGCAATTGAAACAGCATTAGTAACAGCATATAAGAGAAACTTTGATTCATTAGAAAACGTAAGAGTAGAAATGGATCATCAAACAGGAGCAACACATGTATATGCGATTAAAGAAGTTATGGAAAAAGCAAACGATGAAGATACAGAAATTAGTTTAAAAGAAGCTCAAAAGATAAACCCAGACTTAAAAGAAGGGGATACAGTTGAAACAGAAATCGTTCCAAGAGATTTTGGAAGAATAGCAGCCCAAACAGCAAAACAAGTTATTATTCAAAAATTAAGAGAAGTTGAAAGAGAAATAGTATATAATGAATTCAATGAAAGAAAAGGAGAAATAGTTTCAGGACTTATTCAAAAAGCTGACCATAATATTGTCGTAATGGACTTAGGAAAGTTAGAAGGAGTAATGCCTTTAAAAGAACAAATTCCTACAGAACATTATAAAGTAAACGACAAAATAAAAGGATATGTTTTAGATGTAGAAAAAGGAGCAAAAGGTGCTCCACAAGTAATAGTATCTAGAAGTCATCCGGATTTTGTAAGAAAATTATTAGAATTTGAAATACCAGAGATATATGAAGGAGTAATAGAAATAAAAAGTGTTTCAAGAGATCCAGGATATAGAAGTAAGGTTGCTGTTTATTCACCAGATCAAAACATTGACCCTGTAGGATCTTGCGTAGGACAAAAAGGAGTAAGAATTCAAAATGTAATTAATGAATTAAATGGAGAAAAAATAGATGTTATTGAATGGAATGAAGATCCATCTATTTATATAGCTTCAGCTTTACTACCAGCAAAAATATTGGCTGTTGACATTAAGGAAGAAGAAAAATTTGCTCAAGTTGTTGTACCAGATGACCAATTATCTTTAGCAATTGGAAAATCAGGGCAAAACGCAAGACTAGCAGCAAGATTAACAAATTGGAAAATTGATATTAAGTCAGAAACACAATTTAGAGAAATGATAATAAAATCACAAGAAAGCGATAAAAAAGAAACAGAGGAAGAATCAGAAACAGAATAAAAATAAAAAGCAGACATACAATAAAGGAGGGACAAATATATGAAAAATCAACCAACTAGAACATGTATGGGATGTAATGAAAAAAAAGCAAAAAATGATTTGATAAGAATTGTTAAAAATAAAAATGATGAAATTAATATTGATAGAACTGGAAAATTGGATGGAAGAGGAGCTTACATATGTGACAATGTCCAATGCTTAGAAAAGATAATAAAATCAAAGAGATTAGAAAAAATATTTGATAAAGAAATATCAAATGAAATATATGAGAAATTAAGAGGTGTAATTCTTGATAAATAAAAAGATATTAGGATTAATAGGATTATCAGCAAAGGCAAGGAAAATAAGCTTTGGATCAGATAGTGTGGAAGATAGTATAAAAAATAGGAAAGTTACTTTAATAATTGTAGCTGAGGACTCTTCTGAGAGGACAAAAGATAAATTTAAATATTTAAGCGAAAAATATAAAGTGCCAATTATAATAATTGGAAAAATAGAGGAATTAAGCAAAGCAATTGGTAAATCAAATAAGGCAATATTAGGAATTGAAGATATAAACTTATCAAAAGAAATTCAAAAAATAAATAATGGGGGTGAAGTTATTGGGTAAGATAAAAATATATGATATAGCAAAAAAGCTAAACTTAACCAGTAAAGAAGTATTAGAAGTAGCAAAAAAGCTAAATATTAATGTGAAAAGTCATTTGAGTGGAATAGAAGAGGAAGAAGCGAAAAGAATTGAAGATGATATAAACAAAAAAGAAAACAAAAAGCAAGAAAAAGAAATAGTAAAAAAAGAAAAAATAGGAACAAAAAAGGAAGAAAAAGCACCTGTTATTATTAGAAGAGAAGTTATTATTTCACAAGAAGCAGAACAAACAAAAAAGAAAGAACCAGTAAAAAAGGAAAATAAAAAGAACAATGTAGGATTTGTAGAAAGAAAACAAAATAAAGACTATAATATTGTGTATAGAAATAAACCAAGCAAACCTATGACAGTTAGTGAGCTATTTGGACTAAAAAAAGAGGAACCAAAAAAAGAAGAAAAAGTTAAAGTTGAACAAGAAAATAAAAAAGAAGAAATGAAAAAAGAGGAAGTAAAAAAAGAAGAAACATTAAAAAAAGTTGCATTAGATTCTAAACCTCAAAAGCAAGAAAGAGAAAACAAAACGATTGGAAGAGAAAATAAAATGAATAGAGAAAATCGAGACAATAGACAAAATAGAAATAATTATAGCCAAAATTCTAATAATTATAATAATAACAATAGAAATAATAATAGATTTAACCATAATAACAATAGATTTAATAATAATAATAACAGCAATAATAATGGCAGATTTAATGGTAATAATAACAATAACGGAAATAATAGGTTTAATAATAGAAATAATAATGATAGATTTAATAAAAGACCTTTAGACGAAAAAGGGATTGAAAAAAATATTAAAAATATCATGTCAGTTGAAACTGTTGAAAAAGAAAGTGTTAGAGAATATAATAGAGGAATTGATAAACAAAAAAATAATAATAAATTTGAGGAAAATAAAGGAAAAAAATCAAAATCAAGAAGAAACAATTCATCAGGAGATTTTGATGAAGGAAAACTAAAAAGTTTGAAACAAGCAAACAGATTATCAAATATGTTTGATGAACAAGATGGAGGAATGTTAGATTATTATGATTTAACAACAGAGAGAGGTAGAAGAGGCAAAAAGAGAAAAAATCAAAATCAAGAAGAGAGAACAAAACAAAAAATATTCCAATTAACAGAAATTGAAATTCCAGAAACAGTAACTGTAAAAGATTTAGCAGCAGATATGAAAAAAACAACTGCAGAGGTAATAAAGAAATTATTAGGATATGGAATAATGGCTACAATTAATCAAGAAATAGATTTTGATACAGCTTATTTAATTGCACAAGAATTTGGAATTACAGCAACTAAAAAAGAAACAGTAACAGAGGAAGATATATTGTTTGATGATTCTGAAGATAAAGAAGAAGAATTAGAAACAAGACCTCCAGTAATTGTTGTAATGGGGCATGTTGACCATGGAAAAACATCACTTCTAGATGCTGTTAGAAAAACAAATGTGATTGAAGGGGAAGCAGGAGGAATTACACAAGCAATTGGTGCATATAAAGTAAAAGTAAAAGATAGAGAAATTACTTTCTTAGATACTCCTGGACATGAAGCATTTACAGCAATGAGAGCTAGAGGAGCTCAGATTACAGATATTGCTATTTTAGTTGTAGCAGCAAATGATGGGGTAAAACCTCAAACGATAGAAGCTATTAATCACGCTAAATCAGCAGGAATACCTATTATTGTTGCAATAAATAAAATTGATTTACCAGATGCAAATATAGAAAAAGTAAAACAAGAATTAATGGCATATGAATTGGTTCCTGAAGAATGGGGTGGAGATACAATATATGTACCAATATCTGCTAAAAAAGGAGATAATATTGACCAATTATTAGAAATGGTACTATTAGAAGCAGATGTATTAGAATTAAAAGCAAATCCACATAAACAAGCAAAAGGAGCTGTTATAGAAGCAAGATTAGACAAATCAAAAGGAGCAATTGCGACAATGCTTGTACAAAGAGGAACTTTAGATGTAGGAGATACAATAGTAGTAGGCTCATCTATAGGAAGAATTAGAGCGATGAAAGATGATAAAGGAAAAAGTGTAAAAGCTGCAGGACCATCTACACCGGTAGAAATAATGGGACTAACAGAAGTTCCAGAAGCTGGAGATACTTTCTATGAAGTTAAAAATGAAAAAATGGCTAAACATTTAATAGAAAGAAGAAAACGTCAAGCAAGAGAAAAAGCAATTAACAGTGCAACAAAAGTAACATTAGATAATCTATTTACACAAATGGAACAAGGAAATTTAAAAGTGCTAAACCTAATTGTAAAAGCAGATGTACAAGGATCTGTTGAAGCAGTAAAACAAGCAATGGAAAAACTAGAAAACGAAGAAGTAAAAGTAAAAGTAATTCATGCAGCTGCAGGTGCTGTTAATCAATCAGATGTAACACTTGCAAAAGTATCAAATGCTATAATCATAGCGTTTAATGTAAGACCCGATAATATGGCAAAAGAAATGGCAGAAAAAGATGAAGTAGAAATAAAACAATATTCTATTATTTATCAGGCAATAGAAGATGTAGAAGCTGCGATGAAAGGAATGCTAGATCCAAAATATGAAGAAAAAGTAATTGGAAATGCAGAAGTAAGACAAACTTTCAAAATATCTAATGTTGGAACTATTGCAGGATGTTATGTAATTTCAGGAAAAGTAGAAAGAAATGCGGGAGTTAGAGTGATTCGTGAAAATGTAGTAATACATGATGGACATTTAGCTACATTAAAAAGATTTAAAGATGATGTAAAAGAAGTTACTAAAGGATTTGAATGTGGAATTCAGATTGAAAATTATAACGACATCAAAGAAGGAGACGTAATAGAAGTATATATTATGGAAGAAATTAAGAGATAATGTCCCTTTTTAGGGATATTTCTCTTATAAAAGGAGGAAAAATAAAATGCCAGAAAATCAGAATAGATTAGGACGCATTGATGAAGAATACAAAAAAGAAATAAGCCAAATCATTAGTTATCAATTAAAAAATCCAAATGTAACAGGATTAATTAGTGTAACAAAAGTAAAGGTAACTAACGACTTAAAATATGCAAAAGTATATGTAAGCATTTTAAATTCAAAAAATTTAAAAGAAACAATGGAAGGATTAAAGAAATCTTCAGGATTTATAAGAAGTGAATTAGCAAGAAAAATAAATTTAAGAAATACCCCAGAAATTTTATTCGAATTAGATGATTCTTTAGAATATGGAGCAAAGATTGATAGCATATTAAAAGAAATTATGCCTAAAAAAGAAGAGGAGAAATAAATATGACATTAGATGAAATATTAAAAGAAATAAAAGCGGCTCAAAATATTGTAATCTTAACACATGAATCTCCTGATGGAGACGCTATAGGTAGTAGTTTAGCTATGAGACTTATGCTAAAAGAATTGGAAAAAGAATGTGATGTTATTATTCCTGAGTATTCTAGACTATTTGACTTTTTACCAGGTATTGAGACAATAAAGAAAGAATCAGAAATAAAAAACTACGATTTAGCAATTGCAGTAGATTGTGCTGACATAAAAAGAATAGCTAAAAAAGAATATTTTGAAAATGCTAAAAAAACAATAGTAATTGATCATCATGGAAGTAATAATATGTTTGGAGATTTAAATTACGTAAATCCTGTTTCTCCAGCATGTTGCGAAATATTAGCAGGAATAGCAGAATATTTTAAAATGAAAATAACGAAGGAACTTGGAACATGCATAATGACTGGAATAATAACAGACACAGGAGGATTTAGACATGATGGAACAAATTCAGAAACATTTGAATTTGCAGCTGAATTAGTAAGAAAAGGAGTTAACATTCCATATATATATAAAAGAACCTTAAATACTAAAACTAAGGCTAATTTTCTACTAACTAAAAAGGTAATTGACAGAATGGAGCTATTAGAAGATGGAAAAGTAACATTTACATATATCACTATTAAAGATGAAGAAGAAGTAAATGCAGAACCGGGAGACCATGAAGGACTAGTTGAAATAGGAAGAGACATTGAAGGTGTAGAAGTTTCAATATTTGTAAGACAAAAAGAAGAAAATGCTTTTAAAATTTCATTGCGTTCAGGAAATGAAGTAAATGTTTCAGATGTATGCTTGATGTTTGGTGGAGGAGGACATCCACGAGCAGCTGGAGGATTAATACAAGGAACTCTAGAACAAGTAAGAGAAAAAGTCTTAAAAGAAGTAAAAAAAGCATTGTAAGGAAATAAAAAATGGATGGAATATTAATAATAAATAAACATAAAGGATGTACATCTCATGATATAGTACATAAAATAAAAAAAATAACAAAAGAGAAAGTGGGACATACAGGCACTTTAGATCCAATGGCAACAGGAGTGTTGCCATTATTAATAGGGAAAGGAACATTGTGCTCAAAATATTTAATAGAACACGATAAAACTTATAAAGCTACACTAAAATTAGGAATTGAAACAGACACAAAAGACTTAGAAGGAAGAGTGATACAAGAACAAGCCGTTGATATTAAAATTTTAGAAAAAAGCAATGTTGAAAATATATTAAAGAGTTTTGTTGGAAAACAAGAACAAATACCTCCTATATATTCTGCAATAAAGGTTGACGGGAAAAAGTTATATGAATATGCTAGAGAAGGAAAAGAGGTTAGAATTCAGCCAAGGACAATAGAAATATATGACATGAATTTAGAAAAAATAGATAGAGATAATAAAGAAATTGTATTTAAAGTAAGTTGTTCAAAAGGAACATATATTAGAAGTTTATGTTCAGATATTGCTAAAAAGCTTGGCACAATAGGTTGTATGTCAGATTTAGAAAGATTATGTGTTGGTAGATTTGATATTACTGAATCTATAACTTTAGAAACAATAAATAATAATATAGAAAATATTAATAATAATTTAATAACAATAGAAAGATTATTTGATAAAAGTAAAAACATAATATTAGAAGATAAAAAATTAAAATTATTCTTAAATGGAGTACAATTAAAAGTAAAAGAAAAAGATGGAACTTTTAAAATTTATAATAATAACAAATTTATAGGTATTGGTTGCATAAAAGATAATATTTTAAAAAGAGATATTATTATAATATAAAACCTTATATAGCAATAAAGAATGTAAAGTAAAATGTTTTGTTATTTAGTATATTATAAAAATCACTTTCATATATTTAATTAAAAATATATGAGGAGTGATTTTTTTGTATTATATTCAAGAAACTGACAAGCCTAACTTTATATTAAAATTATTTAATATAGTGAAACTCAAAGAAAATAAAATAATATTACCAATAGAAGCTGAAGAAAAAATGGATTTAAAAAAGAGTAAAGTATTGGCAAATAAAACTAAAAAGATATTAAGCAAAACAAATTGCAATAAGGTAATTTTAAGTAAAGAAATAAAAAAACAACAGGATTATCAAAATTATTTATATACATATAATTTTGATATAATAGATGGAAGATGGTTGTTTGAAGTATTAATGCTTAAATCTTTAAAATATATAATAGAAAAGAAAAATATGAAAAAAGAAGAAGTGTCAATATCAATATTGGTAAATGATATCAATGACAATATTTTAGAAAATATAAAAGAAATAGTAAAAGAATATAAAAAAATTAATATCGTAACAAATCATATAGAAAAATTTAAGAAAATAGAAAAACAGGTTTTAGAAAAAGAAGGAATTATGTTAGTAATTAGTAACAATAGAAGAAAAAGTCTTTTGAAATCTAAAATAATTTTAAATATTGATTTCCCAACAGAACTGATTAACAAATATCAAATATATGAAGAGGCAATTATTGTTAATTTAAAAGGAAATGTTAAAATAGAGAAAAAAAGATTTAATGGCATAAATATAAATGATTATGAGATATGTTTTAAATATGAAGATGAATTTGACTTTGAGAAAAAAGAAAAATACAATAAGAAGGATATATATGAAGCGAAAATTGTAAAAAAACAACCTTATAAATTTATAATGAAGAGAATTGACGAGGACCAAGTGAAGATAATAGAATTGGTGGGAAATAAATCAACAATATAAAAAAGTAATGTTTACTATGTATATGATCAACATGCATACTATTTAAATGAACTGTAATATATTTAATCTAAATTACTAAAATTTTATTTAAAAGCTTTTCTTTTTTTACAAAATATAATATAATATACATGCATAAATTTATAATTGGCAAGGAGGGAATAAGATGCCAAATAATAGTAGAGGAAATAGAAGTAATAGACAAAAAAGTAATGAAAAAACAAGACAATACAGAACTCAAAATAAAAAAAGAAAAACTGGTAAAAGAGCAACAGGCAAAAAAGTAGATGATTCTACCAAAATGTACAAACCAGTTGAAAATAGAAAAACAAAAAAAATAAAAAAGAAAAAAAATCATCCAAAATTGAGAATGGCAATAAAAATAATGTTAGTTATATTTTTATTACTTTGTGTAATAGGTGCAGGAATTGTAGCAGGAATGTTTTTTGGACTATTTGGAGACGATTTTGAAATAACAAAAGAAGAATTAAAAATAGGAGCATCTAATTCAGTTGTTGTAGACTCAAATGGAGGAGTTATTGCTAATTTAAGTGGTGATGAAAAAAGAAAAGTAATTAAACTTGAAGATATGGCAGATTACTTACCAAAAGCATATGTTGCAATTGAAGATGAAAGATTTTATAAACATAATGGAGTAGATTTAAAAAGAACAGCAGGAGCAATATTACACACTGTAACTGGTAATAGTTCGTATGGTGGTAGTACAATTACACAGCAATTAGTAAAGAATATAACAAAAGATGATGAATCTTCAGGACTTGCAGGAATTTTTAGAAAAGTAAAAGAATGGGCAAAAGCTTATCAAGTAGAAAGAATGATATCTAAAGATCAAATATTAGAATTATACTTAAATATTTTATATGTGGGTGGAGAAGGAAATCTACATGGAGTAGAATTAGGAGCAGAATATTATTTTAATAAAAGTGCAAAAGATTTAAGTTTAGCAGAATGTGCATTTTTAGCAGGAATTAACTCATCACCTAATTATTATAATCCATACAAGTTAGCTTCAAGTAATGACACAGAAGAAAAAAGAGATGAAAGAATAAAATCAAAAGTATTAACAGTATTAGCTAAAATGAAAGAATTGGGATATATTCAAAATGAAGAAGAATACAATGAAGCTGTAAAACAAGCAGAAGAAGGATTAAAATTTGAAAAAGCTGCTATTGCAACAGGAACTACTTATTCTTATCATACAGATGCAGTAATAGACCAAGTAATTAACCAAGTAATGGATGAAAAAGATATTTCAAGACAATTAGCAGAAAATTATGTGTATAGTAGTGGATTAACTATTCATTCAACAGTAGATTCTACTATACAAGCTAGACTAGAAGAAGAATATGCAAAAGAAAAATATAAAAAGACGAGCCCTAGTAAAAAGCAAACAACACAATCTGGAATGGCTATTATTGATTATAAAACAGGAAATGTTGTAGGAATTGCAGGTGG
>OGZK01001648.1_pt1 | contig 20799 bp, 26 predicted proteins | sample 1576791 | NCBI WGS metagenome assembly OGZK01 (sample SAMEA3541556, study PRJEB24748) | human gut metagenome | biome: human gut; feature: human-associated habitat; material: faeces | place: China | collected 2012
ATCACACTGACCGGCAAAGCAGACCGCATCGACCCGGTGTTCCGCACCTTGCAGGTGGGCGACACCGTGGTGCCCTTTGAAGATCTGGTGGAACTCAGCGGGGAGGGCATCATGGAGATCGACCAATATCTCGGCATCTCAGAGGAATGAAAAAACGCTGGGAGAAATCTCCCAGCGCAAGCAGCCCTAATCACGGTACCGACGTGTGCCAATCCAAAGCGGACCCAGCACCCACAACCAAGGCAGTGAAAACGTTCTCGTCACTTTTAATACCGTAAGCACCAGCGTTAAAGCAAACAAGAGGGTCATTGTAATTATTTCGGAACGGTCAGGTTTTTTCTCCATTCGCAGATTACCTCGAAAATCCAGTCACACCTGAGAAATAGTATAAAAATCAAGATGCTTCATCCGGTTCGGCAGGTGCTGCGGTAACATCGCGGTAGAAAGTGGCCCATGCAGCTTCCTCATAGGGGCGCACGAAAAAGAAGCCAATGCTCAATGGAATTGTCAGCAGAAGAATCAGAGAAATCGCCATAGCCTCTGAACCGGTGAAATATCTGATAATCAGAAAATACCCAGCACACAGTGGCAACGAACAGAGCAGCTCCCAGCCAATGAAGCTGAGATCCAGACAGAACAGCCGCCATTTGTTGCCATTCATGATCCGCCGGGATTCTGTGATCGCTTCATTTGCGGTCAGCGAAGGATGCTCGGACATGATGTAAGGTGTCATCGCATAGCTGTATGTTTTCACGATTCCCGGAATCACCAACAGCAGCGACCAGAGGGCGATGTACAGACCCTGCAGGAATTTCATGCAGAAGCCATCCCACAGACGGTCTTTCTGAGAGAACAAATCCGAGATGGTCGCATCCTTTCCATCTGCAAGGTTCAGATTAAAACGAGCATATCCCAGTCGAGCGGCACCACACACGATCAGTGTGAAGATGACCCACAGACCAATGCCGCCAAGCAGAACAGCCAGCAGCAATCCGCCGTTGGGCTGGGAGAACAGTTCAGAATGGATGTGATTTCCCTGATTAGAATTGGATATGATGCTTTCTGGACTGCTCACAATGGTAGCACCGAGCGCACTGGCGGCAATACCTGTCAAAACAGCAGTTTTCCATTTTCCGCGCAGGGCATCGAGAGCGAGCATACGATAGTCGGCAGATACTTTCATAAAAGCAACCTCCTGTCTGAAAACGGCAAGAATGTGTGAAGATGATGCCGCTTTAATTCAGATACGTTTGAAGCGCTGAAAAAATTGCGACATGAATGAAAAAGAGGCTGTTGCACCGGTTTTATCCTTGTGCAACAGCCCCTTCTTTACTTCAGCAGCTTGTCCAGTTCGTCATAAATGGACTTGACCTTCGTGCCGACAATGACCTGACAGGCGTTTTTTCCCGGACGGATGATGCCTGATGCGCCTGCCGCTTTTACAGCCTGCTCATTGACCTGACGGTAGTTCTTGACCTCAAAGCGCAGGCGGGTAGTGCAGTAGCTGGCAGATACTACGTTATCTTTGCCGCCGATGCCTTTCAGAATGTCCTGTGCAACCAGTGCGTATTTGTTTGCTTCGGCAGGGTCTACTTTTTTCTCAGTCGCTTTGTTTTTCCCGGAGCGGGGAAAAGACAAAAAGGCAACTGCACACACGACCACAACAACAAGGATGACAAGTAATGTTGATGAATTCATAAAACTTCTCCTTTTACAATCAGATAAGGCGCAGCGCATCCTCATCTGCAATCAATATCGAATGCTCTTTGTTTACCCTAACACAACATTGCCGTTATGTCCAGACCCTTTTTAGCTTTACACGGACATTCTTTCTTTCCTTGTGGATCGCTACAAATTGCCATTCGGTCGAAAGTCTCGGATAGTGCGTCAGGGAGGAATATGCCGCATGATTTTTATTTTCTGCCATATAGTCCTGCAGGGTCACCTTGGAAAACCGAGGGTCATGGAGCTGCGCTTCATCGGGGTGCGGCTGCTCCGATTCACCGCGCGGTTCCAATTCGATCGGTTCATCGGTCAGCCAAGTGTCCATAAGACAATATTGTTGTTCCTTTTTCTCCGGGTGAAAGCGATAGTGAAGGATCACATAATTGGCAGGATATTTGACAGCCCCCGGTTTCTTGAAAGGATGCTCGATCACACCATTTTCAAGCACTGTGACCGTGATCATTTCCGCTTTCTTGGTAAGCGGATTCTGGAACACGATAAGCTGGCCTGCTTCTTCGATCTTCAAAATCGGCCCCGGCACAGGTTCATCCGGTGCTTCCAGCATCAGCGTCAGTTCCTGATCGCGAACTGACAAAAGCTCGCTTTTGAAATACAGCCGGAAGATGACCCATCCGGTATTCAGATCGAATCCGTAATGCTCCACCAGCTTTCTGGCCGGATAATGTTCCTTGGGGGTAGCGGGAGACATTCGGAGCGGATTCCAGATGAACCGTTCCGAACGCCATTCATCAATACAGTCGTTCTCCGTCAAGAGATGCCCCATGGGATGAAAATGAAAGGGGTCGTATTGATCTATCATCAGACGTTCCAGCGGTGAATGGAACCCGGCATTCCTGCGCTTTTCATAGATTGTCAGGCAGTTCTTCAGGTGATAATAAGGCAGCTTACGAGCCACATCTACTGCCAATCCGCCCGGAATCGGAAAGACGGCAGGGATCAGCCATTCTTCCTTTTTCCAAGTGAACGATACGACCATTCTGGCCGCATCGTTACTTTTGATCGTCCCCCATACCATAGTGGGATCGACCATCTGCTGGTAGTTTGCCAAGCACTCCATAAAACTGTCCTCACCTGTTTATTAACGAAAAAAGACGGCTCCGTATAACCGAAGCCGTCTTTTATCAACTGTGGAAATGGAAACTCACTGGACGAATTTCAGTTTTCCAACCATGCGTAATCAAATTCTGTAAAGTCGTGGATGTAATGCTCTGCACCGAGCTGGATCAAATCCGACCCGTCTGCTTTTTCACCGATGGCAACGATCTGACCTACGCCATTTCGTTTTGCCAGAGTGATGGCAGCAACACTATCCTCGATGACCATACATTCCGCGAACGGAACGTTCAGTCGTCTGGCAGCTTCCAAGTGCATTTCGCCTTTATTCGCATAGGTTCCATCGTCGTAGACAACATCTTCTTTCTTCAACCATTTCCCAATAGGGAAGCTGTCGAAGTAAAAGTCAACGTTTGCCTTGATGGAAGCACTTGCCAGAATAAAGGGGATGCCGCGCTCATGCAAGCCTTGCATCAACTTTTCAGCACCTGCTACGAGGTGTAAACTGTCAGGATTTCTCCTACACACCTTGCGATACAGTTCCTCTTTCCGCTCCGAGTATTGCTTTCGCTCCTCGGCATTGAGCCACGGTGCCATGTTCTGAATGATCGACTCATTACACGGTCCGCAGATCAGTTTAGGGTCAAGAGGGTTCGTATCTTCGGGATGCAATTCATGATAGATCTCTGACCACGCCTCCATGTGAAAGCGGGTATCAAAGAACATCGTCCCATTAAAATCAAGAAGTACAGCGTGCATTGCAGCTCCCGCTTTGAATTAAGCGAAGATACCAAAGAATGCGCCGACCAGACCGATCACCAGCAGCAGAGCGATGCAGGTAACGGGCTTCCAGTTCTTCTTCTTCATCAGGAAGAACAGGCCGAGGGTCAGAGCCAGAGGAATCAGCTTGGGCAGAACGCCATCCAGAATGCTCTGGATAACGATGGGGCTGTCGCCGTTCTCGATAACGGTAGCAACGGTGGTGCCGCCGTAGTTGGAGGTCAGAGCACCAACGATGAACACGCCCAGCATGGAAGCGGCACGAGTGAACTCCTTAGCGTTTGCAGTCAGAATGTCGATAGCCTTAGTACCCAGATTATAAGACCAGTACATCAGGAAGAAGCGGCAAGCAAACTGCACGATGTTGAAGATCAGCAGGAACATGATAGGACCAGCAAGCGATCCGTTTATTGCCATGTTCGATGTGATACCTGCGGTGATAGGAACCAGAGTGAACCAGAAGATTGCGTCGCCGATACCGCCCAGAGGACCCATAGCGGCAACACGCACGGCACGAATGGTGTCGATGTCAGCCTTCTGCTGTTCCAAAGAGAGGATGATGCCCATAACGAAGGTAACGAGGAAGGGGTGAGTATTGAAGAACTCAAGGTTATGCTCCATGGAGAGCTTCAGGTCTTCCTTGTTATCGCCGTGGATCTTTTCCAGACCGGGCAGGATGCAGTACAGCCAGCCGGCAGCCTGCATACGCTCGTAGTTGAAAGATGCCTGCAGGTTCAGGGAACGAAACACCATCTTATTCAGCGTAGCCTTATCCAAAGGCTTCGCGGGAGTCAGATTGTTGTAATGATTAGATGCCATCTTCGTCGTCGCCTCCATTCGCAGCAAAACCAGAACCAGCAGCCTGCTTGATAGCAACGCGAGTCTGGTAGTCGTACAGAGCAATTGCAATGCCCACAAATGCGATCAGCAGCAGAGCAGAGCCGGACAGTTCGGGGATGTAGCCGATGATGGTTGCCAGAGCAAAACCAGCAAAGTAGATGCCCCAGAACTCGTTAGACAGCATGATACGCAGCAGGGTTGCGAAACCGACGAAACGCATCATACCACCGGCAGCGCCCAGACCAGCCATGACCCAGTGGAACTCCTCAGCCAGATTGCTCAGAGTGGTGCCCATTGCAGAGCCACCCAGCATACCGAGGGTGCAGACGATGGCGAACAGCAGGCCCAGAAGAGCCATTGCCAGATAGTTCAGACGGACAATGCCCTTAGTGTCGCCCTTTGCTGCCAGCTGGTCAGCCTTGGACATCATGGGGGACATGAGGGTGAACAGGAAGGTAACCATGTACTGGCCGATCAGAGCAAAGGGAACTGCCAGACCGACAGCAGCGGTGGTATCCAGATGAGAAGAAATTGCGAACACGGTAGCCATGACGCCGCCGATAACGGCGTTTGGCGGCTGAGCACCGCCGACAGGCATGTTACCGATGGTCATCAGCTGGTAAGTACCGCCAACGATCAGACCGGTGGGAAGATCGCCCAAGATCGCACCGATGACAGCACCGGAAACGATAGGCTGGTACAGGGATTCCAAGAAATCAAACTGGTCGATGGCCACGATAAAGACCCACACAAAGACCAGAATGATCTGAAGTGCACTAAAGCCCATAATAAGTACTCCTTTTCAGTATTTAGGAGAGCAGCCGTCTGTTTACTTGAACAGCTTGTCGGTGCTTTCCGCATGTTCGGTAGGAACACGACGAATTTCCAGTTCCACACCGAGTTCCTGCAGCCGCTTGAAAGCAGCCACATCGGAATCGTCAACTGCAACGGAACCTGCCACCTGACGCTTGCCGTCAGCCATGTGCATATTACCGATGTTGACTTTCTTGATGGGAACGCCACCCTCCACCAGCTTCACGACATCCTGCGGATTCTCGCAGACGATGAAGATCAGCTGCTTTGCGCTTGCCTTGTGGATGGTGTCGATCGTCTTTTGGATGGTCCAGTAGCGCATAGCTGCGTATGAAGGAGCAGCCATGTCCATCAGGCCCTGACGCAGGCTGTTGCCAGCCACCTCGTCATTTGCGACCAGAATCAGGTTTGCGCCGATTGCGCCGCACCACTGCGTAGCAACCTGTCCATGAACCAGACGATTGTCGATTCGAGTTAGAACAATGTTCGGCATTTTTTTCATTCCTCCTTGAAATTTTTGTCTGAGTTTCCAATTCAGAGTAACTACATTATAGGCTATATTTGAACAAATGTCTTTATATTTTTTAACAAACTGTTTCTAAAAATCGGTTATTTTCGTGGCTTCTCATTACAAACTTCCAAAAGTCGTCGGAAAAAGCTGGTAATATTCAACAAAAAATGTTATACTCAATACAAGTTTGAGAGAAGGAGGATTCTGGATATGCAACGCGAAACTTCCAACGACAGCTTTCTGGAGTACGGCCAGACCTACCACGAACCCATCAGGCTCACACACCCTGACCTGATCCACCAGCATCTGACCGCCATCACCCGCCGCTATGTATCACAGTTCTATTGTTTTAACTGTGATACATATATAGAGGTGCAAGACGGCATCGGTGTTTTGCTGGTCTCCCATACGGCAGATGCCGCCGATGTACAAGAGTTTGCCATGAACCGGCTGGTCCACATCAAGCCCAATGTCTATTTTGCGGCAGTTTCTACTACACAGAAGCTGGAATTTGAACTGTATGCCGAGAGCAACTATTCTCTCCATGTTACCGATTTCCCTTCCCAGTATGAGTTCCTTGCGGTTCTGCCCCGTATTGAAATGCAGAAGATCTTGGGGTATTATTATAGAATCCGCACCCCGAACTACTGCTTTAAGGGTGAGCAGCATAACTTTTTTGAGTTGACGTATGTAGACGAGGGCGAACTCGAAACTGAGGTGGACGGAACACTGTACCAGCTGAAAGACAAGGAACTGATGATCTACGGTCCCGGTCAGTTCCACACCCAGTATACGGATGACAGCCACAACGCATCCTATATGACGGTGCTGTTCGATATGCGCAATCTGACCCCTGTGGAACAGGAGGTCTGGTACGATGCTCTGATCAACCGTGTGTTCCACTATGACCAGAAGATCAACTCCTTAATAAAAGCGTTCGTCCGGGAAAGCACAACCGGCATTCCTTATATGAACAGTCTGATGCTCTGTCTGTTGACTGAGATCATCATCCGGCTGCTGCAGGGAACTTATGCTTCTCCCATGAACCAGCCCAGCAATTCCGTGCACAAGAGTGCAATGGATGAACTGTTTGACCGGATCATTGCCTATATTGATGAAAACATCTACCTTCCTCTGACGATCCCAGAAATCTGCGAACACTTTTCGCTGTCGCGGACGGCGTTGCAGCTGATGTTCAAGAATTCCATCGACCAGTCCCCGAAAAAGTACATCAATGATAAAAAGCTGGAGAGAAGCTGCCAGATGCTGCTGGAAAACCGCTATACCATCAGTGAGATCTCCCTGCGGCTGGGCTACACCTCCATCCACTATTTTTCCAAGTCCTTTAATATGAAGTATCATATGTCGCCCAGTGAGTTTGTAAAGCAAAATCTTCAAAACAAAAAGTGAAAGGAATCTCTCTATGAATATTGGAATGGTTGGAACAGGCTCTATCGCCCACACGATGGCAAAGGAGTTTGCGCGTCTTACAACAATGCCTGTTGTTGCCGTGTATTCTCGCAGCGCAGACACCGGAGTTGCAATGGCCAACGAGTTTCATATTCCCAAGGTCTATACCGAGTACAACGAGATGCTGGCAGACCCGGAAGTGGAACTGGTGTATATCGCCACCCCCAACAGCCTGCACTTTGAGCAGGCCAAGGCTGCGCTGCTGGCTGGAAAGCACGTTCTCTGCGAAAAGCCCATTGTCCCTACCTTGGCGCAGCTGGATGAACTGCTCGGCCTTGCGGAAGAACGCCACTTGCACCTGCTGGAGGCTATTACGACCATTGACCAACCGAACTATGGTATGGCAAAGATAATTGCAGAGGAGATCGGTGACATCAAAGCGGTATCCTGCACCTTCTGCCAGTATTCCAGCCGGTATGATGCCTTTATGAATGGGCAGACTCACCCGGTGTTCGACCCCGCCTACTGCGGCGGAGCCTTGATGGACCTTAATATTTATAACATCTATTTTGTGGTAGGGCTTTTTGGCGACCCGAAAGCCGTACACTATTACCCGAATCGCAACGCCAACGGCATTGACACCAGCGGTATCCTGATTCTGGAATACCCGAATTTTGTCTGTCAGTGTACGGCTGCAAAGGATTACTCTGCGCACAACAGTGCCCAGATCATAGGCACCGAGGGCAGCATCCTCATCGAGCCGAGCAGCAGCACCTGCCAGAAACTCGTTGCCATTCGGAAAGGAAAAGAGCCCTATATCATTGATGATAGCGACGTGACGCCTTGGTGGTTTGTAGCTCTTAGCATCTCCAACTTCCTGATCGTTCCGCAGGATACCGTCAAAGAGCGGCGCATTCGTGCAATGCGTTCGGTGGTAGCCGTGCTGGAAGCCGCCCGGAAAGACGCCCACCTCGACTTCTAACCGTAAAATACAAATCTTTCACCGTTTTTTACTCTTGATAAATTAGTAACGACTATCTATAATAATGGTGGATGTTTGTATATCCTATCTGCCGTTACGAACAATCGGCTCTTGCAAGGCAGAGTAAATGATAAGATAGTAAATGTTTCAGGAGGGTAATTATGGCTTTAGTCACTACCAAAGAACTGATGCTTGATGCTCAGAAGAACCATTACGCAATCGGCGCATTCAATGCAGAGAACATGGAGATGGTTCAGGCCATCATCGCTGCTGCAGAGGAACTGCGTGCACCCGTTATCGTCCAGACCACTCCGGGTACTCTGAAGTACGCTTCTCCGGCCATGTTCCATGCTATGGTCGCAGCTGCCGCTTCCGAGGCTACTGTTCCTGTTGTGATGCACCTTGACCACGGCAGCAGCTACGAACTGGCTATGAAGGCATTCCGTGCAGGCTACACCTCTGTGATGATCGACGGTTCTCACCATGTTTTCGAGGAGAACATCGAGATCACCAAGGAAGTTGTTCGTGCCTGCCATGCAGCCGGCATCCCTGTGGAAGCCGAACTGGGCAAGGTCGGCGGCAAGGAAGATGATCTGGACGGCGGCAATGGCAATGGCTACACCGTTCCTTCCGAAGCAGCTGAGTTCGTGGAGCGCACCGGTGTGGATTCTCTGGCTGTTGCCATCGGCACCGCACACGGCGTTTACAAGGGAACCCCGAAGCTGGATATCGACCGTCTGAGCGAGATCCGCAAGGTCGTTTCTGTTCCTCTGGTGCTGCACGGCACTTCCGGTGTCCCGGATGACGCTGTTCGTGAGTGCGTTGCCCGTGGTATGTGCAAGGTGAACTACGCCACCGATCTTCGCATCGCATTCAGCAAGGGTCTGAAAGAATACCTTGCAGGCGATCCCGAAGCATTTGACCCGAAGAAGTACAGCGCAGTTGGTCGTGAGCAGGTCAAGGAGTACGTCATGAGCAAGATCCTTGTCTGCGGCAGCAACGGCAAGGCATAATTCAGCATTCATCCGTCTTAACCCATATAAGACATTCTTCCTTAAGGATTGGAGCCGCCGCTCTTTGGAGTAGCGGCTCTAATTCTTTTTAAGCAAAAGGCAAAACCCCCACAGCGGTATGGCGTCCGCTGTGGGGGTTTTGTCAATGAAAGAAGAGGTCTCGGATGACTTAGTAAAGAATGTAAAAAGACAGGCAGAAAGCCGCGCAGCACTCATTGCCTGTCTTTTCACGCCGGGGATGGAGGGGGATTTTGCAAATGAAGAACTTATGATAATCTCGTGCGGAAATGAAGAAGACGCACAAGATCAACGCTATTAAAACACCAAAACAATTACTTTACAATGCTCTGGACGGCATAACGGGAAATAGTAATAACGATCTTCGGTGCAACTTCCACACGGAGAGTATCTTCATCCTCCATGCTTACGATCTTGCCGTAGATGCCGCCGGCAAACATGATGCGAGAACCGACCTTCATGTCCGTATGGACTTCGCCAAGCTGCTTGCGCTTATTGCGCATATTCTTGGCAGAGATAGCATACAGGATGAGACCGATCACGCCCATAATGACTGCCAGCGTAATGCAAGTCCAAATAATTACTTCCCAATTGATCATTGTTTAGATTCCGTCGCTTTCATCAGATTCGGCTTCTTCGGCAGGAGCCTGTAACTCAAAGATTACCATACAATCCTTGCCGGTGTCAACCAGTTCTTCTGCAAGAGCGCGGGGATCATCTTCCATATCCAACATCGTAACAGCGGTAACGAGCATCGGCAGATTCGTGCCGGCAATGACCTCGATCTTCTGATCGGGGCGTGCGTACTTGCACTCCACTGCAGTCTTGAAGGGAGAGCCGCCGGGCAGATCGGACAGAACCACAACGCCATCGCAGGTGCGGAACTCATCGAATGCGGCGTTGAACTTCTCCGCCAGCTGCTCCGGGGTCATACCCTCTTCAAAGTTGATATAGCGGACATACTCGTTCTCGCCAGCGATCATCTGAGCGGAAGTGTGGATGCCATCAGCAAAATGGCCGTGGCCGGTAACTACCAAACCGATCATGTTCGTTGCCCTCCTGATTTTTTAATTACTTCAGCGTGTACGGATACAGGGTGACACCCTTGACAACACGGTTCACCTCACCAGTGGGGCAGGGGTTGTCCGGGGTAATGCCCAGAGACAGAGACTTCATCAGAGCGATGGTCTGAGCAAACAGGATGAAGTCCAGACCCAGCAGAACGTTCTCCATGTCCTGACCGATCTTGATCTGGATGGGGTAATCTGCCAGCTCCTCAATGCCTTCGCAATCGTGGTTGTAAACAACGACGATCTTGTTGCCCTTGCGCTGATGTGCCATTTCCTTGACCAGATCCAGCTCATAGCGGCGGCGGTACTCATCGTCGCTCAGATAAGCGATGGTCAGGGTGTTATCATCAATGATGGACTTGGGACCGTGACGGAAGCCCAGCTCGGAATCATACATGGTGGCAACCTTGCCGGCGGTCAGCTCCAGAGTCTTCAGAGCGGACTCCTGTGCAACGCCCTTCAGGCCGATGTTGCCCAGATAAACGATACGGTTGTAATCGAACTCGTCCACGATCTTCTGGACTTCACCGAACTGGTCATCGAGGAAGTGCTGACCTGCAACGGCCAGCTTCTCGACCTCGGCAGTGATCTCATCCAGCTTGTCCAGATTCAATGCCAGATAGGTTGCCAGATACATATTGCTGTAGCTGGAGGTCATGGCGAAGGACTGGTCATGGGTCTCCGGGGTCAGGTTGATAGCGAAGCAGTTCTTGCGGCTTGCAGCCATCTTGGACAGAGTGCCCTCGTGGTTGCAGGTCACGAACAGGTGGTACAGGTTCTGGCAGACGACCTCTGCTGCTTCCACGTTGCCCAGAGATTCAGGAGAGTTGCCGGAACGACCAAAGTTCACCAGCAGGGTGGGCTTGGTGCGGGACAGGAAGTTCTCCGGGGAGGGAACGATATCGGTGGAAGCGTAGGACTTGACCTTGTAGTTGTACTTGGGGTTCAGAGCCTGGAACAGGGAGTTGCCAACGAACTCGCTGGTGCCTGCGCCGACCAGAACGATGTCGAAGTCATCCTGCTTGACGACCTGATCGATAAAAGCCTGCAGCTCGTCCTTGCAGCCAGCCAGCTGTGCGCAGGTCTTGCGCCAAGTTGCAGGCTGCTGATAGATCTCGTGTGCAGTAAAAGTGGAAGAAGTTTCCTTCATCTTCTCATCAGTCAGATTAAAAATGCTCATACTATTCTACCTCCTAATCGGTTGGTATTTATCCGAATCATAGACAGGGCTTACCAAAGCGCACTATCCCTTCCTTCCTGTTATATCACACCCCCCTAGCAGAAAACAAGGGGGTAACTGAAAGCCATAACTTTTAGTTTGAAAAATGCAAACCGAAGCCGTGTTTTTCCTGTCAAACGGTCATTTTTGGCCATGTTTGCCGAAACAAGTAACAAGTCGATTGAAAATTATAAATATTTTTCCGAAAGAATGCGGTATAATGGCACAAGGGTAATTCACTCGGAAGGAGGACAATTCAGATGATAATCCAAAGTAAAAAAGTATGGATCGCAGATCAGTTTGTACCTGCTGCTATCGAGGTCAAAGAGGGTAAGATCGTCGGCATTTTCCCCTATGGGGCAAAGGATGTAGATGACGATTACGGCAACAAGCGTATCGTCCCCGGCTTTATGGACATCCACTGCCACGGTGCCTATGAGTTTGACACCAACGACGCAAACGAGGAAGGTCTGCGTTACTGGGCAGAGCACATCGTTTCTGAGGGTGTGACCAGTTTTCTGGCTACCACCATCACCCAGAGCGTTGAGGTTCTGACCAATGCCGTTGCCAACGTTGCCCGTGTCATGGAGGGCGGCTACGACGGTGCCGAGATCCTTGGCATCCACTTCGAGGGTCCTTATCTGGACATGAAGTACAAGGGCGCACAGCCGGAGCAGTTCATCGCAAAGCCCAGCGTAGAGCAGTTCAAGCACTATCAGGAAGCCGCACACGGCCATATTCGCTATGTCACGCTGGCTACCGAACAGGACGATAACTTTGAACTGACCCGCTACCTGACTTCGCAGGGTATCGTTGTCAGCATCGGTCACAGTGCTGCCACTTACGAGCAGGCAGTCATGGCTTATGCCAATGGCGCACGCTCCATGACCCATGTCTATAATGGTATGACACCCTTCAACCACCGCGCAAACGGTCTGGTGGGTGCAGCATACCGCATCCGCACCATGTACGGTGAGATCATCTGCGACGGCTGCCATTCCACCCCGGCTGCTCTGAACAACTACTTTATGAGCAAGGGCCCCGACTATTCTATCATGATCTCCGATGCGCTGATGGCAAAGGGCACCCCCGTGGGCAGCAAGTACATCTTCGGCGGCAACGAGATCGTGATCTACCCGGACGGCAGCGCACACCTGACCTCTACCGGCGGTCTGGCTGGCTCTACCCTGAACATCAACAAGGGCTTGAAGATCCTTGTCGAGGATGCAATGGTACCGTTCAACTATGCGCTGAACGCCTGCACCATCAACCCGGCGCGCTGCCTGCATCTGGATGACCGCAAGGGTTCCATTCAGGTGGGCAAGGACGCCGACCTTGTGGTGCTGGAGGACAACTACGATGTGCTCCAGACCTATTGCAAGGGTCAGGCAAAGCTGTAAGATTTTGGAGCATTACAAAGGAGAATAGAAATGAAACATCCCCTTCAGGAAATGATGGATAAGCGCCGTCAGGGTATTCGCTGCGGCATCCCCTCTTATTGCAGTGCCAACGAACTGGTAATCGAGATCGCCCTGCGCCGTGCAAAGGAGCGCAACATCCCTGTTCTGATCGAGGCAACTGCCAATCAGGTCAACCAGTTTGGCGGCTACACCGGCATGAAGCCCGCTGATTTCTACCAGATGGTCCTGAAAATGGCAAGCGACATCGGTCTGCCCGAAAACATGATGATTCTGGCAGGCGACCACCTCGGACCTCTGACTTGGCAGAAGCTGCCGGAGTCCGAAGCAATGGAAAACTCCGTGGAACTGGTTTACCAGTATGCACGCGCCGGCTTTACCAAGATCCATCTGGATACCAGCATGAAGGTTGCTGACGACCCGGAAGGTCTGCTCCAGACCGAGGTCATCGCTCGCCGTGGCGCAAAGCTGTACAAGGCTGCTATGAAGGGCTACGAGGAACTGAAGGCTGAGAAGCCGGATGCAATGCGCCCGGTGTTCGTTATCGGCAGTGAAGTGCCTATCCCCGGTGGTGCAACCGAGGCAGAGGATACGCTGGCTGTCACTAAGCCCGAAGCATTCCGTGATACCGTTTCCACCTATCAGCGCGTCTGGACTGAGGAAGGCGTCGGCGAGGGCATGAAGGACGTTATCGCAGTCGTTGTCCAGCCCGGTGTGGAGTTTGGCGATGAGCAGGTGTTCGACTACAACCCTGCCGCAGCCGTTGACCTGTGCGCCGCTCTGAAGGAGTTCCCCGACATCTGCTTCGAGGGTCACTCTACCGACTACCAGACCGCAACTGATCTGTACAACATGGTCACCGACGGCATTGCTATCCTGAAGGTCGGTCCTGCTCTGACCTTTGGTCTGCGCGAGGCTCTGTTCTCTCTGAGCATGATGGAAAAGGAGCTGGTGCCGGAAGAAAAGCGCGCCAACTTCATTGAAACGCTGGATCAGGTCATGCTGGCTTCCCCTGCAAACTGGGAAAAGCACTACCACGGTGACGAAAAGCATTTGGCACAGTGCCGCAAGTACAGCTACTCTGACCGTGCCCGCTACTACATCGGTCAGCCGGAAGTCGTTGCAGCCATGAACAAGCTGTTCGACAACCTGCGCGAGTACCCCATCCCCATGAATATGCTGCACCAGTATATGCCCATCAGCTATGCCAAGATCCGTGAGGGTCAGCTGAAGCTCGACCCGCGTGAACTGGCTATGGACGGCATTGTGCAGTTCATGCTGGACTACGAGAGCGCTGTCTGATCTTCCCTGTTGCACATAAAAGAAGAAGGAAATGAAGGAGAACCCATGAAACAGTTCACTTATACCATCAAGGACGAACTTGGCGTCCACGCCCGCCCCGCCGGTCTGCTGGTCAAGCTGGCAAAGAAGTATGCCAGCAAGGTCACCATTGAAAAAGATGGCAAGACCTGTGATATGCGCAAGCTGATGGCAGTCATGGGACTTGGCATCAAGCAGGGCGAAACCATCACCGTCACGGTTGAGGGTGAGGATGAGACCGTCGCAGCAGAAGAAATTGCTGCATTCCTGAACGAGAACGTTTGATCGTTCCACCTGATTTGACATCCACGGTAGCAGATTCCTCCTGCTAAAACTGCCCGGAACGATAGGAGAAGGTCGTTCCGGGCAGTTTTTATAGTATTCAGAACATTTTGATGACCCAAAGGATCAGGATAATGGCAATTGCCACGGCAAGCGTGATCAGAAAGCTGTGGTCTTTCTTTCCGTTTTCCGGTTCGGCAGGCGCTGTGGGCTTCTGCTCTTGTTTCAAAGAGGTGATACCATCCCCCAGCCGCTTCTTTTTGGGGTTGTTATTGCGGCGGTAGATGCGGTTCAGCGTTCCCATGTAGCGGCTGTAATCCGCAGGTGCCGAATCCTGTTGCGAGGTGGTTTCCGGCTTCTTGTTTTCTTCCATAATCATGATGTCCTTTCCGTCCGTTCAGCAGATGCTGTATTTCTTTTATTATAACATATCACCTGCAAAAAATCTTGTTTTTCTATCGGGATTTTTCGGATGACCTTTATTATTTTTCTCATGATAGCCGTTTTTGTTCTGCCAATAGACAGCGTTCATTTTGTATGCTAGACTAGGTGTATCAAAACGTCAGGAGGTATGCGTCTTATGAACTGCCCCATTTGTCATGCTGAAATGACGCTCCCGGATAGGAGGTACAGAACCCATGCACTTTACAACTGTTACTGCGAATCCCTGCATTGACCGCACGATTCAGGTGGATTCGGTCAACCTTGGTCACAGCCATCGTATCCAGAAAACCATGTGCGACTTTTCCGGCAAGGGCATCAATGTTTCGCTGGCACTTACCCAGCTTGGAATGCCGGTCAAAAGCGTTTGCCTGAGCCATTCGGATGGAGAAGCAGCTGATTTCTTCAAGCAAAAAGATATGGATGCAGAGCTTATCCCCGTCCCCGGAAATGTCCGTATCAACATCAAGCTGTTTGAAACCTCTACGGGCTGCATGACGGAGTTCAACGAAAAAGGCACGCCCCTTGATCGTGAAACGGCCACAGATGTTATCCGTGCCGTAAAAAATGTTCTGCCCACAACATCGGTGCTGATCCTCGGCGGCAGTGTGCCACCGGGCTTTCCTGACGACTTCTACTATGAACTGGGCAAAAGCGCACAGGAATATGATGTGCCCTTTATTTTGGACGCATCGGGGCCGCTGCTTCTGAATGGAATGGAGGCATCTCCTGTTCTGATTAAACCCAATGAAGAAGAATATTATGCCACTTTTGGCGTTCATCCCAGTGTAACGCAGGAGTTCTGCGCAAGCTATCGACAAATCCTCATGGAGCACAACATCGCCTACGGCGCGGTTTCTCTGGGGGAAAAGGGGGCGCTGATGGTCACACCGGAAGCCGCATGGTATTCGGAACCTGTTTCTGTGGATGTAAAAGGCGTTCAGGGCGCGGGCGACTCCATGGTGTCCGGCTTTGCCTACGCAATCGCAAAGCAGCACACCCAAGGAGATCAGCTGCTTAAAATGGCAGTTTCCTGCGCACACGCTTCTCTGGAATTGCCCGGCACGCAAATGTGCACCATGGCAGGCGTGGAAAAAAGATTCCCGCTTACCCCTGTTAAGCGGCTTTGCACGTTTTAATTTGAATCAGCTTTCTTGCAGCCACCAGTTTTGTCCTGACCGGTGGCTTTTGTTATATTGAAGGTGCAGGACTTCACGGTATCGGGGCATAGCAGCTATTATAAATCGCATTCGGCATAAAATTACTCTTACTTTATAGCTGTCTGGACTTTACACAAAATTCGGGAAAGACCCGAATGTACTGGTATGGATGCCCCTCACAGCTGTTTCCAGTCGGATACAAAAACACCCCATTTCCTAAACAGTATACCATACTGTCTAACAAATGGGGTGCAGTTCAAAGCCAGTGGGCATTCTCTTATTTGTACCGTATTACAGGCAGCTGCTTTATCTTGCAACCAACCTTTTTGCATTCCAGCGCAAATATCATATCCGGGGTTCGCTCAAAGAAACCTATGTCACGCTTCCAGCTTGTCCCACACTTGCAATGGAATAGCCCCATGAACTGCTGTTTCATCTTGCGCCCGCAGTTTGGGCAGATATGTTTACTTGCCCCCATGTTGCATTACTGGAGTTTTGCAAGGATCTCCTCAGCCGTCATACCGCTGGCCAGCAACTTCTTCAGCACATCTTCTGCTTCGCCTTTCTTTGCTTCTTCTGCTGCCTTTGCTTCGGCGGCAGCTTTTTTGTTTTCGGCTTTGGTAAGCTCCTTGGTGGCGGCTTTCAATTCTGCTTTCTTGGCTTTCAGCTGCATCTTCAGATCATCGAAATTTGCATTCAGTGAAGCAACCTCAGATTCGATTTTCTCTTTCGCAGCGGCCTTTTCTGCAACGACAGCCGCATAATCAACGCTGGCCTTTACAATATGGTCCTTATTCTTGCTCCCCTTGGGTCTTGCCATAATAATTTCCTCCCATACAGTGAAATAATTTGATACTTATAAGTATATTTCCAAATTGTCAGAATTGCAATAGGTAACCTGAGCCGTTTTCAACTGCCAATGCAAAGCTTATCCGGTATGCCCGAAAATCGTCGCGAATGTACGTCTAAAAGGATTATAATTTTTCTTTTTCTACGGTATAATGAGCGCAAGTTTTACGGCAGAGGAGGCTTTTCGGTGAAAAATGTCTTGGACACGATAACATCTTACCGTGAAGCTCGGCACTGGTCGAATTATGATTTGGCATCTCACGCTGGAATCAAGCCAACTACCATTTCCTCATGGTACAGAAAGGACATCGTCCCTACTATACCAACGCTTCTGAAAATCTGTGATGCATTCGGAATCACATTGACAGAATTTTTCTCAGTGGTTGAATCCGGCGAACGGGAAGCTGTTGTACTTACTCATGAACAGGCAGAAATGCTTGAAAAATGGTCTGCGTTGCGTCCAGAGCAAAAAGAAGCAGTAGTTCATTTGCTGAGTACCATGCCGTAAACAGCCGTATTTCCTTTTTTATCATGGATAGCAATAGGGATTTATCCCTTTTACTATCATGGAGAGTGCATCGTGCATTTTCCATGCTCCGCCCGCCTTGCCATCATCGACAAAGAAAGGACGAAGAAACATGAAAACGAGATTGATTGAGTACGAACCCAGCCCCGGCAGCCAGATTATGGCTCGATACCGACTGTATTCCTGCGCTCTGACCCTGTGGTGTGGCCTGTGGCTGCACTCTTGCATGGTCGGAGGGCTGGCTTATGTACTTTGATTCTTACATCACAGGAAAACGCATCCAGCAGCTGCGCAAAACCAAAGGCTTAACGCAAGAGCAATTTGCCATAAAGCTGAATATCAGCGACCGCCATTTGGGAAAGATCGAGCGAGGGGAAGGCACTGCTTCCATAGATTTGTTGGTAGAAGTAGCCATTTCACTGAACACCACCTTAGATTTTTTGATTCTGGGCGTATTGGACACTCCACGGGAAAGGGAGTTGAATGCGCAGATCAAGAAGCAGAATCAGAATATCCAGAATTTCAAAAGTAAGCTGAACAGCCTTATTGATGAGCTGGATGCATCTGCATAACCACCATAAAGAAGTCGAGAAGCGATTCTCGGCTTCTTTTTTTTTGCCATTTTTTCTGACGCATCTACGAAAAACCGGAACTGGTAGTTCCGATTTTCGAGAAAAATCCGCTCAAAAAAGTGGCAAAACCGGAACTACCAGTTCCTTAAAAAGACAGTGTTTCTACGATAAACTATTGTCACAGCAAGGGCAACACCCCAGACGGGGAGAAGCCCGAAGCTGTAAGCCGTACCTTGAAAACTGAATATCATTCCCTCGGACAAAATAATGAAACTTCCGTAACTCGCGGCCCGGCCATAAAGAAGGCGGGGTGGCTGAAGAAGCCAATGTGGAGTGTGGGTGCAAGTCCCCACTTACCGAGGTGCATTCCAAATCCAACGGGGGTCGAGGACAAATAGGTTGGAAAAACTTAAAGCAAAACTTCAAAGCCCACCACCGGGATTCTTCTGAATCAAGGCAGTGGGCTTTTTCCATACCGAATATTCATTCTGATGACACGGAGGTAATGATTATGAGCCGTACTTTTACCCACAAGACCGATGAATCGACCCTGACCACCCTCTGCCCCCGCTGCCTGAATGCCTTTCGGAACACCCGTGGCATCCGCGTCCGCCGTGCAGACCCCTATCAGCTCACCAAGGAGCCTTGCACCTACTGCCAGACCAACTTCGGCTACGACTACTACATCCAACCCACCAGCCCGAAATCCACCTATTTTAAGAAAGGACGGTTCGATGATGAATCTGAATGCGCTTAAAGTTGACCCTGAATTTCAGGGCAAGATTCCACCGTTGACCTTTGAAGAACTTAACCAGCTGGAAGCCAACATCCTGCGGGATGGACGCATCATCAATCCCATCATCGTGTGGGAGGGGCTGATTGTGGACGGACACAACCGTTTCATCATCGCCAAGAAGCACCCGGAAATCCCGTTCACTGTTCACGAAACAGAGTTTGCAAACCGCTATGAAGCCATCATCTGGATTTGCAAGAATCAGCTGGGGCGGCGCAATCTCACCCCGGAACAGAAGAAGTACCTCATTGGGAAACAATACGAAGCCGAGAAGTTAAACCATGGCGGTGATCAGAAAAGTAACCTTAAAAAATCGACTGGCCAAAATGGCCAGTCGATTGACAAACGGTGGACACGTCGACGAATCGCCGATGAAAACGGTGTCAATGACAGCTTTGTAAAAAGGGCTGAGCAGTTTTCCAAGGGCGTGGATGCCGCCGAAAAAGCTGTTCCCGGCACCCGTCAGAAAGTCCTTACTGGCGAGGTAAAACCGACCGCTGCTGAGATCGCATCCGTTGCCCGCGCACCTCCCGAAGAACGTCCGGCACTGGTGGCTGAAATCTGCAAACCCAAAGACCAGAAGAAAGCCGCCATGACCAGAACAACACCGCCCCCAGCAGCCAAACCGCTTTCCGATTCCAGTACATCCGAGGAAGAATCTACGGACGAAGAACTGGTTCACACTCCGGCTCCGCAGGAGCAGACTTTTCCACAAAGAGCGAACGAACCGTTGAAAATCGACCGTCAGCAGATTCTTGAAATCGCAAACAGCCGCTATGTACCCAAACGACTTGCCGATGGGACTGCGATGCTTTGCGAAGTATCGGGAGCCGCCAACAGTATGATGCGCCGCTGGGAAAGCGTTTTCCGGGAATATCCCGACATTCTGTCCGATGCAGAGAACCGTGCATCCGTAGGACGAACGATTCAGAAATTGAGAGACTACCTGAAAAATCTGGAAGATAAGATGGAGGAACTGCTATGAAGAATATGAACTGTGTCAGCACCATGCCTGAGATCATGCCCGAAATCACCGATGAAGCAATCATCGAAGCCCTTTTCGCTCAGCGGCCTTACGAAGAAAAGGTCATCAACAGTGCCTTTCTCGAAATCCCTGCGGAATATCAGCGCAAGCTGAACATTCCCAATGTCGAAAAGATGTCGGCAGAGTTCACCGAGCTGATCGCCAACCCGCCCAAGGTCAGCTACCGGGACGGTCACTACTTCGTCTTTGACGGTCAGCATACCATCGTGACCCGTCGGGCGATGAACGGCGGGCAGGATCTTCCGATTATCTGCAAAGTGTACGAGGGACTGACAGAGGAAGAAGAAGCCATGCTGTTTTCCCGGCAGACGGGCGTTTCCACGCCGCTGACCGCTGGCGCAGAGCTGCGCGCCGCTTTGGTGGGCAAAGACCCGGAATCTCTCGCATTCGTGAAAGCCACCGAAAGCACCGGTCTGCAGCTCGGTCTGGACAGCTACCGTGCCCCGTGGAAGATCATCTGCATCCGCACGGCATTCAAGGAGTACAAGACCTACGGCGCAGACCTCTACAAAGAAGCCCTGACCATGCTGGCAAAGGGCTGGGAGGGTGACCCCGATTCCCTCCGCTCCGGCATCCTGCAGGGCATGGTTCGCTTTGTGGCTCTGTATCAGGGCGAGTATGACCCGGAGCGTCTGGTCAAGCGGCTGCACACTGTTCATCCCATGACGTTGGTAAACGACGAGAAATCTCTGAGCGGCACGGTCAGCTACAAATATATGATGCTGATCCTGCGCACCTACAACGGCTCCAGCCGCTCTAGGAGCCTTCCTATCAAGCAGTGATGTTCTCCTATGGAAACAGTTCTAAAACGCCGCAAATGCCGTCCACAGGGCGGCTTTTGCCTACATAAGGAAAAGGGGGATGATTGCTACCGTTTATGTAACAAAGAATTTCGGCTTTCGCCGGGGCGAGATCTACTTTGCAGACCTTGAACCGCA
>OGZK01001662.1_pt1 | contig 20724 bp, 25 predicted proteins | sample 1576791 | NCBI WGS metagenome assembly OGZK01 (sample SAMEA3541556, study PRJEB24748) | human gut metagenome | biome: human gut; feature: human-associated habitat; material: faeces | place: China | collected 2012
CTATATTCATTCTACTTCACCTCCTTTTCTAAATCATTTTGCATATTATCTAATAGTAATGCACTTGTTTGTGTTGTACTTAATAATGCTTCTATGTTATCTAGTCTTGCATTTTGCTGTTCTGCTTGCTTTTCTAATAGTTTCTTTACATCTTGCACATATTCTATCTCTATCTCTGTATTGCCTAGGTTTGTTTCTGCCCAAATGTTATTTATGCCGTTAAATGTTTTTGGCAATTCGGTAAGTTGTCCTAAATCAATTAACTCTGGTGTTGCAATTTCACAATAAGCATAAAGATCATTTTCCGATAACCATGTTTTTAATTCAGTTATATCTGTAAAATTTTTATCATTCCTAAAACGTATAAAATTAGGTGCTAATGCAAATGAATTTGCAACTAAAACATATCTATTATAAACAGAAAAATAATTACAAATTTGATTTTTATTATCTTTAACATTTAAATTTAAATCATATAGTCCTATGCGTAAATTATTTGATTCTAACTGCCAAGAAGTTTTATCAGTAATAGGAAAATTTATTTTAATTACATTTTTTTGTAATGCAACATTTCCATTTTTATCTATTAGTAATTTGTCTTTTATTGTGTCGGAAACTGCACATAGTTTGTTGCCTTTTAAATCTATGTTTACTGTTTTTTCTATATATTTCTCAAATGGCAGGTTCTTTTGCCTTGTAAGTTTAAAATTTGAAGTCACTGTTCTTTCTTCTTCTCCCCAACTTGTTAAACTTCCGCATATTATTTTTATTACATATTTTTTAAATAAACTTTTATTTACTTTAAAACTTGCATAACTTTTTTGAGGACCTATATATGTTATACTTCCATCTGCTTTTATGGCTTGTATTTCTGTATAAAAATAACGATTATAATTACTTTGGTCTAAATAATAAGTTTCTCCATCTTTTAAGATGTCAATTATATTTTTCGGTTGAATAACCGAAAAATAAGAATATTTGGGTTTTCCGGAAATAGTTATATTTCCATTTTCTTCAAGTTTTATAGTTATTCCAGAAGTAGTACTTGGGGTACTTAGAATTTTTGTATAATCTAATAAATTACTTCCCGTACATTGTAATTTCATGCTATCAACCTGCTCAATTGCCTGTGGATAGTCCGGATTTGGTGATGAAATTTTTCCTGTGTAAGGCTCAAAACCAGTTTGGCTTTCACTAATCCAAATTCTTATTTTTGCATTTTCAAATTTTGCGTTTTGATGTATCCAGAAAGAAGAAATTTCTTTGTCTTCTTTAGGTATAATTGTGTTAAATTTATCTTTTATTAACCACTTTGAATTTATAGAATTATAAAACACTAAAGATAAATCCGTTGGAATATTTCCACTTACTATTTCCCATTTTATGTAGTATGGTATATTTGCTTTAAATGTAAAACTTTCAAATACTAAACCAAATCCTCCTGCTCCATTTATTGTTACAGTTCCATCTTCGTTTACTGTAACTTTGGAACTTTGCGCAACATTTAAATTCATTATGTTCGTTCCTTTTGTAGTTTCTTGTTTATACATTCCACTAATTTCTGTATTAATAATCCTGCAAGGCTTTGCATCTTCTATGTATAGCTCAGTTCCACTTATTTTCTCTGTATCTAGTGCGTTAAACAAATCGTCTGTTTCTTCTTCTAAATCTGCTATTCTACTAGTTAAAGTTTCTACGTGTTCATTATAATCTGCAATTTTTTCTTCTGCATTAGAATTAAAAGCGTTAATTTTTTCTGTGGAATTATTGTTAAACTCTTCTGTTTTAGTATTAGAATTGTTGTTAAATTCTGTTGTTTTTGTTTCTACATTACTATTAAATGTATTTGTTTTTTCTTCAACATTTGCATCAAAAACATCAGCAATATCACTTATTTCGGTTTTCTTTTCTGTAGCATTGCTATTAAACTCATCCGTCTTTTCCTTTGCATTAGTATTAAACTTCTCTATTTTCGCTTCTGCATTGCTGTTATAATCTTCTATTGCTGTATTAGCTTGTTTTGCAAATTTTTCTGTTTCTTGTTCCATTTTATCTGCTAGTTCAACATTTTTATTGTATTGATCCAGTATGTTATCTTCTAATGCTTTTATTTTTTCTATATCGTTGTTTATATCTATGGATACATTTGTTATTGCTTGTAAATATTTTTCATAAATGTTTGCATCCTCGTCCGTATATTCTTTGTTGGATTCGTACTCTGCGGAAGATGTTATTATTGTTTTTGTTATTAGATTTGTTGGGATTCTTTTTACTATCTTGTTTTCTTGTACTAAAAAACCGAACTACACCAATCTGGTATCTGCCATTTGGTAAGTTCGGTAATACTGTTTTATTATCTACTATTTGTTGCTCGTATACATCGGAATCGCTTATGAATAACATTTTTTTAGCTAGGTTGTCCCACTCTTCGGAAAAATTAATATCTATGTTATACAGGTCTATTGCTTTCGCATACGTATTTTCTGTTTCTACTATTTCTAAATAGTCTTTTTTTACTTTAAACTGCATTATAACACCTCTTCTTCCGTTGTTTTTGTATATTCTAATGTTACATAACCATTAAACATACTCCTATCACCGTCAGTCTGTATTTCTATTGTTGTATTATCAACAGCCAATGCTGTATTGTAAAACATTTCTGTATTCTTGTATACTAGTGGCAAAGATTGCGTAAATTTTGTTTCATCATTTCTTATTGCTATACCCTCTATTTTTGTAAAAATACTTATATTACTTATATTGTGTTGTACTTCTTTTTTGGTTGCATTAGGTAATGTTCCAAAATTTATAACTTTTCTATATATTGTCTTGCCATCTATCCAGGTGCCTACTGCTTGTTCCTCCGTTGAATAAGTGCTGTTCCTTGTTATTTTTTCATTTAGTTCTTTCCCTTGTTTTGCGCTTAAAGCATCTGTTGCGCTTGTACTTTCTAAACTGTTTACTACTGTAGCAACTACTCCAGCACTTTGTTTTGCTTTTATTATGTAGGTTGCTACGAACGAAGGTTGAATGTTGTTGTGTGGTTGTGAGCCTCCAGTTTTTCCTGCTAAATCATCTCCTGTGTAAAGATATTGATTTGCTGGAATAGACCAACTGTATGCAGCATTGCCTGAATTTCCACTGTTTCCTCCATCTAACGATTGCTTGTGGTTATGTTCTGGCATTTCTGCTACTGTTAATGTATGTGTCTTTTCTCCAAGTGTTTTTCCTATTGTGTTAAAATCAGTATCGTCTGTATCTAATCCAACAATAGTTCTTCCTTTTATGTTTGGAAGATTAAATGTTGTACTTCCATCTCCTTCTCCAAAAGTAGTTCCAATTGCATTAAACAGTTCTGAATAATCTGTCCTGCTTATTGCACTTCCATCACAAATTAGCCAATTTTCAGGAGCAGTTGCTTTTGGATATGGCATTATAGAACCTACTGGCAATGTATCGCCTGTTGCACTTCCTCCTCCAGTTTGGTTTACCCATTCTACATCGTTGTCTGCATCAGACTTTTTTGCTAATACTTGGCCTGTTGTTCCTCCAGTAGGAATTAGTTTTGCTTTATCTTCGTTTGTGTAGTCGTTTGTACTAAGACCTTTTCCTTCTTCTTTGTCTACTTTATTATTTAGGGCTTTTTTAGCTGCTGTTGATATTGGCTTATCTAAATCAGCTGTGTTATCCACATTATTTAATCCTACATCCTTTTTGTTTAAGACTATATTCACAATTTTATTTGCAATAGAAATATCTTTTCCATTTTTTTGTATTTTTTCAATTACATTAGATTGTGCTTCTTTTTCTATATTATCTAATTTTTCTTTGTCTTCTTTACTCATAAAGCCACTTAAATCTGCTGTTGCATTTTTATGTACTAATTGTGTATTTTTAGTATGTGCGTCAATTTTATTATCTAATTTATCCCAGTTTTCATTTAGTGCTTTATCTATGTCAAATTCTTCTTCACCATCTTTTTCTGGTTCCCATTTAAATAGGTTTAATAAATTTGTAAAAACACTCATTGTTCACCCTCCTTATACTGTATAAGTCCTTCTATTATTACAGTAGCATATATTGCCCCTGTTTTTGTTGCTCCATCTGTTCTATTATTTGCATTACTTAAAGATGTTTCAATTTTTAGCCTGTTTATTCCTTCTACTAATTCTTCGGCAAAATTTATAGACTCAATTTTTTCGGATGCATAAGATTCTTTAGATGGAACTTGTGCTGTAAAACCATTTTGCCCAAAAGCGTTATTAATTTCTTCATAATCATCATTGTCAACATTTTCCCATACATCTCCTCCAAAGTTAGCTGCTAATAAACGGTTATTTATATTACTACATTTATATAATTTTACAGATCTTGCATATCCCCACGAATTTTTAATTTCTCCAGTTTCTAAATCTGTTATAGTCCAATAAACAGGTGTATGTGTTAAAATTACTTTTGCTTGTTTTATTTTTAAATTTTTAGGTATTGGTATATCTATAATTATGCTTTTTTTTTCTAAATCTTCTTCTTCAAATTTATACTCAAATCCTACATTCCCACTTTCAGAATAAATATATGTGTTCATTAATCCATCTTCGCCTAAAATTTGCGTATTACTACCCATTAAGATACCTGTTTCGTCTATTGTTACAATTGCATTACCTTCACTATCAACAACTTCTATCTTTCCATTAGAACCATTTATTCCTCCAATTTTTAATGTTCCACCTTTTATTCTGTTAGCAGATAAAGTCCCTGTTGTTATAAAATTAGCCACAATTTGTCCATCCATCGTTATGGCTGTTTCATACGGTCCATTAATTCCATTGCTGGAATAGGCAAATCCGTTTATGTTCCAACGCCACAAGTGCTCTGCTTTGTCAATATCTATGTTGTCAGAAATATATAGTTCGCCATCTTTTTTTATTACATAACCACCGTTAAATTGTTTTATTAATTCGGTTGCTTTATTTACTGCATCTTCATATACATTAGGAATTTCCTTAGAAACTATGTCTGATATTTGCTTTTGAATAGGTCCTTTGGTTTTATATGTATTGTCGATTTTAGTTTCACCTTTTGTACTCCAAGTCTGTGCAACAGCTCCGGTATATTCCCAAGATATTCCTCTTATATATGTTAAATAATTAATGCTTTTTGTATCTGTTAAACTTAACATGTCTAATACATCTATAGCTATATCAGGTATGGTTGCTTTATATTCAAATGCAATATATGTATATCCTTGCATTTTCACTAATATTCTTTGTGCTACTTCATCTGTTATAAATGGATTCTTTTCGTTTAGCTCTAATATGTATCCGCTATCTTCGCCTATTACATAATCTTTATTGTATTTTATTTTCTGGATATTAATATAATTTTCTGCAGGAATAAACTTATTGTAATTTCCTCTTTCGATTTTCTTTACAGGTTCATTTATAAATGTCTTTATTTCTCCTTTTCCTGCTTTATTTATTATATATACTCCACAGGCGCATTCAGCAATGTACCCTAATATTTCTTTTCCGGTATATCCATTTGGGACTTCATTTATTACGATATCACTATTGTAAAAATCATTTGTGTCCGAGTTTATCTTGAAATATTTATGTATATCTTCAAATAATTTTTTTATTGTAAACGGTGGTTCTAATTTGCATTCATATTCATTCTCTAAATATTTTGTTTTGTCCTGTAATTTTATTGTTATAGTTTCGTTTTCATTTTTTGTTATTTTTGTTGGATAAAATATACCTTGTGGGATCCACAAAGATGTTAGATGTTTAACTTTAATTTTGTTTAAATATTTAACAGATGTTTTGTTAACTTTTTCTACAGTATATAAATCATCTGCGGATAATTTTAGATCAATTTTAAACTCTTTATTTTCAAATTTTATAGCGTCTAACTCATTCTCAAAATTTAATAATGTTATATCAACTGTTGCTCCATATACACCACCTATTGTAAATTTTTCTCCATCATTTGTATCTAAATCATATTTTATATTTTTTATATTTTTATTTGTTAAAACCATATTATTTAATACAATTCTTGCTATAATTAATAATTCTTCATTTTTCAATACTTCTTGATAATAAGGGTTTTTATTATACATATATATCACCTACTACTGCTCGACAAAGTCAGCACTTAATCCTTCCCATATAAATGTCCCGTCATCTTTAACTACAAGAACGGGAGCTGTTCTATTACCTACATACATCGTTTTGGTTTCAAATTTTCCTGTTTGTGGATCTGGATAAGTAACAGAAAAAAAAACATCTTTAATAGATGTCAGAATTTTACTTATTTCGTCCCATTCTAAAGGACCCCATTCATTGCTTATAGTTCTTTTTACAGCCACTCTGTTTCTATGTAATTTTGCATTTGCGTCTGTGTCAGAATTAATATCTTGATCAGCTATCACAACTTGACATTTTTTTGGTGCTGGAATTTTTGTTCCGTTTACTTTCAATATTGTAATTTCTTCCATTTGCTACTCTCCTTTAAATAAAGTCTAAAATCGATTTGTCAGTTTTAGATTGTAATAATTTCATACCTCTAATTACTGCTCTTGCAAGCTCTACATCAGAAATATTTAAAACTATATCTCCTCCTGCATTTTTTAAGTATTTTAGAATTTCTTTTAATAATTTTACAATTTCACTGTTATCAGTGCCTTTGAAATTCTTTAGCTCATCAGCTACAATTGAATGTATTTTGTCTTCTGGTGCAACAATCTCTCCTTGATGCCTATTATCTCCTATCATTGCAAGTTGTGGTGTATTTGCTTTAACATATCCACCTTGTGCTAAATATGGGATTTGAGGAACACTAACTGTACTTAACCAGCTAAACGGCTGAAAATCCATTATTCTTACATTTCTTATTGTTCTTAAGGCTGAATTTATTGCATTAAATGGGATTGATACAACTCTATTTATTCCAGAAATTAAACGATTAACGATTGATTTAAAAGCATTGCCTATACCATCTTTAATTCCATCAAAAATTTTTCCTCCTGCACTGAAAATATTTTTAACATTATTCCATGCATTTCCAAAAATGCTTGAAAACCAATTTCCAATTGAACCAAATACATTTTTAATTCCTTGCAAAGCTCCTTTTGCACCATTAACAACTTTATCTTTTATTGCGTTCCATATATTTCCAACAGAATCTTTTAAACCATTCCAAATTTTTCCCCAGGTGTCTTTTATGCTATTTAATATATTAGAAAGAACTGCCTTTATTAGATTTATCTTAAATGATATGTCTTCTTTTATTCCATTAAGTATCCCGGAAACAGCCTCTTTAATTCCATTCCAAATGTTTGAAAATAAATTCTTTATAGTATCTAATATTCCTGTTACAAAATCTTTAATTGCATTCCAGATTCCTTCAAAAATTCCTTTAATTGCATTCCAAATTCCACTAAAAATTGATTTAATACCATCCCAAGCTCTGCTCCAATCTCCTGAAAATACACCTGCTATAAAATCTATTAGTCCTCCTAATGCCTCAAAAATACCTCCAACAACACTGCTGATTACTCCAAATACATCACCAATCAAATTTCCTAAAGTTTGAATTATCGGCTGAAGAACTGGTACTACATTTTCAACAATCCAATTTATTATTGGAACAAGCCATTGATTCCATAATTCAGAGATAACATTAACCAATTTTCCAACAAATTCTAAGAAACTATTAACCATTGGCTGTAAATGTTGCTGCCACAAATCGTCAAATTTCTTTGCCCACTCATCAAGTATTGGTTTTATATTTTCGTTCCAAACTTTCAAACAGGTTTCCAAAATGCTGGAAAACCCATCTTTGATATTTTCTACTGCTGGTCTAATATAAGTATCATATACCTCCCAGAATTTTGAAAATGTATCTTGTATGCCTTGTTTTATAGTTCCTAAAATAGAACTAACTGGTTGCAATATTCCTTCTAAAGATTCTTTTATTAAATCTTTGTTTTCTATAAAAGGCTGTGTTATCATATACAAAATGTCATAACCAATTTGTCCGCCAATTTCAATTATTCCAAAAAGCCCATCGGTAAAAATTGCAATTATATCAGCTGTGCATTGTTTTGCCTCTGGTCCTCTAAAAATTGCAAAAATATCAGCAAAAGTTTCAAAAATATCTCCTGCTAAGTCCCAACCTGCAGAAGATATGCTAAACATATTTATTATATGTTCTTGTATATCTTCCTGATTTTGCTCTAAAAAATTAGCAATTCCTCCTAATAAATTATCTGCTATTGTTACTCCAATACTTGCAACACTACCTGTTAATCTTCCAAGATTATATAGTACTGTATCTATCCATTCATTTGCATATTCACTTATATCAGAATCAGTAAATATTTCAATTAAAGCTGTTTTAATTCTTTCGCAAGAATTTATTATTTCATCAAATCCAGTATTTTCAAATGCATCGTTAAATCCTTCTTTAAATATTTCTATTAGTTCTTTGGCTTTATTAGCTAAAGCTCCCATTTGCGTATTTGCTTTTTGCATTGTAGAATCTAATAAATTCGCTGAATCTATACCTCCACTTGCTCCACTTCCAGAGCTACTATCATCTTTACTTGGAGTTAAATTGTTTATTTGGTCAATACCTCGTAATCCTTGCAATGCTTTTTTGGTTTTTTTAGCACTTTCGCCTATTCCATCTACTGCATTACTTGCATTGTTTGCTTCTGTTGCCAAATTTGACACAGAGCTTGAACTATCATCTCCTCCTGCATTTCCAAAAATCATTTCTGTAAATGATTTAAAATAATTAGCTAATATTTGAAGCTTTGAAATTACTAAATTAATAACTTTTATGACAGGAGTAAATATATTTATTAATCCTTGTCCTAAACTTGCTTTTAATTCATTAAATCTTAAACTTAGCACTCTCGTTTGATTTGCCCAACTATCACTTGTTCTTGCAAAATCTCCACTTGCTATACTAAGTTTATCCATTACAAATTTATATCTTAGTGCCACTTTTTCCTGCTCAGACATTTTAGATGTGGTTTTTCCATACCCATTTGCCAAAGCATATTGGTCAAGTGCATTTTGTGTCATTACAACACCTAAATCCTTTAAGCTTTCAGTCTCTCCAGTAAAAACTGATTTTAATTTTGTATAAGACTCATCTGAACTTAAATTGTAAAAAGAAGCAACATCTCCAGTTAATCCAGTTAATGTTTCAGACATTTTTAATGCTTCCTCATTTGAAAAACCGAACGATTTAGACATTGCTCCAAAAGTACCTACATATTTCTTTGTAACTGTTTGTCCTAATCCGAATTGTTCTATTGCATTCTGAGCAAATTCGTTTACTTGCGTATTTAGATTCCCAAATGTAACATCTACAACATTTTGAACTTCTGATAAATTAGAGCCTAGTTCAATACACTCTTTCCCAAAGCTTACAATTGCTTTTACAGAAAATGCAACTGCAGCAATCTTTCCAATTTTCCCTAAAGCCCCTTCAATTCCAGAATTTTTAACTGTATTTGTTGTGTTTTTAAGCTGTTGATTAAATGGATTAGAATTTAAAACTAATTCCATATCAACAGCTCCAACATTTGTACTCATGCCTATTTTTCTCCTTTCTTTCAAAGGTAAAAGTAGGCATCGGCTAACTACTAGTTATTTTTAACTGTGTTGCTCGCTCTATCTTTTTCATCTATATAAATTATTTTTTTGCATCGCATACATTTTATTTCTCCTTTGCAAAAAAAAGCCTTTAGCAACAATTGCTTACAAAAAGGACATCTTATTTCTTTCATTTGCTACCACCTGCCATTTCTTTAAAGGCTTTTTGCATCTCGAGGATTGCTTTTTCGTAATCTTCTTTACTTACCTTTTTTGCTATTTTATTTCTATATTCCCATCTGATGTTTTTTTGCTCTTGTGTAAAGTTTTTTAAAGTGTCTTCATCGTCTTCACTTCTAATTTGAACTATATTCCCCAGTGGAGTATCTGGCATCAAGCCAGATATTAATGTACATAGCTCTGCATAATTCATATCTTTTATTTCTTTACGGATTCTTATTCCATATTGTTTATTTAAACTAGCCTCTATTAAAGGCCAGTCTTCTTCCATGTCATACCACAATTCGTTGTTGCTATTGCTTTTGAAATCGTTTTTCCATCTCTTCATATGTAATTTCATTGATTTGTGCTAATATCGCAATAATAATTATTTGCAATTGTTTTACTGTAACTTTCATTTCTTTTATTTCTTTTACAGCCATTTCTCCTAAAAGCATTTCTATTGCAGTATAAAACTCATTTATTGTAGAATCTTTCTTAAATACTTCTCCTACGCGAAGCATTGTTTCTGCAGAACAGTCTATTTCATATGTCTTGTTTTCTGCTATTGTTATTGTTTTTTTGTCACAATCTAATTTATCGATTATATTTAAATCCATAATTTCCCTCCTAAATAATATTTGGATAAGAGGATAAAACCTCCTATCTTTTATTTTTTAACTGCTTGTGTTGTTTCACTACTTTGTGATGCAGTTTCTGTATAAGTTGGTTTTCCGTTTGACATTACATCAAATTCTAGTGGAATAACTTCTGTTGACTTTCCAGCTCCCCAATTTGTTATGTTAAATATTGCATTTTCAAATACTAATTTTGCACCATTTGGAAATGTCCATTGTAAACATCCTTCAACTTCTCTTCCATTTTTTAGTGCTAATCCTGCTACATAATCGTTTCCAGTATCTCCAAAATTTCTTTTTCCAGAAATTGAAATAGTAACAGATTTAGAAGTCATCAATCTTCTAACCCATCCTTTTTGGTCTAATGGATTCCATTCTTCTACTCCATTATCTAATTTGACTGAGAAACTTTCCATGTCTGCTATATCTGTTAATGAATCTTTACTAGCACCAACTTGAAATTGGTTTTCATATACTGGATATACTCCTGTTTTAGTTGCCATTATTTTTCACCCTTTCTATATAATAAATTTAATTCTATTGAAAACTTATATACATTGTTTTCATCTGCTCCTAAATCAATAGGTCCATTATATAAACACTCAATTGAGCAATTATAATCATCAATAAAAAAAGAACTACAGTCTAATAGTTCATAAATCTTATTGGCCATCGTTTCAGCCATATTATAATTTTTTGTCCATCTTAATAATAAAGTAATTGGTAATATTCCATAACTTTTTAACTTTTTATATTTAGAATTATCTTCTAATTGTCTACGATTAGCATATAAAGCAATTGCTTTGTCTTGGTTTTCGTTCATTTGGCCTATTGACCACTTACTACATTCTAGTATTACAGTTTTTAAGTAATCTTTTAACTTTAATGTACTTATTTTAGATATCATCCTTCATTTCTCCTTTTTAATAACTTTGCAAAATATTTTGAAGGTAAATCCTTTTTACTTCCATTTAAATAATCATCAAAATAATACTGTTTTGCATTTGGATTTTTACCTTGTTTTATATGTATTTCCGGGTCAAAATATACTTTTCTAGCATAAGGTGTGTCTACAATTATTGTTGCAACACCTCTTATTGATTTTTTATCATCGACAAACGTACTATCATTTTGCATTGTCCCAGTATCAAATGGCATAGTTTGACTCTGAATTAAATCGGTCTTTATTGCCTCTGCAGTATCTATTAATGCTAATCTGGCATTTTCATTTATTTTTTCTATATTTTTATTATTAAATGTTATCTTCATATTACATCAACTCCAATGTTGTATGATGAACAGTTCCATCTGGATTCCTTGGTCTACTTGCTTGATAAATTTCATATTCTATATCATTTATTATTACTTGTCCACCACTTATTTTCTTTATATTGGGTGCTATATCTCCTAGCAATATTACTTTCCCTACAAGTTGAATCTTTCTTCCATCTGGACCAATTATAATTTTAGTTGTTTCAACAAATCTACAATTTTGATTTTTTAAATTTAAAGAAGTTAAAGGCTCACCGTTTTCAGATAAGCCTTCTTGATATATAACTACATCACATTTATTATTTAATAATCTTTTCAAGTGTTTTGGATTTAATTTTTTTATCATATTGTTCTGTTGGTCAATCCTGTTTTTTTCAAATAAAAAAAGGCTAATTTTGATATATTTAATTTGTCTGCTATATTTTGCGATTCCTTTTCATTTACTGTTAAGTCTCCTCCGATTGAATAACTGGATATACTATCATCATCATATATGCCTTCTTCTTTTATATATTCTGCTTGTATACAAGTTGCTTTGATTATTAAATCTTTTTGTTGTGCTGTTAAATTATTAAATCCTCTTCTTTCAATTCTTGTTAACGTTGCCCTGTTGACATCCATTGAGGCTAACTCTAAATACTTTTCTGTTTCTTCACTTTCTAATACTTTAGAGCCATATTTGTAATAGTCCTCTTTTGTTGCATAAACATTTATCATTTGCAACACCTCTTATTTTACTTTCTTTTCTAATTCAGCAACCTTTGCTGTTAACTCTTCATTAGATTTTGTTAATTTAGCCTTTTCTTCTTCGACTTTTGCAACCTTTGCTGTTAACTCTTCATTAGATTTTGTTAATTTTTTTAGTTCTTTTTCTAAATCTTTAGAAGCTACTTTTTTAGGAGCTCCTAATTTTGAATATCCTCTAGCTTCATATTGTGCTAGTTCCTCTTCTTCAATAAGTAATAGTGCATTACCTTTTTCGACTCTTATTTTAGACATTGTGGCCTCCTATTCTCCAGCATATTCAGTTGTATCAACATCAACATATATACTATCAATTTTATTATCTTTTCCGTTTGGGAAAACAAATGTATCAGATAATGAGTGGTCTTGATATAAATAGCCATCACCTTGTGTATGTGAACCAGGTGCAAAATAATATATGTTAGATATTTTAGGAACTGTTTTTACAGTTTCAAGAGATGCGATTAATACATTTATTTTATGAGAACCTGTTACAGGTTCTATTCCTTTGCTTGAATCAGCTGTTACTTTTTCTACTGGTTCAAATCCATCTGTAAAATCGAATTTATCATAAAATCTTTCATCATCTATAACTTCCATAATAGTTACACCATCAATATCTGTTATTCTTGTTTCAATACCAATTCCACCTTCTGCTATTTGTGTCATTTCTATTTTTCTTGTGAAGTCTGTAGATTGTTCTAATAAATCCATAATAAAACTTTTAACATAACAAATTAATGAACCATTTTTTGCATATCTTCTTAATTTTCCAGCACTAAGCATACCTTTTAATTTTGTAAATACATTTGCTTTTGTCCACTCTGATTCAGCTGTAGAACTATGATACCCTGCTAATTTTTGTGCTTCACTTGCTACTTTTGAAAAGAAATATGCGTCCATCTCTGGAACTTGTTGAGTTTTATGGAATGTTTTAGATATATTTTTTATTGATGCTGTTTGATTTGTTTCATCAACATCTGCTACATCTACTAAAAATTCAATATCTCTATCATGTGTAACTGTATAAGGTACATCATTTTGTTCATAACTACCTTTATTCCATCCACCATTTCTATTATGTGATTTATAACCACTTGTCTTCATTTGTGTAAAATGAAATGTTTTAGCACCTACCCATTTAACGTTTGATGTTATAAATGGTGATGTTAAACTATCTTGCTCCATTATTTCTAATAGGTCTGGAAGCCAAACCTCTGCATAATTCAATGAATTTGCCATAATTAATTACCTCCTAAAATGAATTAAACCTGTTCCATCTTTTTGTGGCTACAGGCTTTTTGTTTTTTTGACTTTCATCAGAGTTACTTTGTGTTGCTCCGAATTTAAATCCTTTTTCTTCCTTTTCTTCTTCCTTTGCTATTTTTAACTCAGGAAATTCAGAAATTACTGCGTTGATTTCGTCTTCTAGCTTTTTGGTGTCTATTACTCCATTTTCTAAAACTTTTGACATATCAACTAATCTTGCTGCTCTTTCAACTTTCTTAACATCAACACCAGCTTTGGCCATAGCAAGTGCTATTTTGTCAGTATAGTCTGTTTGAACAGTCTCTTTTTGTTCTTCTTGTCCTTTGTCTTCTTGCTTGTTTTGAGTTTCTTGAACTTGTTTAGAAGTTTCACCCTGTTCTGCTTTTTCAGCGCCTTTTGCGTACATTCTTCTTATAAATCCATCTAACTCATCTTGATTTTTGAAAACTATTGAACCATCTTCGCCTTTTTGAGCTACTTGTTTTTTAGCTTTCTCACCCTCATTTTTATTTTCAGTTTTTTGCTCGTTTTGAGCATTCTCTGTTGCAGTTTGAGTATCTGCATTTTGTTTTTTATCGTCTTCCATATTGGAACCTCCCCCGTTTAAGGTCCGTCGACCATAATTTTTGCAATAAAAAAAGAGCCCTTTTAAAGCTCTAATTCTAAAAATGGCACAAGTTAATGGATTTGAACCACTACAAACAGTTTTGGAGACTGTTGTGCTACCGTTACACTAAACTTGCATATAAAAAAAGAAGATACCTTTTGATACCTTCTAATTTCTTGAATTTGCTAATGCTTTATGTGACTGTTTTGCTGTAAACTCAGTTCCACATTCATTGCATACAAACATTGTTTCTGTTTTTATCTTCCCTTTGCTTCCACCTCTTATTATCATTATTATTAGCCAAAAACCACATGTGCAAAATATTAATAATAAATTAATTAACGTAGAAATTATTCCCCTTCTTTTTATTTTTCCATGAACATTACTAATAGCTTGACTATTATTAGCTCCACAATTTGGACATATCATATTATCCTCTCCTTTTATTTATATTTGAAAAAAGTATATCACTATTAGTTAGAAAATCAAGTCGAATTTTGTCGAAAAAATAAAAATTATTTGGATTTTTCTTCTTTTTCTATTTGTTTTATTAATTCATCTGCCCATTCTTTCTCTTCGTCTGTTACTTCTTCATATCCAATAACTTCTATTCCAGGGTCATGTGACATTCTAGCTAAAAATTTATCATGACTATTTAAATCTTTGTATCTTTCACATTTCTTTTTATCTGTTAGCTTTTGAAACTTCTTAAAAGATAAATTACCCATCTATTTCCTCCATAAAAATATAATAAACATCATTAATCTTTTTAATTTTATCAACTTTAAAACAGCTATTCCTTTTAAATAATATTTCTTGCTCTTCTTTATTGTATTTTCTTATGTCTCTTCCACTTTTTGATTTTATATATAATTCAACATTGCTTAAATCATTATATCTAGTTCCTACTGTCGCCGATGTATATGCCTTATATTTTACTTTTTTGCCTACTTTGTGTGACTTTAAGAATTTATTTAAAGTATTTTCATCTAACATTATTGAACGTGTAACATTTCCTTCATATCTTGAAAAATTATCTAAAGCTTTGTCTAAATTATTTATAAGTATTTTTTGCTGTTCTGTTAATTCCAATTGTTCCCTTAATTTTTCGTTCAATTTGTAGCTTTCTGAGCTAATATATTGATTCATTGCATATTGTTCTTCGCTTGATAAATCTATTTTACTACTATCTATTTTATTTTGCAATTCATTAACTTTATTTTGGTAATTTGATACATTTTCAGGTAATAAACTACCTACAGCTAATCTTTCATATTGCTTTTGCCTTTGTTTTAAATACTGTGTATATTTATCTTCTTCATTATGATTATGCTTTGCTTGTGTTACTTCTTCTGGTTCATCATTTATTCCTTCGAAATATGTGCTAGAACCATGATGACATCTGGGGTGAAATAAACCACCGTTTATTGCTATGCTTAATAATGGATATTGTCCATTGGCTTCATTACCTCCTGACCAAACATCATCAATGTATACCCTTCCTTCCCATGGTGTACACTTATCACATGCACCACCATGTTTTGATATATATACTAATGGATTTCCTAACTTTTTACGCATCTCACCTTCGCCCATTAGGTTTGCTCTTTTATTTGCTGTTCTAATTGCCATATCGCAATAATCTGCAATATTGTGTTTTGTTCCATTTTTATATTCAATACAATTAAATCCTCTTGCTAAAAAATCTTTACTAGCCATATCTATTGCTTGTTTTACTGTCCCTGCTCCAGTATTAGCAAATACTTGTGCTTTGTATATTATTTGCCTATATTGGTCATTTGCCATTCTTAAAGTTGCATATTTTACATCTTTAATGTCGTTTTTTGTACTTTTTATTAAAGCATCTAGTTTTCTATGATTTAATCCAAAAAAAGATCCACCTAATTGTGAATCTTCTTTCCTTATAATCCCTGATTGTATTGCTTGTTTGTTGGTTCTTCCAGCCCCTTCTTTGAATTGTTCTTTTATATGCTTATATAAATATTTATTTAACCCTTTTGTGTTATTGTTAAATATTTCTTTATTTGCTTTTTTGTAATCTTCAAATTGTTTTATTTTTAATGCTTGCCATTGTGGCCAGTCAAATCCTTCTGCTTTTTCATCTTCTTTGTGACTCCATAATGTTCTTTTCATGGAAGCAATTAATTGTAATTCAATTTCTTCCATTACTTTTTTTATATCATATTCATTTTGCATTTAATCACCTACTCTAATGGTTCCATTATATTAGGCTCTTCTTTTTCAATTATTCCTGCTTCTTCTTTTAACCTTTTTACCTCTTCTTCTTTTTCTTCTTTTGTTAAGCTATCTCCATACATTGTATCAACTGTTTTTTCTATACTCATTACATTTTGCCCTGGTCTAGCTTTTGATACCGTTTCTACTGTTGCTTCAAAACTTGGATTAGCATATTCTTTAAAGTCTACTATTGCTTCATATTCTCCTGATGTTTTCTTTTGTGCTAAATCATAGGTTTTTAAACATATTGTAACTAACTTAGGAATAACTTTTTCTAATACATCTATTACTTTTCCTCTCGTGTATTGTGTCGCTTTTTCTTTTTCCCTTTGAGCATCTGCATTATCTAATTTTTTTACATCTATTCCCAATGTTGATGGACTTATTAACCCTTGCAAACACAAATCTAATGCAGTTATATATGACTGTAACATTCCTTCATAGTCAAAGTCTCCTTTTTCTCTTGTAATCTTACTGCTTTCTGTTTCCGATGTTGTACTTCCTACTTTAGCGTATCTATTATCAAATGTATTGGGCTTTAATAAATCTCCATTGTCATTTGTTGGTATCAAATCTTCGGGAATATATGTTATTGTTCTATTATCTCTTAATGCATCTATCCATTTACTCCACACCTCATCAAAACTGTCAAAGGCATCTAATTTCTTTTCTAATATACTTTGTCCTCTACCTTTATATTTCTTTGATTTATTAAACATCATTGGCACAGCCATCATAAATTTAGTATCTGTTGGCTCTTTTAAATCTGCTGTTTCTGGAATGGATTTGTAATTATCCATTAATTTGTCATTTTTGTATAGTTCATATTTTATTCCATTTTTTGAGTATTTTTCAAACAAAGTATAGCAAGCATCTTTTTTATGGTATTTATTTTTAAAGTTTATTCCTGTTATCCTTCCTCTTGTATATTCGTAATCAACATCCTGTCCAGAATAAAACTCTATTATTGGATATTTACTTATGTCTGTATCATAACTTATCTTAAATGCACCATCACATTGCACAAATACATCAATTATTGCTTGTTTTAATGTTTCTTTAAAGTCATTTTCTTTTGCTATCTCCTCCCAATTTGTTTGTGCTTCGTTGTTTCCTTTAACTTCTATTTTATTAAAACTATCAACTATTATATCTGCTAACATATCAACTATCATAGCAGGTAATCCAGTATGTATTTTTCTAAAATTTATACCAGTTGTACTTTGTGCTGCCCAAAATTTTGCATTTCCCATTAAATCATCTGTTTGTGTATAATATTGGTGTAGTTCTGATGCATCTCCTCTATACCACAATAGATTTCTAAAACAGTTACCTTCAAATGTATTTGTTTCTTGTATTGTTATTGTATCTCCTACACTTGGTTGTATTTCTAACCAATTTCGTATTACATTTTTAATTTTGTCGTTGACTGTTCCCATGTTATTCTCCTAACTTTATACATCTATTTTCAAATTTTTTGTATGCGTCTAAATATAGTTCTTTTTTATCTCCGTTATATGTTAATTCATAGTACATTCCATCGGATAACGTTGTACTTAATAATGCTTTATGATTTTGTAATGTTTTACAATACCATACATCAAACACTTCAAATTCTGGAATATTATCACTTTTATCTAAATGTTCTTTTGCATATTTCTTCACTATTTCTTTACATTTTTCTATAAATTCTTTACTTCCCATTTTCTATTCCTCACTTTCATCTTTAATCAATTTCTTTATTACTTCCCAATTACCAATTTTCTTTTTGTGTGGTAACCAGGCATACTGGCAACCATTTATTGAGTGATCATTTCCATCTTCAGGTTGATTATCTTCGTCAAATGAATATTTATTACATTCATCTATATAGTCTTTACAAGTTTCAACAATTAAAAAATCACCAGTATTCAACCAACTTTCTTGTAGTTGAACTCTAGTGATTATCTTTGTCTTTTTCCATGCATTTTCAAAGTTATATACTAAAGCATTTTGCCTTTTTGCTTTGTTTGCTTCCATTATTGTTCCTTGGTCTGCATTATCTATAAAACAGGTCCTTGCAAATCCCCACTCATTTTTGAACTCTTCCATAAATTGTATTATCCATTGAACTACATCACTTGGTGCAAATGGTATTGTTCTATCTCTATTATTAAATGTTCTTTCTTTTAATAATACACATTTATTATCTATTGTTATTCCTATACCTTCTAGTGTTACTTTATCGTGGCTTTCTTTTGAATATGATGTATCACAACCAACAGAAAATAACTTAAATTTCATTTGTTTTGCTTCTTCTACTGTTATTATGTTTTTAGGTTGTAAATTAAAGCATAGCCCTGTTGCTTTTCCTCTTAGTCCTTGTATCTTGTTTTTATATAGTTTCGTTCCTATTGGAGCAACTGTTTTTTTCTTTTCTATTTCTTCTTCTGTTAAACCTTTATTATCGTAAAAAGTAAAAAACCAATATCTATAATTTTTCTTTGGCTCAACTTTGCTTAGTTCTTTCATTATTTCCGTTGGTACGTCATTAGCATATTTTTTATATGGTCTAGCATGATTTATTACTTCATCATAAATAGGCAAGTTTGGATCATCTGGATTTAATGTTATACATAAATAATCATTTCTTGTTAAAATCTCTCTAACAAAATCTATGTCTGCTATATTCCCTTCATCTATGTATACACAACCATATTGGCCACCTAAGGCATTTTCCCATTGGTCTTTATTTTTATAACTTAATACATATATAATTTTGTTTTCAAATTTTATGTGTGGAAACTTATGGTCTTTGTCTCCATTTCCACAATATATAGCATTTTTATGTATATCTAATATTCCATTATCTTGATTTATTATATTTTTTTCAGCAACACCTGTTGTTCTTGCTGCTATTATGTGCTCTTTCTTCTTAGATAGTGATACCATTTCCATAAACTTTACGCCTGCTCCTATTGTTGTTTTTCCCGATGCGGTTGTTCCTTCTAATACATCAACATCAACATTATCTGTTGTGTTGCAAAAATCAATATATTTTTCAGATAATTCAAAGCCTTTCTCTTCGTTATTCACTTAGGCCTTCACCACCTAATTGCTTGCAAATATCTGCAAACTTTTTAGAAGGTTCAACTTCATTTTTTATTCTTTCTGTAGGCTTATATCCTGCCCTATCAAGAATATCTTTTACAGCTTGCATTTTTATATATTCATTGTTTGATTTTAGCAATTTCTTTAATTCCTTTTGTGCTTCTAATGCAAGTGAACTAAAATTTTCTTTTATATTTTTTTCTATTTCAGCTTTAAATTCTTTTTGCTTTTTCCACTCGCATATTGTTTTTTCTGATACTTCAATTTCTTTTGCTATTTGTTTTTGTGTTTTATTGGTTGTAATCATTAAATTTATACACTTTTCTTGTTTATCATTCAATTTTAGCTCACCCCCCTTTATAATTTACTTTTATTTACCTATTATTTTTTATGTTGTTGTATTATTACATCTATTATTGCAATCAAAATAAAAAGAGTAAAAGCTATTGCTATCACTCCTACACAACTTAATATAATCCATAAAAATATATTCCACATAATCTTATACCTCTTTTCCTGTTACTACATCTACTATTTTTACTATAACATCTGCTTCCCAGATATAATAACTTCCTATCTTAGATAAATTTTCGTTTTGATTTTCTAATATTACTTTTCTTTGCTCTAAATTTAATTGAGTATTTATTTTGATTTGACTAATTTGTGTATTATCACATTTATATCCTTTTTTATTTAGCACTTTTACTGCTAAATTATCTTTTGCTTTAGATATTTTTGCCAAAAGATTTTCTTTCTTTTTTGTTTTTACTTTTAAATGCATTTTATATCTCTCCTTTCTAATTCTCACCTCTCAAACATTCGCTCTTAATTAAATATGGACAGTAAACTTTTTGCTTTTTTATACTTGTTATAACTAAAAAAGAACAGCACTTGCACTGCTCCGGTAACTGTTCTTTTATATTATTTAATTTTTCTCTATGCTCTGCTTTTTCTTGTGCTGTGTACTGTTCTATTGCTAACTTATCGTTATAGACTAATTTTCTTGCACACATAC
>OGZK01001663.1_pt1 | contig 20719 bp, 25 predicted proteins | sample 1576791 | NCBI WGS metagenome assembly OGZK01 (sample SAMEA3541556, study PRJEB24748) | human gut metagenome | biome: human gut; feature: human-associated habitat; material: faeces | place: China | collected 2012
TATATGCATGAAGGGAATTGACTAAACTTAATCCCCCAAGAATTACAACTGAGCCGGACCACTTGAAAATTCGAGAATATTCCTGCATTATGGTATGGTACAATAGGTACTGTGTTTAATTCTTTATTTTAGGCTTTTCCCTATTGACAATTGTAGTATTCACTAGTTTTTTATGATTTTCCTGCGTTACTTTTGTTATAAACCAAAAGAAAAACGCCATGAAAAAGATTTTATTTATCCTATTTGCTACCCAATTTATTTTGGCTCCTTATATAATAAAGAGCTATGGTGCAAATCTTATTGAAGACAATTATGAGTATTCGGGAGTTAATCAAGGGAGAAAGACTGTCGAAAAGGATATCTTTGGAAATATCATCATTCGTGATGATAAAGGCAATAGAAAGACCATTGAAAAAGATATTTTTGGGAATATCACCATTCGTGATGATAAAGGCAATAGAAAGACCATTGAAGAGGATATTTTTGGGAATATTACTATTCGTGATGATAAAGGCAATAGAAAGACTATTGAAAAAGATATTTTTGGGAATATCACCATTCGTGATGATAAAGGTAATAGAAAGACTATCGAAGAGGATATTTTTGGAAATACCATCATTCGTGATGATAAGGGTAATAGAAAGACTATCGAAGAGGATATTTTTGGAAATACTATCATTCGAGACAATAAAGGTAATAGAAAGACGATTAAAAAAGATATCTTTGGAAATACCATTATCGAAGATGGCAAAGGCAATAGAACAACCATTAAAAAAGATATTTTGGGGAACGAAATAATTGAAAGTAGTGATGGTCATAGAAAAATTATCAAAAAGGATATTTTTGGAAATACAGTCATTGAGGATTATTAAAAGGTTATATTTATAAGGAGGAAATGTATCAGGCTTATCTTCTTGTACTGATTTAGGGGTTAGATCGATTAACTGATAATGTGAAATTAATGGTGATATTAAAGAAATATTTATGATCTTTGTACCCATGAATATCGGAAATTAGTTGAATAGATTGATGAATCGTATAAAAGGTATACTTTATGCAGCGGTGTCTTCCTCTACTTTTGGACTGGCTCCGTTCTTTTCCCTCACTTTATTGTTGGCAGGTTTTTCAGCTTTCGAAGTGCTTTCCTATCGTTGGGGAGTGGCGACAATTGCGTTGACTCTGTTCGGATGGTGTTCAGGATGTAGTTTTCGATTGGAAAAGAAGGATTTTTTAGTTGTTCTTTTATTAAGTTTGTTGAGGGCAGTTACTTCATTCAGTTTGCTTATAGCATATCAGAATATAGCTACCGGGGTGGCGTCAACCATTCATTTTATGTATCCGTTGGCGGTATCTCTAGTTATGATGTACTTCTTTCAGGAAAAGAAATCCCTTTGGGTGATGTTTGCGGTCTTCATGTCCTTGTTAGGAGCGGCCTTGCTTTCATCGGGGGAACTGGAGGCGAAAAATGGTGATACGATAGTCGGACTGGTAGCAGCTTGTGTTTCTGTGTTTTCCTATGCGGGGTATATTGTTGGTGTACGAATGACATGCGCTGTTCGAATCAATTCCACTGTACTGACTTGTTATGTTATGGGGTTAGGAACCGTTCTTTATTTTATAGGTGCTCTGACTACTTCCGGGCTTCGGCTGGTAGCTGACGGTTATACCTGGTTGATTATTTTGGGACTTGCATTACCGGCTACAGCCATTTCTAATATAACATTGGTACGAGCTATTAAATATGCAGGGCCTACGCTGACATCTATTTTAGGTGCGATGGAACCATTGACAGCTGTGGTGATAGGAGTTTTTGTGTTTAAAGAACTATTTACTCTGAATAGCGCTATTGGGATTATTTTAATTCTGTTGGCTGTGAGTGTGGTAATATTTCGTAAACAAAAAAATGAAAGAGTATAAATAAAAAAAATGCTGTTTTACCTGATCGGATAAACAACATTTTTATAGGAGAGCCTCTTGTCGGATTCGAACCAACGACCCCGAGATTACAAATCACGTGCTCTGGCCAACTGAGCTAAAGAGGCGTTTTTCTTTTGCGGGTGCAAAGGTATGAATTTCTTTTAAAAATGCAAATACATCGCATACTTTTTTTATATTTGCAAAGTTACCAATGATTAGATGAAAATGAAAATTATGAATGTATGTGGTATGGCGATTTTAGCCATAGGTATATGGGCTTGTTCCGGACAGAAAAAGGGGACGGCAAATGTAGAAGTTGCAACAGATAGTGTAGAAGTAGCTGCAGATACTATATCTGTTCAGGCAGATAGTACAGGATATATTGTTCGGGTAGGAGAGATGGCTCCGGACTTTACGATTACCCTGACAGATGGTAAACAAGTGAGTCTATCTTCCCTTCGTGGTAAGGTTGTCATGTTGCAGTTTACTGCAAGTTGGTGTGGAGTTTGTCGTAAAGAAATGCCATTTATTGAGAAGGATATTTGGTTAAAGCATAAAAATAATGCAGACTTTGCTTTAATTGGCATTGACCGTGACGAACCACTTGATAAAGTATTGGCTTTTGCTAAATCTACCGGAGTGACTTATCCGTTAGGACTGGATCCGGGAGCTGATATTTTTGCGAAATATGCATTGCGTGAATCCGGAATAACAAGAAATGTGTTAGTTGATAAGGAAGGAAGAATTGTAAAACTGACTCGTTTGTATAATGAAGAAGAGTTTGCTTCTCTTGTACAGAAGATTAATGAGATGCTGAAATGAAAGAAAGCCTTCATTAGGCGTATCTGACGGAGCATTTATGAGCATATAAAAATAGTGACGCTATCCTGATGTGATGGCGTCACTATTTAGGTTATATAGTGACGCTATCCGGAACGCATACCGTCACTATATAATAATGAGCTTTTCAAGCAATACTAAGTTTGACTAGGTAATCGTAATGTTTTCCTTCTTTCACTAGTTCTGCCTTAAAACCACATTCGGAAGCGTATAAACTAAGAGTCTGGAAATCTAGATATAACCAGTCGAATGTGTCTCCTTTTACATCTTTATATTGCATTTGGAAGTCAATCTCTCCATAATAATCTCCGGCCAGATCGATGACTATGCTGCCGTCTTCTTCTTCAAAAAGATAGCGCAAATCGCTGGAATCCATGAGTATGCATCCGCCGGGACGGAGAATACGTTTCATTCGTTGGAAGAATCCGGGCATATTATTCAGTCTTCCGATAATTCCGGAACCATTCATAAGCATCAGGATCGTGTCGAATGTTTCGGTAAATGTTTCGTCAAAAAGGTTGATGAGGCGCGGATCGTTCACTCCGCGTTGTTGCATCACTTCGACGGATAACGGAGAAATATCAATGGCACACACTTCTTTTCCCATTTCCTGAAGTGCCAGTGCATGGCATCCGCTTCCGGCACCTACATCCAATATTCGTCCTGTAGCCATTTGTAGGGCGGTACGCTCTAATATAGGCATAGACTGTATACTACGGAACAATTCTTTGACGGGAATTTCATCTTCTTCGAATTGGGAAGAGAATACCCGCAAACGATCAGCTCTGTGATGGTTGAAATAATCAGAAATAGCGGCTCCCATCGGGTCCTTTTCTGCAGAAAGAGTTGTTGTTGCCATTGGTGGTTACGATTGTTAACTCTGCAAAGATAAATAAATCCGCAGAAAAGGGTTATCTTTGCCGTCGGAAATGTTGAATACTAATAAATGATTATATGAGTATAGAAGAAGCAATCATGGGTGGAATCGTTTTTAAAGGTAAGAAAGATAAGCCCAAAGAAGAGGAAAAAGTGAAGACGAAAGCGAAAAAAGCGACGTATATTCGTGGACAGCATGGTTCGGGTGCAGCGAAGATGAAAGCAGATATCCGGAAGAAGAGAGCTAGCCGTCATAAGAAATAAAAGTATGGTTATAAATATAATAATTTGTGTAGTATCTGTTGTACTTATGTTGCGGGGTGCTTTTCTAATTCTGAAAATGGGACTCTTGTGGATGCTTCATTGCAGGATAATAAAATCGTATGACAGGAAAACACATGGAAAGGTAGTGGATATAGAGACACAGGTAAAGTCTGATGGTATGAATATTACTGATGTATGTATACCAAAAATAAAATATAAATTGGAGGGAGAAGACGAGAAGTGTTGCCAATTTCTTCCTTCTAATCTAAAGAGTGGAGAGGAAAATAACATTTATCTTTATCCAAAACAGTATCATATAGATGATAAGGTTACCATATTGTATGATAAAGGTAAGGCGAATGATATGTTTGTGTTGCCCAGAATGCAACTAATGAGGCTGCTTGTTAACCAATTTGTTCCTGGTTGTTTTTTTATACTGGCGGCAATTTTAGGATTATGCTTTGTTTTTTAGAAACAGCATAGGCTGTCCGAAAAGCCTTAGAGGAATATTATAGAGTAGTACAATAATAGTAGAGTCAAATCAAGGTTAAAAGGGAAGAGCCCGATGCAAAACCGGACTCTTTATCAATCTTGTTAATTTTTGGAGACATTTGTTGAATATCTCTGCTTAGAAATACAAAAAAAGGCAACTAACTCGCAGTGAATTAGTTGCCTTATCTTTTTTATTTATTAAATGTCCCTTTTTAATCTGTTTAGCTTTTTGGGCCACTCCAAATTGTAGTAAGGGTGATTTTTCTTTTTAGGGACTTTTGGAACGACCTCTCTTACTTTTGTGGAAGTACCTCAATCCAGTAATCGTCCGGGTCATTGATGAAATAAAGCCCCATGGCCGTGTTCTCAAAACATACACAATTCATTTCTTTGTGATAAGCTCTGATTGCATCGTAATCGCCGGCTACACGAAAGCAGAGATGGCTTTCGTTTTCCCCCAGTTCGTATGGAGCAGTATGATCTTTCAACCACGTCAATTCCAGCAAGAAACCTGTTTCGTTATCAGTCAGGTAGACTAACGTGAACGAGCCGTCGGATGCTTCCTTCCGATGATGTTCTTTTAAGCCGAGTGCTTTTTCATAAAAAGCGATACTCCGCTCCAGATTAGTGACGTTGATATTAAAATGGTCAAATTTACTTTTTATTTCCATTGTTGCGATTTTCTTTATTTTTTCATTAAGAGCTTCACGATTTCTCCAACATACGTGCGCGGTTGTCCGGCTTGCGGAGTTGTCTGTGAAGGCATTTTCTTACATTCGATAACAGCCGAAGGTGTTGTTTGGTTTGGAGCGTACAATTTTAATGTATAGCTATCTGCCTTTTCTATTGCATCGTAAGCTTGATCGGGTGAAAGTGTGCAATAGGCAACTGCTTTTCCTGATTGATAACCAAGTGCGCCACCAGCATTTGCAGTCATATTGGTCATGTTGAACTCATCTTTTCCGATGCTGATTACTAATTTTCCGCTTCCCATCAAAGCATATACTTCACCCGGGATTTGTTTCAAATCAATTTCTATATAACCCGGCATATCAGCGGAAGCCTTGCCTGCAGGAGTAGCAGGAGTGAGAGTTGCAGCAGGAACAGTGGTTTGAGCAGGTTCGCCAGTTGTCACTTTTATATCAGTCTTTTTATCTGCGCCACCAATGACAATCGGACCTGCGGCTGCAACGATTGATGGAGTTTTTTGCTCTTCTTCTTTCTTCTTTTTCTCTGTTTTCGGACGGGTGTCAGGTGCTCCGAAAGCTACCGCTACATCCATGAATATATCATCGGCGAAGTCTACAGTTTTTCTACGCCATTTGGCCAAGCCACGTACTAATTTAGTCTTAGCTTTATTGAGCGCATATTTATCAGTAATCCATTCTTCGGCTTTATATTTTTCTGTTTCACGATAAGTAAAACGGATTTTTTCAAGCTCTACCAGGCAGTTTCCGGGTTTGCAGGTAACGGTAATCTGATAGTTAACTAATGTACGGTCTAATGACAGGGCACTGGAATGGAAAACAATCCATTCTTCTCCAATACCGGCAATTGTTCCTTTTACTTCGTCGGAGAAAACAATGCGGCTGTCGGTGTTTTTATTCTCTTTCAGACGTTCATCCATCCACTTTGTCATTGTGTCGTAGATTTGTGCCTGACTCATTCCGGGAATCTGGAACTCTTTGGAAAATACTACTTTACCTTCTACTTCAGGAACAGCTCCTGCAAGGTACCTGGTGTCATCTTTCTTCTCTTTTGCAGAATCTGCCTTCATTGCCATCGGCAATGCGAGAAACATAGTAAGAAACAGAATCGTAAATTTATTCATAATTATAATGTGTTTATTTGGTAATCTCAAAACTTTCGCCCCGACGGGTGATGCTGATAAAACGGCATCCTGCATTTTCTGCAAAACTACGAAGCGCATTTCCTCCTTCATAATCTTCACTGAAGTGCATGGGCACAAATATAGTAGTTTTTATTTGTTCGATGAACTGTTTTGCCCCTTTCATGTAATCTTTTCCCATTCTCCGATCCACCGGGAATAGCACTAGATCGATGTTAGGCACTTTTTCTTTTAAATATTTAACTTCTGCAAGGAAATCACCATTGGCTTTTCGTATCTCTTCTTCGGTCGATTCTTCACTCCAGTGCCAGTTGTTCAAGTCGCCGGCATGGAAGATACTCCAATCTTGTAAGTGAAGAAGGAACGAACTGCCGACATCTGTCGATCCGAAGGCGTCGATGCGGATCGTGTCGTCTTCGTATGTTTCTCCTTTTTTAATATAGAAAGCATCTTCGGCTTTGGCACGATGGGACTTCAGAATATCTTTGGAGAAGATGTATTGAATGTCGGGGCGTTGCTCTTTCCAAGTCAATATTTCACGGTTAAAGTGATCGGGATGGAAATGAGTAGCCAATACGTACAGTTTACCCGGCCTTTGCAGGAGATAATCATGCACGATTCCCCGGTTGTGTTCCGTTTCGGAAGAATCTTTGTAGTAATCGATGATAATGGTTACACCTTCCATTTCGATGGCGAACCCGCTGTGATAAATATAATTCAGTGTCATAGCTGACTATTTTATAGTTGCAATATTACGTATTCTCGTTGGAGTTGCCAAGAAAAATCGACGAAATCAAGGAGCAAGACGACTGATTTTCCATTCACCGTCCGGTTGTAGGGTGTATAGAAAGCGGTCGTGCAGTCGGTTGGGGCGTCCTTGCCAGAATTCAATCCTTGTAGGTGTGACGGCATATCCGCCCCAATTATCAGGTCTTTCCACTTCTTTTCCAATCCATCGGGCGGCTTCTCTGACGAAGGATCGTATCAATTGCATTCTGCTTGCTATCGGTTGACTTTGCGGAGAAATTCGTGCGCCAATCCGGCTTTTATAAGGACGCTTCTGGAAGTATTCATCCGATTCTTCCGGTGAAACTTTCGTCGCTATTCCTTCTATATGTATTTGTCTTTCGAGAGCGTGCCAGACAAAAGAGAGGGAGATAGATGGGTTTTGTGTCAATTGTTTGCCTTTGCGGCTTTCGTAATTGGTATAAAAGATAAATTTTCCATCATGGAGTCCTTTTAACAATACTGTACGTGTGGACGGTCTCCCTTTGGGGGATACAGTTCCTACAATGACCGCAGTCGGTTCGTCCACCTCTGCGTCAATCGCTTCTTGCAGCCAACGACTGAAAAGCGAAAGCGGGTCGCCGGGAAGTTCACTTTCCCGCAACCCGCCTTTCGTATATTCCTGTCGGATATCTGCTATGTTTAATTTCGCCATAAGATTATCTGGCAGCTTTAGTTTATTATTTTTAATGATGATATCACATAGGTACTTCTATTAATAGAATATGTGAGTCTTTCAATGTCTCCAGTTCAACGCTGTTCGTATCGTAAACACCCATGCCGTCACGACGTTTCAGAACTTCACCGTCTACTACTATTTCTCCTTCAATGAGGAAGATATAGACGCCTGCATGACTTTGATGCATGTGATAACCTAATTTCTTTCCGGCTTCTACTTTGCCGATGGAGAACCAGGTATCTTGCAAAAGGGAAGCAGGTGTGCTACCGTCGGGAGATACGATGACTGCCAGTTCGTTCGGACGCTCCAGTTCTGCAATGCTGAAATCCTGATAAACGGGACGGGTATTCCGTTCTCTCGGCATAATCCAAATCTGCAGGAATTCCACCGGTTCTACCGGACTTGCATTTACTTCACTATGGAAGATTCCTGTTCCCGCACTCATTGTCTGAATTTCTCCGACAGTAATAATGCGGCTGTTCTTCTTGCTGTCTCCATGTTGCAGATGTCCTTTCAGAGGAATGGAAATGATTTCCATATTTTTATGCGGGTGAGTCTGAAAACCTTGTCCGGGCGCAACCTTATCATCATTTAATACGCGAAGAGCACCAAAATTGATACGATCGGAGTCGAAGTACTCGTCAAAACTGAAAGTGTGATAACTATCCAGCCAATCATACTGGGAATGTCCTCTTGTATCTGCTTTATGTATTACTTTTTTCATAAAAACTGTCCTTTCTCTTATTTGTTTATATGTTTGGTAAACAAAGAAAGCAGCTTAAAAGTTTTATTTCTTCACTTCATTTAATAAAGGCTTATGATTGATAAAATCTTTTATGTTTTGCAGGGTGGTTGCGGCAATATTCTCCATTGCTTCATGTGTGAAAAAAGCTTGATGAGAAGTGACGATTACATTGTTGAACGAGAGCAAACGGGCGAGTACATCATCGTCGATAATGCGGTCGGATTGATCTTCATAAAAGTATTCGCTTTCTTCCTCGTATACGTCCAGTCCTGCGGAACCTATTTTCTTGTTTTTCAACCCTTCAATCAGCGCATTGGTATGAATCAATTGCCCGCGACCGGTATTGATAATCATTACTCCGTCTTTCATTTTGCTGATAGAGTAGTCGTTTATCAGGTATTTGGTCTCTTCAGTGAGCGGACAGTGTAAGGAGATAATATCCGAATTGTGGTATAGTTCGTCCAGTGAAGTATAAACAATTTGTTCTTGACGGGCGAAGTTGTAGTCCGGATAGAGGTCGTAAGCCAGTACGTTCATTCCGAACCCTTTTAAGATGTGAATCAGTATTTTTGCTATTTTCCCAGTGCCGATGATACCTGCTGTTTTCCCGTGCATATCGAATCCCATCAGACCATGCAGGGAGAAATTACCGTCTTTGGTACGCCAGGAGGCGCGGGGTATTTTGCGGTTTAGCGATAGCATAAGTGCTACCGTGTATTCTGCAACAGCATAGGGAGAATAAGCGGGAACCCGCACTACGGTGATTCCGGCAGCGGCGGCAGCATTTAAATCTACATTATTAAATCCGGCACAGCGTAATGCCAGTAGTTTCACTCCGTTTGCCGCCATCACACGGATTACTTCTGCGTCGGCAACGTCGTTCACAAAGATACAGACTGCATCCATTCCTTGTGTCAGTAGTACGTTGTTTTTATTCAGATGTCCTTTGTAATAGCGTATTTCAAATCCAAACTCTTTGTTTTTGTCATTGAAAGAGGACTCGTCATAAGGCTTTGTGCCGAAAAATGCAATTGTATAGGCCATAATAGTATTCTATAATTATATAGTATTAAACATCGGAACAGGTGGATTTGTTTGCTTTCTGTACAGTAGTAAATATAGATTGTTTCATTAGAAACAGTTTGTTTTTTCAATTAAAATGGGCAGGTAAATGAAAAAAAATGCACAAACATATCTCTCGTGTGCAATAATATCGTATCTTTGCGCCCGAAATAATTAAAAAAAGATTTAGATGAGAAAAATTTCGTTGATTGGTCTTGCAATGTTGATCGTTTCAATTCCAACTTTTGCCGGAGATTATCTAACCAATACGAATCAGAATGCTGCTTTCTTGCGCATGATAGCCCGCGGCGCTTCCATTGATGTTGATGGAGTTTATAGTAATCCTGCCGGACTGGCATTTCTTCCCAAAGATGGTCTTCAAGTAGCGCTTACTATTCAAAGTGCATATCAGACTCGTGATATAGCTGCTACAAGTCCTTTATGGACTATGGATGGACAGACCACTGTGCGTAATTATGAAGGAAAAGCTTCTGCTCCCGTTATTCCTTCCATACATGCTGTATATAAAAAAGGTGACTGGGCATTTTCCGGTAGCTTTGCTATTGTTGGTGGTGGCGGAAAAGCTTCTTTTGATAATGGTTTGCCTATGTTTGATGCTGCTGCTATTAGTTTGGCAACTTCTGCGAGTGGGGGAATACTGAAACCTAATATGTACAATATTAATTCAGCTATGGAAGGTCGTCAGTATATTTACGGTTTCCAGTTAGGAGCAAGTTATAAGATTAATAAGCATTTTTCTGTTTTTGCCGGTGCTCGTATGAATTATTTTACAGGCGGGTATAAAGGTTATTTGAATATTGCTTTGAAAGATGGTGTGGCTCAACAATTAGGTGCTGCCATGGTACAACAAATCATGGCTGCTAATCCTGGTATGAGCTTGGAACAAGCAACTCAGGCAGCACAGGCGCAATCAGGACCTTTGCTTCAAAAACTTGATAATACAAAGATTGAGCTTGATTGTGACCAGACAGGTTGGGGGTTGACGCCTATTATTGGTGTAGATGCTAAATTTGGCAAATTGAATTTGGCGGCGAAGTATGAATTCAAAGCTAATATGAATATTGAGAATGATACGCATACGCGTGAGTTTCCAGATGCAGCGGCGGATTTTATGGCACCTTATGCGAATGGTGTGAATACACCAAGTGACCTTCCTTCTATGCTTTCTGTTGCAGCAAGTTATGAGTTTTTGCCTTCACTTCGGGCTTCAGTAGAATATCACTTCTTTGATGATAAGAATGCTGGTATGGCAGATGGCAAACAGAAAACATTGAAACATGGTACACACGAGTATTTGGCTGGTGTTGAGTGGGATATTAACAAATTATTCACTGTTAGTGGAGGTTATCAGAAAACAGACTACGGTTTGAGCGACGCTTTCCAATCAGATACAAGTTTTTCTTGTGACTCTTATTCAGTAGGTTTTGGAGGTCGTATCAATTTTACTCAGGCATTGAGCCTTGATGTAGCTTATTTCTGGACTACATATAGTGATTACACTAAAGAAAAACCACGTGGTTTAGAGGCAACATCGATGGCATCATTAGTGGATAAAGACGTTTACAGCCGTACTAATAAAGTATTTGGTGTGAGCGTGAACTATAAGTTCTAAATTTCTAGTCCTTTATATATAGAAAAGCCGTCTCGAACATGGTGTTGAGACGGCTTTTTTGTTTTATTATGTCAGTTTAGAAAGAATACTGCACCAGCATATTCAACCGGTTGGCATGGCGGGTTGCGGAACTGAAATCAGTGCGCCATCCTCTCAAATATTCAACGCCGACTTGCAGATTGCTGCTTACATTCCAGAAAGCATTGGCTACCAGATATTGTCCTTTACGATAGGATTCGGGATTCTCACTAGGGTATCCATTTTCAGAATAAAGTCTGGACAGACTGTATGTTCCGGATATAAAGATGCTCGGGCAAAGATTGTATTGCAATCCTGCATACCATCCCAGCATCGGAAGAACTTGCATTTTTCCTTCCTTGTCGGGATCGGGGACGATATCTACGTTCAGGTTGCTTAAATCATTCAGGTAGGAACCGATACCTTTTCCATAATTAAATTGTCCGTATGCCTGCAATTTCTTGGTAATATTGAAGGTTGTAGAGGCTTGCAGACCGAAGCCGGTAGCAGAATAGGCTTTTTCATGCACATTGCTCGAATAAGTCATGCTGCGGATAATGGCTCCTAATTTAATATGGCTGTTGCTGTTCCAGTTGTACTGTACGGAAGTGGCAAAGTCAGGCATCCGTTGGGTGTTGATAGACAAATCATTATTGGTTGTTCCGTCTACCGAAGGCATTTCCATAGAAACACCAAACTTCCAGTTTTTCAACTTATCACACATATAGCTTAATTGCGTAGTGCGGTAAAAGGCTGAACCGTTAGGCCCTGCAAAGTCGATAGTTGGAGGCAGTGCGGAGAGGTCCATGAACGAACCATAGCTGTACCCGATGGTGAAACCGAGGAATTGTGCGTAAGCGTTTTGTAATTCAAAGGTCTTTCCATCGCCACGGAAGTTTCCGGCAGTGTAAACTACGAAGTCTCCCAAATGTTTGGTACGTCCTACCAATTTGAGGAACAGGGTGGAAGTGGTGATGTCCATCTGGAATTGGTTCTTTGCAAAATTGCCGCTTCCGCGTTGTGGTATCAATGCCGGATAGAAATCTACATCATTAACGATACCGTTAAAATCATACTCTGCCGTTGCACGAACGTATCCTCCGATGCCGAGGGCGAATTTCCCTTTCTGGTCAGTGAGCAGGAAGCGGGGAGCATTGGGGTCGTGAAAACGCATCTGTGAACGGTCGTTCATGATTCGGATGATTTCATCTCCTGCTTTGTTCTTCGAGACAAACATGATTGAGTTGGGTTCTTCATCTTCGATGATTACCTTTTTTTGTGCATGGGCACAGAGGGGGAAAATTCCTATCCCCAGTAGCATAGCTACCATTTTAAAGCTTGTTTTCATTATGAGTTAAGTTTTAGGTGAATGCCCAATCAACAACTAAAAAAAGAAATGGTTGAGAGGGGCAAAGGAAAAATTGCCAAACTAATCGGAAGAATTGCTATTTATAATGATTCTAAAAAGGCGGATCTTTGTACCGTACCAATTAGATAAAAGAAATACGACGATGGAAAAAGTAGATTTTACGAACGGAATATTAGCGATACAACCGGATTTGCATCGCTTCGCATATAAATTGACGGCAGATCGCGAATCTGCCAATGATTTGGTTCAGGATTGTTTGTTGCAGGCATTGGATAATCAGGAGAAGTTTACGTATAGCAAAAATCTGAAAGGATGGATGTATACGCTTATGCGTAATATTTTCGTGAATAACTATCGTCGTACAGTTCGCGAAATGAACTTGATTGATGATAGTTACTCCATCAATCAACAACATCTGATAGAAGATGAGGATGCTGACAGATTCGAATTTACATACGATATGAAACAGTTGTATAGGGTGATACATTCCATACCGGAAGAGATGAAAGTGCCTTTTCAGATGTTTGTAGCTGGATTTAAGTATAGAGAAATTGCCGAGAAATTAGGATTGCCGATGGGAACGGTGAAGAGCCGTCTGTTTTTCATCCGTAAACGGTTGAAAGAGGAATTGAAAGATTTCTCCTCCTGATGCGCTTTTTTAATTGAGTGATGTGTTTTAAGGTCAAAGTGATAAGCCTTCCTGTCAGAATACGACGCTGATGGGGAGGCTCTTTTTTATTGTCAATCCAGTATTTCCTGTACTCTGTGTTTAGCCTTTTGGACAATTGCTTGTGCGGTATGGGCTGCTTCTATAGCTTTTTCTTTCACTGTAGTCGTCTGAAAAGGATTGTTCATAGAGAGTTTTCATTTTTTTTAGTCATCCTTTCTTTTTAGTTTTATGATTCAGTGTTTTGATACTGTTGAGGTAGGCTTGTTCTACAGGTGAAAGCGTGCGTACTTCCCACTTGCGATATTCTGTTTCAGCTTTATCCATAGCTTGTTCATGACTTATCATACCGGCATCCATCAATAGAACTTCTCCCGTGGAAGACAGTATGGCATCCAGATGTTTGATGTAATCGTTCATGTACATTGGACGGCGCTTGATAGCTTGTACTTCGGCAAAATCAAAATATCCGGAGACAAGGTTGTTCAGCACTTTGAGCTCTTCTGCGCTCAAGTAGTTCTTGGCTATCTTTGCATCGCGCAATGTCGGATGGTCGCCTTTAAAGGAAGTTAGTCCCATCATGTGTTGGTCGGCATCGGCTCGTTCATAAATAACTTCTGCAGCTGTATGTCCGTGGGCTGCAAAGTGTAGCTTATTCTGAACAATCTTGAAGAATTCAATAGATTGTTTGGCGTGGGGATCGTAATCTACGGCAGTAGCATAGATATCAAGCACTTGTCTATACATCACCTTTTCAGACGATCGGATGTCACGGATGCGGTCGAGTAACTCTTTCCAATAATAGCCTCCTCCCATCTGCTTCAATCGTTCATCGTCTATGGTGAAGCCTTTGATGATATATTCTTTAAGGCGTGCCGTTGCCCATTGACGGAAGTGTGTGGCTTGAATTGAATTTATTCGGTAGCCTAAAGATATTATCATATCAAGATTGTAGTGAGGAATTTCTCTTTCAACCATGCGCGCTCCTTCTTGTCGAACCTGTCGGATTTTCCGACAGGTTGATTCTTCAACAAGTTCACCATCTTCATAAATGTGCTTAATATGTTCTACCACATTTGTTCGAGATGTCTGGTAAAGGTCGGCCATTTGCTGTTGGGATAGCCATACGGTATCTTCATCCATCTGCACTTCTATGTGTGTCTGCCCGTCTTCGCTTTGGTAGATGATGATATTGCTTTTATTTTCTTTTGCCATGATTTAGATATCGTTTCTTTAAATATAGTTTATAAGTTTAATCTTTGATACAAACATTAAGCTCTGTATTTGGCAAAGTTATGTCTTTTCGGTGAAATGTATGTCAATCATCGGATTTCTTTTGCTTTTTCATAGTTTTTCCTATACCTTTGCAGCGCAAAAGAATAAAAAGACATTTGATGCCGTGAATAGCGGTCGTGTATTCTAGAACACCACGTAAAAAACAGGAATTATGAAAGAAAAAGTATCTGTACCCTTTATGCTGCTGGGTATCCTTTTTAACGTTTGCCTTATTGCAGCCAATCTTCTTGAAACGAAAGTAATCCAGATCGGTAGTTTGACCGTGACAGCCGGATTATTGGTTTTTCCTATTTCTTATATTATAAATGACTGTATCGCCGAGGTTTGGGGATTCAAGAAAGCGCGCCTTATCATTTGGAGTGGTTTTGCTATGAACTTCTTTGTGGTCGCTCTTGGGTTGATAGCTGTTGCCATTCCTGCTGCTCCTTTTTGGGAAGGTGAAGAGCACTTTGATTTTGTGTTCGGTATGGCTCCACGTATTGTGGCTGCCAGTCTGATGGCCTTTTTGGTAGGCTCGTTTCTCAATGCGTATGTGATGAGTAAAATGAAAGTAGCCAGTCAGGGACGTAACTTTTCAGCCCGTGCCATTTGGTCTACTGTGGTGGGTGAGACTGCCGATTCATTGATTTTCTTCCCGGTAGCTTTTGGAGGTGTCATTGCCTGGAAAGAACTGCTTATCATGATGGGGATTCAGATTGTATTGAAATCCTTGTATGAGGTGATGATCCTCCCGGTAACGATCCGTGTGGTGAAAGCAATCAAGAAAATAGACGGTAGTGATGTTTACGACACCAATATCTCTTATAATGTATTGAAAGTCAAAGATATTTAATATAGAATATGAATAGAGAAGTAGCATTGGTTGTGTTCAGTGGTGGGCAGGATTCTACCACTTGCCTGTTTTGGGCAAAACGCAATTTTAAGAAAGTATATGCCTTGAGTTTTCTGTATGGTCAGAAGCATCAGAAAGAAGTGGAACTTGCACGGGAGATAGCCCGGAAAGCGGAAGTGGAATTTGATGTGATGGATGTTTCCTTTATCGGACAGTTAGGCCATAATTCATTGACCGATACCACCATGGTGATGGATCAGGAAAAGCCGGCAGATAGTGTTCCCAATACATTTGTTCCGGGACGCAACCTGTTCTTTTTGAGTATTGCGGCGGTGTATGCCCGTGAACGTGGTATTAATCATTTGGTAACGGGAGTTTCCCAAACGGATTTCAGCGGTTATCCCGATTGTAGGGATGCGTTTATCAAGTCTCTCAATGTGACTCTCAATTTGGCTATGGATGAACAGTTTGTAATTCATACTCCTTTGATGTGGATTGATAAAGCAGAGACATGGGCGTTGGCCGACGAATTGGGAGTAATGGAACTGATTCGCACCGAGACTTTGACATGCTATAATGGTGTTCAAGGAGATGGCTGCGGACATTGCCCGGCTTGTACGTTACGACGGGAAGGATTGGAGAAGTATTTAAAAAGTAAGAATCAATAATATCTCTACATAGAGATTAAAATGCATTTTCTTGCTGTCATCTGTCACATTGTTGTTGTTAAACAGTTGATTATAAAATAAATAGTTTGTGACAGCAAGTGGTGACAGCAACAAAACTTGATATTTTGTCGTCACATCTATTGTCACCGGTAAGTTTCAACTAATAGAAGATAGTAGTTTCTGCCTAGAATGTATTAGCTTAGTTTAGTTTCAGCAGCTTGAAACTAAAGTTCCAACGGTAGGAAACTAGAGTTTCAACGGTGGGAAACTAAAGTTTCTGTTACTTGAAACTATTAGTTCCAAGGCGTGAAACACTTGGTTCCTCGGTGTGAAACACTTTGTTTCTCTACGGGAAACTCTTTGTTTCAGGTAATGAAACAAACTGTAACAAGTAAGCTGCGGATAAAGCAACCGTGGGTTAAGAGTTGATGGTGATAGGTGATAGATGCGGTAATAGGTTGTAAAACGAATCTTTCACCACTGAAACATCGATGAATAGAGCGTTTGAGACTGGCCGGTGATAGGTGAAAGAGGAAATGTGTTTTTTTATCTAGGATAGGGATTGTAGTTAACGAGTACAATGACAGAATTAAAAGACCAACTTTCTTTATTAGGAAGAAAGACCGAGTATAAGCAAGATTATGCTCCTGAAGTATTGGAAGCTTTTGATAATAAGCATCCTGAAAATGACTATTGGGTACGTTTTAACTGCCCGGAATTTACAAGTCTGTGTCCTATCACAGGACAACCGGATTTTGCTGAAATACGTATCAGCTACATTCCTGATATAAAAATGGTAGAAAGCAAAAGTTTGAAATTGTATCTTTTCAGTTTCCGCAGTCATGGTGCCTTTCATGAAGATTGTGTGAACATCATAATGAAAGATCTTATCCGATTGATGAATCCCAAATACATAGAAGTAACGGGAATATTTACTCCTCGTGGTGGTATTTCCATTTATCCGTATGCCAATTATGGTCGTCCGGGAACAAAGTTCGAACAGATGGCAGAACATCGTTTGATGAATCGGGAATAATATAAATAAAAGAATTTACTAGCTAAAAAGATCGAATATGACTCATCATGTGCCTGCTGAATTGCAAAACTATGTTCGGCAAAGTATTATTCCTCAATACGCTAACTTTGATAAAGCGCATCAAATTGACCATGTAGAAAAGGTAATTGAGGAAAGTCTGAAATTAGCGACGTATTATGAAGTCGATTATTCGATGGTTTATGTCATTGCTGCTTATCATGACCTGGGGTTGTATGAAGGACGTGAATTTCATCATATAACCTCCGGCAAAGTATTGTTAGCCGACGAAACTTTGCGGCGTTGGTTTACGGATGAACAACTGTTGCAAATGAAAGAAGCGATAGAAGATCATCGGGCTTCCAACAAACAGACTCCCAGAACAATCTATGGAATGATTGTTGCCGAGGCTGACCGAATTATTGATCCCGAAGTTACTTTACGCCGTACCGTACAATATGGGCTGTCTCATTATCCGGAGATGGATAAAGAAGAGCAATATGCCCGTTTTCGGAAACATCTAACTGAAAAATATGCAGAAGGAGGGTATCTGACGTTATGGATACCCCAATCGGATAATGCCGGACGGTTGGCAGAACTTCGTCAACTAATTGCGGATGAAAAAAAACTTTGTAGAGTTTTTAATAAAATCTATGAAGAAGAGAATAATACAGTTTTGTGAAATATAGCTATTAGCTTGCGTTCGATTCATTTTTTATTTTTATCTTTGTCATATTAAGGATTGCAATACGATAGACAATGGAAGAATATATTACTCGATTTTCAACATATCTTTTTTGGGATGTCAATAAAGATGATTTGGATATGGAGAAGCATTCACAATATATAATAAAGAGAGTGCTTGAATATGGTATGTTGCAAGATTGGAATATTGTAAAACAATATTATGGACTTGGGAGGATCGTCGAAATAGCTAAAGGGTTTCGTGAATTGGAGCCTCGGGCTTTAGCTTATCTTTCTGCCATTTCACAAACTCCTAAAGAACAATTTAGATGTTACACTTATCAACGGTCGAATCCACAACACTGGAACTTTTAAAAAAGTTGCAACAGTTACCTGTACTTTGTAATACTCGTCTAGTCGGTGGTACTGCATTAGCTTTGCAATTAGGACATCGAAAGTCGGTCGATTTGGATTTTTTTGGTCAGATTAATGTAGATTCTCAAGATTTGAAGGAAGCTTTGCGAACACTTGGGACACTGACTATCTTAAATGATTCTAAGAATATACACATTTACGTATTGAATGAGGTTAAAATAGATATCGTGAACTATACTTATCCTTGGCTTGCTCAAAAATATCCTGACTCATCTTCTTTTATGGCTATGAAAAGTTTAGCTTATTTTGAAGATGCGGAGGAGGAGCCAATGCCTTATATGTTTGTGGATGTATCTTGGGACGAAATTAAAAAGTCTATTTTGTCTCGTTTATAATAGTATATGAGATAAGTTACTATTCATGATGATACGGCCCTCCATTCAATATAGTCATCGCCCGATAAATCTGCTCCACGAATATTAGCCGAATCATTTGATGAGAAAAAGTCATCTTCGACATTGAAATCTTTTCGTGTGCTGCCTGATACACTTTTTCTGAAAAGCCATAAGGGCCTCCGATAATAAAAACGAGCCGTTTATTCACCGTATTCATTTTCCGTTTCATATATTCGGCAAACTCAAGAGAGCGCATTTCTTTTCCGTGTTCATCGAGCAGCACCACGACGTCACCCGGTTGAAGAGCTTTCAATATCAGTTCTCCTTCCTTTTCTTTCTGTACTTCCATTGAAAGACTCTTGGTGTTTTTCAGTTCGGGAATCACTTCCATATCAAAAGTGATATAGCGTTTGGTGCGCTGGATATAGTCGTTGATGGCAGTGATATAGTGTTGTTCTACGGTTCGTCCTACGACGAGCAGGGTTGTTTTCATACGTCTACAATTCTGATTATTGCACAAAAATAGGCATTTTTTATGTTATTCTGCAATTAATGCTTACCTTTGCCTATCATTAGTTGAAAGTTTAAGCCTTTAAACTTCAACTTAAAAGCTTGTAATTATGAAAAAACGAGTGCTCGTAGGAATGACCGCATTGCTTCTTTCCCTCTCGTTGCTAATGGCGCAAGAGATACCGGCAGGAGTGATTACGGCATTTAAAAGAGGAAGCTCGCAAGAGCTAAGTAAGTATATGGGGGACAAGGTAAACCTGGTGCTCCAAGGTCGCTCGACAAACGTTGACAAACAGAAAGCAACAGCTGCGATGCAGGAATTCTTTACGAAGAATAAAGTCAGCGGATTTAATGTGAACCATCAGGGAAAACGAGACGAATCAAGTTTCGTTATCGGCACGTTGGCTACTACTAATGGGAACTTTCGTGTGAACTGTTTCCTGAAGAAAGTACAGAATCAATATTTAATACATCAAATAAGAATTGACAAGATCAATGAATAAGGAAAAAGAACTGATCGACAAGTTGATCGATCTTGCTTTTGCAGAAGATATAGGTGATGGCGATCATACCACCCTTTCATGTATTCCCGCTACGGCAATGGGAAAATCAAAATTGCTTATCAAAGAAGCCGGCGTATTGGCAGGTATCGAAGTTGCCAAAGAAATCTTCAACCGCTTCGACCCCACTATGAAAGTGGAAGTGTTCATCAACGATGGAACAGAAGTGAAACCGGGTGACATAGCAATGGTAGTGGAAGGAAAAGTGCAATCTTTGCTTCAGACCGAACGCCTGATGTTGAACGTGATGCAGCGTATGAGCGGCATCGCAACCATGACTCGCAAATACGCAAAGGTATTAGAAGGAACAAATACCCGTGTGCTCGACACCCGTAAGACAACTCCCGGTATGCGCATCCTCGAAAAAATGGCAGTGAAAATCGGTGGCGGAGTAAACCATCGTATTGGTTTGTTCGACATGATTCTTCTGAAAGACAACCATGTAGACTTTGCCGGAGGTATCGACAAAGCCATCACTCGCGCCAAAGAATATTGCAAAGAAAAAGGCAAAGACCTGAAAATAGAAATAGAAGTCCGCAGCTTCGACGAACTGCAACAAGTTCTTGACCTCGGCGGAGTGGATCGTATCATGTTTGATAACTTCACTCCCGAAATGACTAAGAAAGCAGTGGAGATGGTAGCAGGCAAATACGAAACCGAATCTTCGGGCGGCATTACCTTTGATACCCTCCGTGACTATGCCGAATGTGGCGTAGACTTCATCTCGGTAGGGGCTTTGACTCATTCAGTGAAAGGACTGGATATGAGTTTCAAAGCGTGCTGATTTTTTTTCACCACAGAGGACGCAGAGTACACAGAGGTTTTAAACTTACTTTATAGGAAGAATTTCCTATCATTGTTTCTCTGTGTACTCTGCGTCCTCTGTGGTGAACCCTCTTCTATTCTTTAACTTCTTTTAGCAATATTCCTTGCAGCATTCCTCAAACTCTTGCGTCTAATGAGTAAAACGACGCAGACATACGTTCGATTTTAAAAAAAAGTAATTGACTTTGGAAAACGAGATAGAACTGATAAAGGGCTGTCGGGCAGGAAAGGATTCAGCCCGAAAGGAACTTTACACCCTCTATTCCAAACAGATGCTGGCGGTATGTTTCCGCTATACGGGCGATATGGATGCGGCGCACGATGTACTGCATGACGGTTTCATC
>OGZK01001691.1_pt1 | contig 20480 bp, 16 predicted proteins | sample 1576791 | NCBI WGS metagenome assembly OGZK01 (sample SAMEA3541556, study PRJEB24748) | human gut metagenome | biome: human gut; feature: human-associated habitat; material: faeces | place: China | collected 2012
AAGAGGAACAGCTACTTATTGTAAAATATCAGGAATGGATGTAGCTGCAAAAACAGGAACAACTGACAAGAGTTATGACAGATGGTTATGTGGATTTACGCCATATTATTCTGCCGCAACATGGTTTGGATATGATGACAGTGAAGAAGTAAAAGGATTTTCTCAAAATCCAGCAGGTCAAATATGGGATGCAGTAATGACAGACATTCATAAAAAGTTAGCAAATGCATCTTTCCAAAAGCCAAGTGGAATTGTAGAACAAACAGTTTGTAGAACAACAGGATGTTTAGCTACAACAGGATGTACAGATACTTATAAAGAAATATTTGCATCAAATAATATACCTGAAAAATGTCAAGGACATGGAAGTCAAAAATTATGTACTGAATCTGGAAAAGTAGCAAATGAGTATTGTCCAGAGACAAAAGTAAACAATTATGGTGCGACAGTACCAAAAGAACAATTAAAACTTTGGACACCAGTAAATGGAAAAAATAGTTCTTCAGGAACAAAAGTTGAAGAAATTTGTGATATCCATAAGAAACCAGAGGAAAAACCAAAAGAGCCTGAAAAACCAAAACATAATACAACAAACACAGAATCAGAAACCACAACAAATACAGGTGGAAATTCAAATACAGGTGGAAATACAAGCACAGGTGGAAATACAACGAATACAGGTGGGAATACAAATACATCTGGAACTGAAGATCCAGGTGCTGAAACATAATATTGTAATATTAAGCAATAAAATTGCCAAAATTAATATTTTTGCAATTTTAGTAAAAGGAGAGAAGTTTATGGACATATATTTTTATAATACACTTACAAGACAAAAAGAAAAATTTATACCAATTGACAAACAAGAAGTAAGAATGTATTCTTGTGGACCAACTGTTTATAAAAATGCAACTATAGGAAATATAAGAACTAATATATTTCAAGATGTTTTAAGACGAGTATTGAGATATAATGGGTATAAAATAAAACATGTTATGAATATAACAGACGTTGGACATTTAGTATCAGATGGAGATGAAGGAGAAGACAAAATGCTAAAATCAGCAAAAGAAGAACATAAAACTCCTTTAGAAATAGCAGAACATTATACAAAGCTATTTTTTGATGATTTAAATTTATTAAATATAGAAACACCAGAAATAATATGCAAAGCAACAGAACATATAAAAGAGATGATAGAATATGTTGAAAAATTAATAGAAAATGGATATGCATATGAAACATCAACAGCAATTTATTTTGATATATCAAAATTAGACAAATATCCAATACTTTCGAATATTAACTTGGAAGAACAGAAAGTAGGAGTTAGAATAGAAGCAGATCCGGAAAAAAGAAATCCATATGATTTTGCTTTATGGATAAAAGCACCAGAAAATCATTTGATGAAATGGGATAGCCCATGGGGACCAAGCTATCCAGGATGGCACATAGAATGTTCAGCAATGGGAAAAAAATACTTAGGAGAGCAATTTGACATTCATACAGGAGGAATTGATTTAATTCCGACTCATCATGAAAATGAGATTGCACAAAGCAAAGGTGCTTGTGGAAAGATACCAGCAAGATACTGGATACATGGAGAATATTTACTAATTAATGGTGGAAAAATGTCAAAAAGTCTTGGAAATGTATATTTAGTTAAAGATTTTATAGAAAAAGGATATGATCCAATAGCATATAAGTTATTTAGTTATTCATGCCATTATAGAAATAAACTAAACTTCACATGGGAAGGGTTAGAGGCGGCATCAAAGTCATTAGAAAGATTACGTAATAGTTATCAATTAAATTTAAATGGAACAGACAAATTAACAATTGAAGACAAAGAAAAATTAAAACAAATAGAAGAAGGCTTTCATAAAGCTATCAATGATGACTTAAATATGCCTCTTGCAATGAGCTTCGTTTGGGAAGCTGCTAAATTTGAAAAGAAAAATCCAGAAATTGCAGAAATTCTTACTAAATTTGATAATATTTTAGGGATTAAGATTAATGAAGAAAATTCAGGAAAACAAGATATCCCAAAAGAAATATTAGATTTGATTGATAAAAGGAGAATTGCAAGAGAAAATAAAGAATGGAATAAATCTGATGAATTAAGAGACTTGATAAATCAAAAAGGATATGATATCAAAGATACAAAACAAGGAACTGAAATAAAAAAAAGATAAGGAGGAATTTAATATGTCAATATTATTACCAGGAGGAGCAGGATATATAGGAAGTCATACAGCTGTAGAATTATTAAAAGCAGGAAAGGAAATAGTTATAATAGATAACTTTTCAAATAGCAAACCAGAAGTATTAGATAAAATAAAAGAAATTTCAGGAAAAGATTTTAAATTTTATGAAATAGATTATTTGGACAAAGAAAAGTTAGAAAAAGTATTTGAAGAAAATAAAATAGAAGCTGTATTAAATTTTGCTGGTTATAAAGCTGTTGGAGAATCTATGCAAAAGCCATTAGAATACTATCATAACAATATATCAGGATGTTTAGTTTTATTAGAAACTATGAAAAAATATGGAGTAAAAAAATTCATATTTAGTTCATCAGCTACTGTGTATGGAGAACCAGAAAGAATACCATTAACAGAAGATTGCAAAATAGGAGGAACTACAAATCCATATGGAACTTCAAAATTATTTATAGAACAAATATTAAAAGATTTATATGCCTCTGATAATTCTTGGGATATTTGTATTCTAAGATACTTTAATCCAGTAGGAGCTCATGAATCAGGATTAATTGGTGAAGAACCACAAGGAATACCAAATAATTTGATGCCATATATTGCGAGAGTAGCAGCGGGAACGTTAAAAGAATTATCAGTATTTGGAAATGATTACAATACACCAGATGGAACAGGAGTAAGAGATTATATCCATGTTGTAGATTTAGCAAAAGGACATGTATCAGCTTTAAAGAAATTAGAAAAAGAAGGAGAAGGGTTATATATTTATAACTTAGGAACTGGAAATGGTTATAGTGTATTAGATATGGTAAAAGCTTTTGAAAAGTCAACAGGAAAAGAGGTACCATATAAAATAGCTCCAAGAAGAGAAGGCGATATTGCAACTTGTTACGCAGATCCTAAAAAAGCAAAAGAAGAATTAGGATGGGAAGCAACAAAAACACTAGAAGATATGTGCAAGGATTCTTGGAGATATATAGAAAAAAATAGTTAAAAGAGAGGAAAAAACATGATAGACTTTAAAGAAAAAATAGCAAAAATATTAGCAGATGCAACAAACTTAAATGAAAAAGAATTAGAAAGCTATATAGAAATGCCAAAAGATTCCAAAAATGGAGATTATGCATTTCCATGTTTTCGTCTTGCAAAAGAGTTACGAAAGGCTCCTCCAGTAATTGCTAATGAAATAAAGGAAAAAATAGAAACTACACCAGAAGAAATAGAAAAAGTGGAGGTAGTTGGAGGATATCTAAATTTCTATATAAATAAAGATATAATAACAAAAGAAGTATTAAATCAAATAGAAAATAATAAAGATAACTATGGGAAGTCTAAAATTGGAAAAGGGAAAAATATAGTAATAGATTATTCATCACCTAATATAGCTAAACCATTTCATATTGGACATTTGCGTTCAACAGTAATAGGAGGAGCATTATATAAAATATATAAGCATTTAGGATATAACGTAACTGGAATAAATCATTTAGGAGATTATGGAACACAATTTGGAAAGCTAATAGAAGGCTATAAACTTTTGGGAAAAGAATATAATATAGAAGAAAATCCAATAGATGAATTAACCAAAATATATATAAGAATAAATAATCTATGTAAAGAAGATGAAAAAGTCTTAGAAGAATGCAGAAATAATTTTAAAAAGTTAGAAGATGGAGATAAATATTGTGTAGAACTATGGGAAAAGTTTAAGAGTTTAAGCTTAAAAGAATTCCAAAAAGTATATGATTTATTAGGTAGTGAATTTGACTCATGGAATGGAGAAGCTTTTTATTCAGATAAAATGCCAGAAGTTATAGAAATATTGGAAAAAACAGGAAAACTAATTTCATCACAAGGAGCAAAAATTATTGACTTGGAAGATAAAGGAATAAATACTCCATGTATAATAGAGAAATCTAATGGATCTACAACATATGCAACAAGAGATTTAGCAGCAATTTTATATAGAGCAAGAACATATGATTTTGATAAAGCTTTGTATTTAACTTCATATGAGCAAGTATTACATTTTAAGCAAGTATTTGAAGTAGCAAAATTACTAGGAATAGACAAAAAATATACAGATGGATTACAACATATACCTTTTGGAATGGTATTACTTCCAACAGGAAAGATGTCAACAAGAGAGGGAAAAGTAATAAAATTAGAGGATTTGTTAAATGAAGCAATACAGAGAGCTAAAATAATAATAGAAGAAAAAAATCCTAGTTTAGAAAACAAGGAAGAAATAGCAAAAAAAGTAGGAATAGGAGCAGTAATATTTAACGATTTATCAAATAGTAGAGTAAAAGACGAAATATTTGAATGGGATCAAATATTAAACTTCCAAGGAGAAACAGGACCATATATACAATATACATATGTAAGAACAAAAAGTGTAATAGAAAAAGCAGGGAAAATACCAGAGTTAAAAAGTGTACAAATAAAAGAATTATCAGATGAATATTCACAAAATATAATAAAATTAATATACAATTTTGAAAATGTATTAAAACAAGTAACAGAAAAAGAAGAGCCATCTATTCTTGCGAGATATTTAATAGATTTAGCAAAAGCATATAGTGGATTTTATAATGAGAATAAAATCATAACAGAAAATAAAGATACACAAAATGCAAGAGTCTATTTAACTTATGCAGTAGGACAAGTGCTAAAAATAGGAGCTAACTTGCTTGGTATAGAAATGCCAAATAAAATGTAGTAATAAAAAAATAGTCTTTTTCAAAAAATATTTAGAAAGAAGGAAATAAAATGTCAAAGGAAAAGAAACATAAAAAAGGTTTAACAGCTTTTGGAATAATTGTACTAGTACTAGTTCTTATATTGGCAATAATAATAGGTGGAACATATTGGTATATAAATAGTAAATTATCAAAAATACAAAAAGTTGATATAGATGAAAAAGATTTGAATGTTTCAGCACAAGCAGAGGAACAATTAGCTGATTATAGAAATATAGCAATATTTGGAATAGATTCAAGAGAAGATACATATGACAAAGGAAATAGAAGTGATTGTATTATAATAGCTAGTATTAATAACAAAACCAAGGATGTAAAACTAGTGTCTGTTTATCGTGATACATATGTTCAAATCGAAGGGCATGGACTTGATAAAATAACACATGCATATTCATATGGAGAGGCACCACTTGCTATAAAGACTTTAAATATTAATTTAGATTTAAATATTAAAGAATTTGTAACTGTAAACTTTGATGCTGTAAAAGAAATTATAGACGACATAGGAGGAATATCAATGAATATAACAGCAGAAGAAGTATCTCATATATCTGGAATAACAAAGGCAGGAACATATAATTTAACAGGAGAACAAGCATTAGCATATGCAAGAATTAGATATGCAACAGGTGGAGATTATAAAAGAACAGAAAGAATGAGAGATGTATTAACTGCAGTAGTAAACAAAGTAAAGACATTTAATATTAGTCAATTAAATACACTTGTAGACCAAGTGTTACCAAGAGTATATACAAATATAACAGCAAATGATATATTTGGATTATTGCCAAGTGCTCCAAATTTTAAAATAACGGAAAGTTTAGGCTGGCCATATGATACAAAAGGAAAAACTATGGATAGATGGTATGGAATTCCAATTACATTAGAAAGTAATGTAACTAGATTACATCAAGAGGTATTTGAACAAAAGGATTATTCGCCATCAGATACGATAAAACAAATAAGCAATGACATAATTGCAAAAACAGGATATACAAAATAATTTAAAACAAGAGGGGAAAATGAAAGTGAAATTAATAAAGAAACATAGAAACGTTTTTTTAAGGATGATGGATATTATAATAATTACAGCAGCATATTATGTTGCTGTAATTATTATAGAAAACCAGGTGGAATTATCTAAAGAAATGCAAAAAATTATAATAGATACAATTATATTAGCAACATTGATTTATCAGATTGTATTAACAAGCTTTAGGACATACCATAATATAACAAGATATGAAAATGGTAGTGATTATTTAGTATATATTTTGGCATGTTCAATATCTTGCACTATAATGATAATTTTTAATATTTTAAAAGTAATACCAATTGCAAACGAAAGAGTAAATTTAATAGCAGAACTTATCATAATGCCTGTAATAATAGGATATAGAGTATTTATTAGAATGATATTAACAAGTCAATATAAAGATACTGAAGAAGATACAGAAAAGAAAAATGTACTAGTAATAGGAGCAGGAAATGCAACTAGAATATTATTAGAGACCATAAAAAGTAGTATGAAAGATACATATAAAGTAATAGGATTAATAGATGATAACACAAACAAAGTAGATTATGCAATATCAGGAAATAAAATACTAGGGACACGTTATGATATACCAAGAATTTGCAGAGAAAATAATGTAGAAGTTATATTTTTTACAATATCAAATATTTCACAAGAAGATAGAAAAAAGATATTAGAGATTTGCCAAGAAACAGGATGTAAAGTAAGAATTTTACCAGGAACAAAAGAATTAATAAAAAATAAACCTCTAGAACAAAATTTTAGAGATGTACAAATAGAAGATTTACTAGGAAGAGAACCTATAAAATTAAATAATAAAAATATAGGAGAATTGATAAAAGACAAAGTAATATTAGTAACAGGTGGAGGAGGTTCAATAGGCTCAGAATTATGCAGACAGATAATAAAATTTAAGCCCGAAAGATTAGTTATAGTAGACATTTATGAAAATAATTTATATGATATAGAACAAGAATTAAAATTTAATTATCCAAAGATAAAAATAGATGCAATAGTTGCAAGTGTAAGAGAAACAGAAAGATTAAACGAAATATTTAGTGAATATAAACCATATTTAGTATTTCATGCAGCAGCACACAAACATGTACCCCTAATGGAAACAAGCCCATTAGAAGCAATTAAAAACAATGTATTTGGAACATATAATGTTGCTAATTGTGCAGAAAAATATGGAGTAAAAAGGTTTATATTAATTTCAACAGATAAAGCAGTAAATCCAACTAATATAATGGGAGCAACAAAAAGATTATGCGAAATGATAGTGCAAGCAAAAAATAAGGACAGTAACACTGAATATGTAGCTGTAAGATTTGGAAATGTATTAGGAAGCAATGGTTCAGTAGTGCCATTATTTAAAAAACAAATAGCAAAGGGCGGACCAGTAACAGTAACACATAGGGAAATTACAAGATTTTTTATGACAATACCAGAAGCAGTATCGCTAGTATTACAAGCAATGTCAACAGCTAAAGGAGGAGAAATATTTGTACTTGACATGGGAGAACCAGTGAAAATATATGATATGGCAGTAAAACTAATTAAATTATCAGGATTGGAGCCAAATGTTGATATACAAATAAAAATAACAGGGTTAAGACCGGGAGAAAAATTATATGAAGAGTTATTGATGTCTGAAGAAGGATTACAATCAACAAAAAATGATAAAATTTATATTGCAGAGCCTATGCAAATTGATATGAATATGATACAATATAAATTGAAAGAATTAAGAAATTTACTTCAGAATTACAATAATGAACAAAAAGACGAAATAAAAAGAGTAATTAAAGAAATTGTGCCAACTTTTAAAGAACAAAAAATGACAGAGTAAACTTATAAGTTAAGAAAGAAGGAAAATATAATTGAAAGAGAGAATTTTTTTAGCATCACCACATATGTCTGATGAAGGATATGAAAGAGAATATGTAAAAGAAGCATTTGACACTAATTGGATTGCACCATTAGGAGAAAATGTAAACAAATTTGAAGAGGAATTAGCAGAATATGTAGGAATAAAACATGCAGCAGCCTTATCAGCAGGAACGGCAGCAATACATATGGCATTTAAAGCATTAGAAGTAAAAAAAGGAGATATAGTATTTTGTTCAAGCTTAACATTTTCAGCAACTGCAAATCCAATAATATATCAAGATGCAACACCAGTATTTATAGATAGTGAAAAAGATACATGGAATATGGATCCAAAAGCATTAGAAAAAGCATTTGAAAAATATCCACATCCAAAAGCAGTAATAGTAGTTCATTTATATGGGACACCAGCAAAAATAGACAAAATAAAAGAAATATGTGACAAACATAAAGTTCCTTTAGTAGAAGATGCAGCAGAAAGTTTAGGAGCAACATATAAAGGAAAACAAACTGGAACGTTTGGAAAGTATGGAATATACTCATTTAATGGAAACAAAATAATAACAACAAGCGGTGGAGGAATGCTAGTATCAGAAGATGAAGAAAGAATTGCTAAAGTAAGATTTTGGGCAACTCAAAGTAGAGAAAAAGCAAGACATTATGAACACGAAGAAATAGGGTATAACTATAGAATGAGCAATATAGTAGCTGGAATTGGTAGAGGACAATTAAAGGTATTAGATTTAAGAATAAAGCAAAAAACAAATATATATAACAGATACAAAGAAGGATTTAAAGAAATAAGCGATATAGAAATGCAACCAACACCAGTAGAAACAAAACCAAACCATTGGCTAACAGCAATAACTATAAGAGCAGACTCAAAAGTAAAACCACTAGATATAATGGAAGCATTAGAAAGAGAAAATATAGAATCAAGACCAGTATGGAAACCAATGCATATGCAACCAGTTTTTAAACAATATGATTTTATAAAAGTAGAAAACAAAGCAGTCTCAGAAGACTTGTTTAAAAGAGGAGTTTGCCTACCTTCAGATACAAAAATGACAAAAGAAGAACAAGATAAAATTATAGAAATTATTAATAACTTATGGAAGTAAATTTTAAGAAGAGGAATTGTTATGTATAAAAATTATATAAAAAGATTTTTAGATTTTACATTAAGCTTGTTAGCGCTAATTTTGTTATCGCCTGTAATGCTTATTATAGCTATTTTAGTTAGAATAAAATTAGGAACACCGGTGATATTTAAGCAGCAACGTCCAGGTAAAAATGAAAAAATATTTACATTATATAAGTTTAGAACAATGACAGATAAAAAAGATGAAAATGGAAATCTTTTGCCAGATTCAGAGCGTTTGACTAAATTTGGAAAGTTACTTAGAAGTACAAGTTTGGATGAATTACCAGAGTTAGTAAATATAATAAAAGGAGATATGGCAATAGTAGGACCAAGGCCATTACTAGTAGGATATTTACCATTATATAATGAAGAACAAAAACATAGACATGATGTTAGACCTGGGCTTACAGGATTGGCACAGGTAAATGGTAGAAACTCAATTTCTTGGGAAGAGAAATTTAAAGATGATTTAAAATATGTAAACAAAATTACTTTTATAGGAGACACTAAAATAATATTAAAAACAGTAGGAAAAGTCTTTAAAAGAGAAGGAATATCACAAGAAAATAGTGCAACAATGGAAAAATTTCAGGGAAGTAAAGAAAATAAGGAGAAAATAAATGCCTAAAGATGTAGCCATAATAGGAGCTGGAGGACATGCAAAAGCTATAGCAAATATTATTTATAAATCAGGAGATAATGTAAAAGGATTTTTAGATGACAATATAGAAATAGAAACTATAATCATAAAAGAAAGAAAATATAAGGTGATTGGAAAAATAAATGATGTTTTGAATTTAAATCAAATGTATCCGGATTTAGAATTTATAATAGGTATAGGAAATAATGATACAAGAAAAAAAATTGCTAAACAATATGAAGGGATGATAAAATTTTATACTGCTATAGATCCAAGTAGTCAAATAGCATTAGATGTAGAAATTGGAAAGGGCAGTGTTGTTTTAGCAAATGCATGTATTAATACATCAGCCAAGATAGGAAAACATTGTATTATTAATACAGCAGCAATTATAGAACATGACAATATTCTGGAAGATTATGTGCATGTATCTCCAAATGCAACATTGTCGGGAACAGTGAGTGTTGGCGAAATGACGCACATAGGTTCAGGAGCAGTTATTAAAAATAATATAAACATTTGCAATAATTGTATTATAGGAGCAGGTGCTGTTGTAGTGAAAGACATAAAAGAACCAGGAGTTTATGCAGGGGTACCAATTAAAAGATTGAAATAGGAGAACATAAATTGAAAAAAGTTTTATTTGTAGCAACGATAACTAAACATATAAATGCATTTCATATTCCATATTTGAAATGGTTTAAGGAACAAGGATATGAAGTACATGTGGCAAGTAAAGGAAATGAACCAATAGAATATTGTGATAAGCATTTTGATATTCCTTTTGAAAGATTTCCTTTAAAAGCTCAAAATATAAAGGCATACAAGCAACTAAAAAATATAATAAATGAAAATAAATATGAAATAATTCACTGCCATACACCAGTAGGTGGAGTGTTAACAAGACTAGCAGCTAGAAAGGCAAGGAAAAAATACAATACAAAGGTTATTTATACAGCACATGGATTCCATTTTTATAAGGGAGCTCCATTGCTTAATTGGATAATATATTATCCAATAGAAAAGTATTTAGCTAAATATACTGATTGTATAATAACTATAAATAAAGAAGATTATGAGTTGGCTAAGAAAAAGTTCAAAAAAGTAAATGATATTGAATATGTACATGGAGTTGGAATAGAAGAATCAAAATTCAATAATAATTTGAATTCAACAGAAAAAAATAAATTAGAAAAAGAATTAAAAGTAACGGATGAAGATTACTTATTACTTTATGTGGCAGAAATTAGTAATAGAAAAAATCAAATGATGCTAATTAATACTGTTAAAGAATTAAAAGATAAAAACAGAAATGTTGTTCTAATTTTGGCAGGAAAAGATTCAATGAACGGAGAATGTCAAAAGCATGCTAAAAATATAGGTGTAGAAAAAAATATACGTTTTTTAGGATATAGAAATGATATTAACAAATTAATGAAATTAGTGGATTTAGCAGTTTCATGTTCAAAACAAGAGGGATTACCAGTAAACATAATGGAAGCATTATGCAGTGGATTGAGAGTTGTTGCAACAGAATGCAGAGGTAATAAAGAGTTAATTAATAATAAAAATGGAAAATTAGTTGAAATAAATAATATAAAAGAAATGACAAATGCAATTGAATATGAAATGAAAAATAAAGGAAAAAAAAGAATAGAAAATTATTTAAATTCAAATTATTATATAGAAAACGTAATTAAAGAGTATGAAAATATATATTTGAAATATGAAAGAAAGTATACAGTAGTACATATACTTAATTCCAATAAATTTTCTGGTGCAGAAAATGTTGCAATTACTATAATAAATCAATTAAATAACAACAAAGACTTTAAATGTATGTATATGTCACCTGAAGGAAATATAAAAAAAATACTAAAGGATAATAATATAAAATATATACCAGTAAAAAAATTATCTTGTAGGAAAATAAGAAAAGTATGTAAAAAATATAATGTAGATATTATACATGCACATGATTTTAAAGCAAGCATATTTAGTGCTTTTTCTAGGACAAATTCTAAAATAGTTTCACATATTCATAAAAATGATCCCAAGATGAAAAAAGTTAATTTATATTCTATTTTATTTTTAATTTCAACATTAAAATATGAAAAAATTATTATGGTTTCTAAGGCGGTTGTTAATGAGTTTAAATTTAATAAATTTATAGAAAAAAAAGTGAAAGTAATAGGAAATCCAGTAGATACCAAAAAAATAGTTGAAAAATCTAAAAAACAAAACAGTGGCGATGAGTATGATATAGTATATTTAGGAAGATTATCACCAGAAAAAAATCCAGTAGAATTTATAGAAATAATAAATGAATTAAATAAAAAAAATAAAGAAATAAAAGCAGTCATGATAGGTGATGGAGAACTTAAAAATGAGTGTATGAATAAAATTTATGAATATGGCCTAATTAATAATATAAAAATGCTCGGATTTACTGAAAATCCATATATCAATTTAAAAAATAGTAAGATTATGTGTATGACTTCTAATTGGGAGGGATTTGGACTAGCCGCAATAGAAGGACTAGCTTTAGGACTTCCTGTAATTGCTAAAAATGTTGGAGGATTAAAAGAAATAATAACAAATGATTGTGGTACTTTATATTCGAATATTCAAGAAGCAGTGCAAAATATTGAAGAAATACTAAAAGACACAGAATTATTAAAAGCTAAAAGTCAAAAAGCAAAAAATAGAGCAAAGAAATTAGAAAATATAAAAAAATATACAAACGATATTATAAATATATATGAAACATAGTAATATAATTTATAAATATTATTGATAAAATAGATAAAAAGGAGTTTTATAGAGCAGATGAACATAATGTACTCAACAGATGAGAATTATTCAAAGATATGTTTAAGTTCAATACGTTCAGTATTAGAAAAAAATAAAAAAGTAGAAGAATTAAAAATATACATAATTGATAATAATATATTAAAAGATACAAGAAAAGAAATAGAAAATGTTATAAAAAAATATGAAAGAAAATGCTTTTTTATTCCGTGTGAAGAAATTTGTAAAAATGTGAAAAAAAATAATGAATTTCCAATATCAGCATATGCTAGATTATTTGTTCAAGACAATATAAAAGAAAATAAAATAATTTATTTAGATTGTGATACCATTGTAAAAAAAGATTTAACAGAATTGTGGAATATAGATTTAAAAGACAATTGGATTGCTGGAGTTCAAGATCCATTGCCAGAATATTTAAAAAAAGCTATTGAAATGAATTCAAAAGAGAGATATATAAATTCAGGAGTATTAGTAATTAATTTGAAAAAATGGAGACATATTGATTTTAAAACTAAAGTTATACAATATATGAAAGATCATAATAATAATGTAGTACATCATGATCAAGGAATTATAAATGGAATTTGTAATGGAAAAATTTTATATTTAGAGCCTAAGTTTAATTTGATGCCTGAAATGATTACTATGAGTTCAAAACAAATAAAAAAATTATATAAAATGAAAGATTTTTATACGGGGCAACAATTAAAAGAGGCAAGAACTAATCCAACAATTATACATTATATTTGTAAATTTTATAATAGACCTTGGTTTAAAGAATGCACACATCCATATAAAGATTCTTTCCTTAAATATTATAATGGAAAATTGATAAGCAAACCATTGAGTATTAAAATAAAATTAAGAAAATTTGTATTTTTAAATTTTCCATTTTCAGTTTATTGTATAATCGAGAATATACTTGATTTTAAAAGAAAAAAATATGTGGAAAAGATTACGAAAAAGAATAGTAGGAGATAAAATATGAAACTAATAAAAAATATTGTATCATTATTAAATAGAGAAATGCCAATTGAAATACTGAAAAAAAGAGGAATGAAAGTTGGAAAAAATTTTTCTAAGCAGCAAGGATGTTTTATTGACCCTTCACATTGCTTTTTGATAGAAATTGGAAATAATGTTACATTCTCAATTAGAGTTACATTACTTGCACATGATGCTAGTAGTAAAGATTTAATACATTTTGCAAAGTTTGGAAAAATAATTATAGGTGATAATGTTTTTATTGGTGCAAATGTAACGGTATTGCCAAATGTAACTATTGGAAATAATTCTATTATTGGAGCCGGAAGTATTGTAACACATGATATTCCTCCTGATAGTGTCGTAGCAGGGAATCCAGCCAAAATTATAAGTACTACAGAAGAGTATAAAATGAAACTAGAAAAGCAATTAGAAAATTCTAAAGCTTTTTCAGAAGACTATACAATTAGAAAAAATGTTGATAAAATAAAAAAGAATGAACTAAAAGATAGTACAAATAAATATGGAATATGTTTTATAAAATAAGTAGTAAGGAGTTAAGATGAATATTTTAATAATAAGTCCTGGTGTTTTCCCTATTCCCGCGTTAAAGGGAGGAGCAGTGGAAAAACTGATAGAAATGCTTATTAAAAGTGATAAAATAACCCAAAAACACAATATTACAGTTTACACGGTATATGATACTAATATTGAAGATGAAGCTTCTAAGATACATTGTGATTTTGAATACATAAAAACAAAAAGAATGTCATATCAAATCAAAAGAGTAATTAGACATATATTAAATAGGTTTTGTCATAAATATATTGGAAATCAATATATTTATGAAGTAAAAAAAAGTATAGAAAAAAATAAAAAAAAATATGATATAATTATTATAGAAAATGAACCACAATATGGTCTAATTATAAACAAAGTGAAAAAAAATGCAAAAATGATATTGCATTTGCATAATGATTATTTGAATAAGGATGTAGTAAATGCAAAAAAAATTTACGATGTTTATGATAAAATTTGGACTATTAGTAGTTTTATTAGAGAAAGAGTTAATAAAATAGGAAAGGATTTCAAAAAGGTAAAAACCTTTTATAATGGAGTAGATATAGAAAGATTTAATTTTAATGCTAAAGAAATGTTAAAAACCAGAGAAAAGTATGATTTACCCAAAGAGGATTTTATTTTTATGTATGTAGGACGTTTAGCCAAAGAAAAAGGAATAGGAGAATTAGTAGAAGCATTTAAAGAGCTACATAATGAAAATGCAAAATTATTGATAATAGGTGGAAAACAAAATGGACAAGAAAGATTTTATAAAAATTTGAAGAAAGAAATTAGTAAAAATCAAAATATAATATATGTCGGATATGTCAATTATAATGAAAGCAATAAAATATATGGTATTGCAGATGTAGGTATTGTGCCATCAATTTGTAATGAAGCATTTGGATTAACATTGGTAGAATTTATGAGTTTGGGAAAACCTGTAATTATCAGCGATAGAGGAGCGTTACCAGAAATTGCTGGAATTGAAAAAAATACAAGGGTTGCTGTATATAATAAAAACTATGTAGACAACTTGAAAAATGAAATGAAGTATTTTCTTAATTTAAAAAGTGAAAATTTTATAAATATAAAACAACAATCAATAAATAGAGCTAAAAAATTCACAAAAGAAATTTATGTTGAAAACTTTTTAACATTAATAGAAGAGGAGAAAAATGAAAAAAAGTAATGTGTTTTTAAAAATATCGATTTTAATAAATGTATTAATGATATTCTTTGGAGCATATATAGGAAATTTATATGTACTTCAAGGAATAGCTTTATTTTTTGCTGTATTATCAGTTGATTTTAAGAATATAAAAATTAAACCTGATACCATGATATGGATAGTGCTATGTACGATAATAGTAATGTCGGTGATTTATTCTATAAATAAACAAGGCTCAATGGAAGTAGCTAGTCTTATCAGTATGGCAATAATACTGAAATTATTGTATGAAAATCAAAGTAAAGATTGGAATCAGTATTTTTTAACAAGTATTTTATTGGCAAGTAGTGTTCATGTAATAGCAACTATGATACAACTGATATTTCCTGATGCTATAAATTTGATAAATAGTTTTCTACTTAGTTCAGAAGGAATAAAAACTAACCAAGAGTTATTTAAAGCTGGAGGATATGCTGGAATAACAGCTCAAACGTCAGTAAATGCATTCTATATTGCAATATTTGTAGGTGGAATTTTTTTGAATCTAATACTAAAGAAGAAACATAAAATAGTTAATACTTTTTTATTAATTATTTCAATAATTGCATTATTTATAACAGGAAAAAGAGGAATGTTATTTTTTTCATTGTTGGCAATAAGCTTAATTTATTTATATATAGCTATTAAAGATAGAAAGAATATTTTTAAATATATTGTTATGATTTTAATTGTTGGAACTATAGGGTATATATCAGTTATTAATATACCTCAAACTAAAGTTATAATTGACAAGATTCAAATATTGAGTGAGAAAGAAGACGCATTGAATGGAAGAGATAAATTGTGGCAAGACAGTATAGAAGTTTTTATAAATAATCCACTTATGGGAATAGGAATAGGAACTATACAGGAAATTATCGGAGAATATTCACATAATAGTTACATACAAATCTTAGCGGAGACAGGAATAGTAGGAGAGCTTATATACATTTTAGCAATAGTATCTTCTGTGTTAATGACAATAAAGAAAGCAAGTATAATTTTAAAAGGAAAAGACCTGATACAAAAAAATAGCATAGTAATGTCATTATTTATGCAGGGGATTTTTATAATGTATGGATTTACAGGAAATCCATTATACGGACAGTATTTTATTGTGCCATATGTTATTGCTATTGCAATGAGTAATTCAATTTTAGTTAAGGAGGAATGTAAAGTTGAAAATAGGAATTATTACTTATCATAGAGCAAAAAATTTAGGAGCAATGCTACAAAGTTATGCATTACAAAAAACACTTGAAAAATATAAGGGCAAATGTGAAATTATAGATTATCGAAATGAAAAAATGGAAGAAAGTTATAAAGTAAAAAAGATAAGGGAATGCAAATCACTAAAAGAAAAGATTAAAAATATATTATTTATGAAAAAGAATAAAGCCTTTGAAGAAGTAAGAAAAGAATTTAATGAAAAAGTACAAACAATATCAACAAAAAAATATAACAAAAACAATATTAAAGAAGCGAATAATGATTATGATTTATTTGTTACAGGAAGCGACCAAGTATGGAATGTTAAACTTAACTATGATGATGAGAATTATTTTTTGAATTTTGCTGAAGATAATAATAAAAAGAATTCATATGCTGCTAGTTTTGGAACTAATAAAATAAATGAAGAACAGAAAGAAAAAATATGTAATCAATTAAAGACATTTAATAAAATATCAGTAAGAGAAGAAGAAGGTAAAAATGTTGTAAGGGAATTAACAGGAAGAAATAGTGAACTTGTATTGGATCCAACATTATTATTAAATAAGTATGAATGGGAAAATATGATTAATAATGAAAGAATAGAAAAAGAAAAATATATTTTTGTTTATGTTATTGCGTATACACCAACATTATTGGAATTTGCAAGAAAACTAGGAAAAGAAAGAAAATGTAAAGTTATATGTTTCCATACAAGTTATCAAAAATATAGAGGAATGAAAAATTTGACTAAAGTTTCACCACAAGACTTTTTGAATTATATTAAAAATGCAGAAGCTGTTGTTACAAGTTCATTTCATGGAATGTGTTTTTCAATAAATTTACAAAAAGAGTTTTATTATGAATTAGATGAAAATAAAGTCAATAATAATTCTAGATTAAAAACTTTGGCAACTACATTGAATTTAGAAGATAGAAGAATAATTAATGGAAAATGTATAAATAATAGAATAAATTATTCTGAGGTTACAAAGAAACTAGAAGCAGAAAGAAAAAAGTCAATACAATTTATTGAAGAATTAGGAGAAGAAAATGGATGAAAAAATATCAATTATAGTACCAATGTATAATGCTGAAAAATGGCTGGAAAAATGTGTGAATAGTATTATAGAACAATCATATTCTAATATTGAAATACTATTAATTAATGATGGATCAACAGATAAAACATTAGAGATTTGTAAAAAAATTGAAAAAATAGATAATAGAGTTAGAGTTATAGATAAAAAAAATGAGGGAGTTTCAAAAACTAGAAATTTAGGGTTAGAAAATGCTACTGGAAAATATATTAAATTTGTTGATAGCGATGATTGGTTAGAAAAAAATGCTTGTGAAGAACTAATAAAAATAATTAAAGAAGAAAAAACGGATCTAGTTATTTGTGGTTTAAATATATATAAAAAAAATAAACTATTAAGGACACCACATTTAGAGAAAAAAATAGTTGAAATAAAAAAGAATATAAAAGAGTTTGAATATATTTATAGAGTATTTGCATCACCATGTAATAAACTATACAGAAAAGATAAAATAGTAGAAAAGTTTAGAGAAGATCTTGATATTGGAGAAGATTTATTATTTAATATAAAATATTTAGAAAATATTGAAAAAATATCAGTGACGGATAAATGTTTATATAATGTTTGCTTAGACAATGAAAATTCATTAAATAGAAAATTTAGAGAGGATAGACTTGATGTTAATTTAGACTTGACAGATATAGAAATACAATTTTGTAAAAAAATGTATAATAATATTGAAAGTGATTTTTTATATAATAAATATCTTTTATTGTTACATGCACATTTATTACAAATAGGACAATTTTATAATAAGAAAGAAATGAAAAATGAGATAAATAAATATTCAAATGATGATAGAATACGAAATGCTTGTAAATGTTCAAATATGCAAAGAATAGATTATAAAATTTTTAAAAAATTAGTAGAAAATAAAAATTATACATTAATATATTATTATATAAAATTAAAAAATATGCTTATAAAATTAAAAGAAGGGAAAAGTTATGCGTTCAACTAATTCAATAAAAAATGCCATTACGGCGTTAGTTAGCAATATTGTAACAATTCTCATAGGGATTGTTAGTCAAGCAATATTTATAAAAACATTAGGTGCAGAATATTTAGGAATCAATGGATTATTTACTAATATTGTATCAATGCTAGGAATCGTAGAATTAGGTATAGGCTCTGCTATTATTTATAATTTATATGAGCCAATAGCGAAAGATGATAAAGAAAAAATAAAATCATTAATGAACTTTTACAAAAAAAGTTATCGTGTTATAGCAGTTATTGTTTTTGTTATTGGAATGATGATAATTCCGTTTTTAAAAAATATTGTTGGAGATATTTCAATTGATATTAATATAGAGTTTATATATTCTTTATTCATAATTGATGTTGTGGCTTCATATCTATTAACATATAAACGTTCTATATTATATGCTAATCAAAAGACATATATTACCAATATTGTACACATAGGATATTTAATAGTAATGAATATAATACAAATATTTATACTATTAATTGCTAAAAGTTTTGTTGCATATTTAATAATTAAAATTATATGTAGAGTATTAGAAAATGTCATTATAACTATGATAGCAAATAAGGACTATCCATATATAAAAGAAAAAGATGTTGAAAAAATTGATGAAAAAACTACAAATGATATTATAAAAAAGGTAAAAGGACTAATTTTCCATAAAGTTGGAAGTTTTGTTGTGTTAGGTACAGATAATATAATTATATCAAAATTTTTGGGAGTTGTGACAGTAGGGCTATATTCTAATTACAATATGATTATTCAAGCAGTTTCTAATTTGTTTTTACAAGTTTTTGATTCATTAACTGCAAGTGTTGGGAATTTATTAGTAGAAGATAATTGTAAAAAATCATATGAAATATATAAAAATATGTTAATGATAAATTCTATATTATTTACATTTGCAACAACAGAAATTATCTGCTTAATAGAGCCATTTATGAAAATTTGGATAGGAGAACAGTATATCTTATCAAAAGTTGTTTTAATTATATTAATGGTAAACTTTTATATTCAAGGAATGAGAAAAACATGTTTGGTTTTTAAGATGGCAGCAGGAGTTTTTCATGAAGATAGATATTTTCCAATAATAGAATCTATTATAAATATAGTGTTTTCTGTTATATTGGTCAAAATTATCGGCTTACCAGGAGTATTTTTAGGAACAATCTTTAGTGCATTACCAGTAATATTAATAAGTTATCCTAAGTATGTATATATTCCGTTATTTCATAAGAGTTTTGGGAGTTATGTAAAAGAAAATGCTTATTATTACATATTAGCATTTCTAACAGTTTCAATTGCGATGATTGCAACAAGTTATATAAATATAAATAATCTTATAGTAAAGTTAATTGTGAATACTATAACTTCAAGCATAATTTTTGCTGTTATGCAATATATATTCTTTCACAAAAAAAGTGAATATAAATATTTAAAGAATATGTTAAAAAATTTTATATTAAAAATAAAAGGAAAAAATATATATGAGAATTAGAAAAAAAAATTAATAATGTTTGTGTTATTACTAATAGTTTTAATAATGTTTGGTATTATAAACTTACTAAAAGCACAAGAATATATAAAAACAAATCTACAAAAGTATGAAAAGCCAATAGATTTAGAAACTGGAATTATAAATAATGAGTATTTTAATATAAATTCTAATGGAAAGAATGCACAAAAAACAACAGATGGAATAAATAAAGCAATTAAATATGCGCAAAAGAATAATATAAAAAATATAAAACTTGAATTAGGAAAATATCAAGTCATAGGATATAATAATAGCAGTTATAGAGGATTGACAATGCAATCTAATACTAATTTAGACTTAAATGGATCAACAATAATACAAGAACCAAATGATAAATATGCCTATGCTAATATAAGTATGTATGGAATTGAAAATGCAACTGT
>OGZK01001695.1_pt1 | contig 20435 bp, 11 predicted proteins | sample 1576791 | NCBI WGS metagenome assembly OGZK01 (sample SAMEA3541556, study PRJEB24748) | human gut metagenome | biome: human gut; feature: human-associated habitat; material: faeces | place: China | collected 2012
TGAGTTGCGGGTATTTTTCCGGATGCTCCATGGCATCTTCCAGCATTTCACGATTCAGCACGTTCACATTCAAATGGTGTGCGCCTTTGGTGAAATAACCGTCCATCATCGTAACCAGGTTCTCAACTCGTTCCTCTGCCGTAGGGCCTAATGATTTCGGAACAATAGAGAAGGTGTTGCTGATGCCGTCTTGCGAGTCACGATAGCGCAGTTTGGCTACGGAACTTAAAGAAGCGATGGCACCGTTCTTGTCACGTCCATGCATCGGGTTGGCTCCCGGAGCAAATGCAACTCCTTTGGCGCGTCCGTCGGGAGTGGCTCCTGTCTTCTTGCCATACATCACGTTAGAGGTGATGGTAAGCAGTGACAGGGTGGGGCGGGCATTCTTGTAAACCGGCAACTTCTTTAATTCTTCGCTGAAATAATAAACCAAATCTACACCCAAGTGGTCTACGCGGTCGTCGTTATTGCCGAAGCAGGGGAAAGCGCCTTCGATGTCGAAGCCTTCTGTCAGGCCGATGTCATTGCGGCGGGCCGTTACTTTGGCATATTTGATAGCGGACAGTGAGTCAATGGCAATGGACAATCCTGCCACACCATAAGCCAGATTAATGCGTGGATCGGTATCTACAAACGCCATTTGGGCTTTTTCGTAGTAATACTTGTCGTGCATATAGTGGATGATGTTCATCGCCTCGTTGTAAACGCGGGCAATTTCGGTCAGCACTTTTTTGTAGTTGGCCATTACTTCCTCAAAGTTCAGCGTATCGTTAGTTAGTACGGGGATGCCTTTCACCATTACAGTTCCGGTGTTTTCGCAGCGTCCGCCGTTAATGGCGAGCAGCAGGGCCTTGGCCAGATTGGCACGTGCGCCAAAGAACTGGATCTGCTTGCCGATAGCTTGGTAGGACACGCAGCACGCAATGCCGTAGTCGTCGCAATTGCGGACTTCGCGCATCAGATTGTCATTTTCGTATTGGATGGAGCTGGTATCCACTGATACTTTGGCGCAGAAGTCTTTGAAGCCTTCCGGCAGTTCGGGACTCCACAACACAGTCATGTTAGGTTCGGGAGACGGGCCGAGGTTGTATAATGTCTGCAGGAAACGGAAGGAGGTCTTCGTCACTTTTACGCGGCCGTCGTTGAAGCGTCCGCCGATAGCTTCGGTTACCCAAGTCGGGTCTCCGGCAAAGATGTCGTTGTAGGACTGCATACGCAGGTGGCGTACCATGCGCAGCTTGATGATGAACTGGTCAATCAGCTCTTGTGCAAAGGTTTCGTCAATCTTGCCATGAGCCAAATCATATTCGATATAGATGTCAAGGAAAGAGGAGACATTACCCAGTGACATGGCTGCACCATCCTGTTCTTTTACGGCTGCAAGGTATGCCATATATACCCATTGAACAGCTTCTTGAGCAGATGTGGCCGGACGGCTGAGGTCGAGGCCATAGTATTCACCCATGGTCTTGATGTCTTTCAAAGCCTTGATTTGTTCTGCTACTTCTTCGCGCAGGCGGATGCGTGCTTCGGTCATCGGACCGGTGAGGTTATGCAGATCTTCCTGCTTAGCTTCGATGAGGCGGTCGATGCCATACAATGCCAGACGGCGGTAGTCACCGATAATTCGTCCGCGTGCATAGTTGTCGGGAAGTCCGGTGAGGAAGCCTAAAGAACGGAATGAACGGATTTCTTCAGTATATACGTCGAATACACCGTCATTATGTGTCTTACGGTAATGCGTAAAGATGTCTTTTACTTTGTCGTCTACTTCCACACCATTCTCGCGGCACGCTTTCGCTACGACATTAATGCCACCGAAAGGTTTGATGGCGCGTCTCAGCAGTTCGTCCGTCTGCAAACCTACGATAAGTTCATTCTCCTTATCAATATAGCCTGCTTTGTGGGAGGTAATGGTAGATACTGTTTTATGGTCTAGTGAACGAACGCCGTTGTTGGCTCTTTCTTCTTCCAATGCTTTCAGACAGAGGTCCCAAATACGTTTGGTACGTTCCGTAGGTCCCTGCAAGAAAGAGGCGTCTCCGGTGTAGGGTGTGATGTTTTTACTAACGAAATCACTGACATTGATTTCTTTGTTCCAAAGCCCATCAATAAAGGTTTTGTTTAATTCCATAATATTTTTTTTGAAAGTGATTAGATATGTTATCCTTTAGAGGGCGCAAAATTACGGAAATATTTCCGTAATTGCACTATGAAATGAACAGTTTTTATGCTGAAGAACATAAAATAACTATTATTAGGTAGCGATGGGTATTGGATGAAAAGGTGTTAGCGGTTTGTCACTTTTTTCATGTTATGGTTTTTGTGTTTTTCATGATTTGTTTTTTTCATAATATGATTTTGTTTTTGATGATGCCTGAATTATTTTGTTCAGGATTTATTTGTGGATTAAAAAAAATGTGTTACCTTTGCACCGCTTTAAGAGAGAAGCGCTTCTTGAAAAGGAAGTTTTGGAGAGGTGGCAGAGTGGTCGATTGCGGCGGTCTTGAAAACCGTTGTGCTGCGAGGCACCCGGGGTTCGAATCCCTGTCTCTCCGCGGTTGACATTGATAATCAGTGTTTTAAGAGGAGTTTACCCGGCTTTACATCATGAATGTAAGGCCGGGTTTCTTTTAATGATGTTAGTGTTTGAATGAGTCGTCTCTTTTTATATGCTCCCCCGATGTTATTTTGTTATATGGCAAATAGTTCTATATAATTTTATTTGTTTACTTTTATTGTATTTAGAAAGTTTCATATAGCTTCAGTTACTTAGTTTTCAATAGAAGTAAATCACTTCTATTTTTCAGTTTCTCATTTGTTGTTACTCGTAAATTATATCTTTTGAGCTATATTAATTTAATATTAATCTGAGATTAATTTTATTTGGACTGCTTTTTTAAGGGTTTTCCGTTTCCTTTGTGTTCAAAAATCAAAGTATTTAATTCAAACCAATATTGATAGAATGAAAAGGAATATGACTTTAAAAAGTTTGCTGTTGGTTGTGTGTGCGTTGTCCGGAAATGTTTTTGGACAAAGCACATTGAGTAATGGCAAGTTGGTGTATAATTATCCATTTGCACCAAGTGAGGGTATTGTGAACCGAATGGAAAAGGAATATAGGTCGGAAGTGTGCTTGAATGGTTTCTGGGACTTTCAACCGGTTTCATTGCCGTCAACCTATGTGCAAGGAAAAGGAGTGGCTCCTGAATTATCTTTACCGGAAGAAAAACAATGGAGTGATATTAGGATAAAAATACCTTCACCTTGGAACATAAACGCTTTTGCGAATAGAAATCTTGAAGGGCCAGACCATCGTAACTACCCGTCTTATCCAAAGGAATGGGAACAAGTGAAGATGGCTTGGATGAGGAAAAAAGTTACTATACCTACCGAATGGACTGGACAACAGATAAAACTTTATTTTGAAGCAGTGGCCGGCGCAACGGAAGTTTATATTAATAAGGAGAAAGTTGGTGAGAACTTTGACCTCTTTCTGCCTTTTAGTATCGATATTACAGATAAAGTAAATGCAGGTGAAACAGTTGAAGTATTGGTAGGAGTGCGTAGCCAGTCCCTATTTGAGGATAATTCTACAATTGGACGCCGTATTGTACCGGCTGGCTCTATGTGGGGATATCACATTGCCGGTATTTGGCAGGATGTGTATCTACTGGCCTTACCTAAGGTGCATGTGGAAGACATATTTGTGAAACCTCTAGTATCTAAAGGAATACTGGAATTGGAAGTGACTGTGCAAAATAATATGGCAAAAAAGGCTGATTTGCAGGTTCAGGGTGATATTAACGAATGGGTTAATTTAGCTGGAACAGATGTTAACTCTGCTCCGCTTCCGGTTTGGAAGTTAGGGAAAAAAGTATTGGAAGTGAAAGCTGTGAAAGTGTCTGTTCCGGCTAATGCTTCTACAAAAGTAGTACTACAAGTGCCTGTTTCAGATGAATTGAGATTTTGGACTCCAGAATGTCCTAATCTTTATGCACTGTTGCTGTCTCTAAAAGTGAAAAAACAAAATTTAGATGTAAAATATGAGCGTTTTGGTTGGCGTGAGTGGACATTGAATGGTACTGTTCAATGTTTGAATGGTAAACCGTATCAACTGAGAGGTGACTCTTGGCATTTTATGGGGATTCCGCAGATGACTCGTAGATATGCTTGGGCTTGGTTTACAGCTATTAAAGGTATGAATGGAAATGCGGTTCGTCCTCATGCACAAGTTTATCCCCGTTTTTACTTGGACGTTGCGGATGAAATGGGTATTTGTGTGTTGAATGAAACTGCTAACTGGGCTAGTGATGGCGGTCCGAAGTTGGATTCTGAACTTTTCTGGAAAGCTTCGAAAGAACATTTGACGCGTTTTGTTCTTAGAGATCGTAATCATGCTTCTGTTTTTGGATGGAGTATCAGTAATGAAAATAAACCGGTAATTTTGCATGTATTCAACAGACCGGAGCTGATGACTCCTCAGAAAAAAGCTTGGGAGGAGTGGAGAAATATTGTGCGGTTGAATGATCCTACCCGCCCATGGGTTTCGTCGGATGGAGAGGATGATGGCGATGGTATATTGCCTGTCACTGTAGGGCATTATGGTGATATGAACTCAATGAAACGTTGGATTGAAATAGGTAAGCCTTGGGGAATTGGTGAACATAGTATGGCTTACTATGGTACACCGGAGCAGGTCGCAAAATATAACGGTGAAAGAGCTTATGAATCTCAGCTTGGACGTATGGAGGGATTGGCAAATGAGTGTTATCATTTGTTGGCCAATCAACGTTCTATGGATGCTTCTTACAGTACAGTGTTCAACATGGCATGGTATTCTTTGAAACCTTTGCCGCTGGGTAAAAAAGATTTGACTTCAAAACCGGATATCAGCCGGGATGGTGTTTTCTTTACAGAATATAAGGAGGGAGTACCAGGCGTACAACCGGAACGTGTAGGACCTTATTGTACTACATTCAATCCGGGATATGATCCTAATCTGCCCTTGTATGACCCATGGCCTATGTATGATGCTATGCGTGCTGCCAATGCACCAAAGCATCCTGCTTGGTCGTCATATGCTGAGATTGATAAAAAGCAGTATGAGGCTCCGGAAGCGTTTCCTTCTGAGAAGTATAAGGAAATTATTTTTATAGGAAGAAAGGATAGTAAATTGAAAGGTATAATGGATGCACAAGGGGTGAAGTTTTCTACTAAAATAACTGCTCCTGCACAAATGATTTATATTGTAGATGGTACTTATGATCTGCCTGCCGCAGAAAAGAAGAGCATGTTGGTCAATCTTGCTAAAGGAGCCGATGTTTGGATATGGGGACTGACCCCTGAAACGGTAGATGTGTATAATGAGATACTGCCCCTTTCTGTAACGTTGGATAATTTGAAGCGTTCATCTTTCCTGCCGGTTCAGAAATCATGGATACGTGGGTTGAATAATTCAGATTTCTATTTCTGTGAACTTCAGCGGGCGGATGCTTCGGAATATTCTTTGAAAGGGGCCTTGGTAGAGGAAGGAGAGGTCTTGTTGAATGCTTGTAAAACGGATTGGAGAGCCTGGAACAAACGTCCGGAAGAGATAAAGACAGCTGGTACCATACGAAGCGAATATGAATGTACAGCTGCCACTCCTGTATTCGTGAGATATCAAAATGGGGCTTCCTGTTTTTACATCAGTACACTGAAAGAATTTACGAACTCAGAAAAGGGGTACAATACATTAAGGGCAATCTTGAAAAATGCAGGCATTGACTGCCAAGAGATTGAAGTAAAATCGAACGAGCTTTTTTTCTTACGTGATAATCAACTGGTTTTTCCTGCTGCTGTGAGAGATAAACTGATAAAAACAACTATGGGGCGGACTTTGGACATTTATGTGTTTAGTCCTCGTCCTCTGAATGATTTGCTGATAGAGCCCAATATGCCTAAACTGACATTAGTTGTGAAAACTAAAAAATGCCAGCTTTCTATTAATGATGAAGTATATGCAGCTGCCGAGAAAAATAGATATGAAGTTACTTATAAGGAGCTACCTCTATTGCAGGGTTGGAATAAAATAAGTATTGCAATCGGAGAAAATGATAAGAATGAATTCAGTGGTAGTTTTAGGTGTGATAACAGAAATGAATTCCTTCCTTCATTGAAAGCGTCATTTGTAAATCCTGAAGCAAAATAGTAGGTAAATAGATTGAAATTTAGGTATAGCTTATAGATTATCTTAAAAACGCCTTCGCTTTACAGTGGCTATACCTTTCCGCCGTTCGAAAGGTTTTCTGTGGAAAGGTATAGAGATAATCTATGTTCTGCCTTCCGGGCTTGGATTGGGCCGCACTATAAAATATTTTGTGTAAATGGAAAAATGGAGGTCCATCGTGCATTACGACATACCTCCTTATATTTAGGGACATTCAGTAAATAGCATAAGATTAGCCAACTAATTCATACTTAAAGTATTGCAAATTAGTTGGCTTTTTTGTATCTTTAGGTATTCCCCCGAAAATAAGGTTTGGCAGCCAAAACGGGGGAAATCCCCGGACTAAGATATGGCTAAGATACAAAATATTTCAGAGATTCACCCTACTTAGGGCTTTACAGAATTTGATATTCAGGAAAAATATCGCAAGAGTTTTAATGAGAGTGAGCTTGGCAGGCTTCATTCCGTTTTTCCGTTTGAGCGTATGGCAAAAGAAGCAGGTCTGTCGGAACAGCGTCTAGGACGCAAGAACATTTTCAGTCCTTGTGCAAAGATCAGTCTTATGGTACTGAAGGCCTACACTGGCTTTTCCGACAGACAGCTGGTAGAACATCTTAACGGTAACATACACTATCAGATGTTCTGTGGAGTTATGATAGATCCATCCAACCCTATAACCAACTAAAAGATAGTCAGCGATATCCGTAACGAGATAGCCTCCCGTTTTGACATTGACGCTCTTCAGAAGGTCCTTGCCTTACATTGGAAGCCTTACCTTGAAAACCTTCACGTGTGTATGACTGATGCTACATGTTATGAAAGCCACATGCGTTTTCCTACTGACATGAAACTCCTTTGGGAAAGTATCGGATGGTTTTACAGGCATACCTGCCAGCATTGTAGGGATCTTGGCATAAGACGTCCGCGCAACAAATATACGGATGTTGCAAAATCCTATCTGTCTTACTGTAAGAAAAGAAAAAGGAAAGCTTCAAGGACAAGGATGCTCAAGCGCCGTATGATAAGGCTCCTTGAAAAGCTTATCATGCAGAAAGATGCGATTCATAGGGAGTACGGTGCTTCACTCCGATATACACAGGATTATCAGAAACGGCTTTCCATAGTTGGAAAGGTCTTGTACAGGAAAAGGAAATGTTTGAAGGCAGGAAGGTCAATGACCGTATTGTGAGCATTGACCGTCATTATATACGTCCCATCGTAAGAGGTAAGGAAACAAAGACCGTTGAGTTCGGTGCAAAAGTCAACAACATACAGATAGACTGAATATCTTTCATCGAGCACATCTCGTTCAAGGCGTTCAATGAGGGTATACGCCTTAAGGACTGTATCCGTGTGCAGCAGAAGCTTATGAGCGTTAGGGTAAGATGCGTGGCTGCCGACTCCATATATGCTAATAATGCCAACAGAAAGTTCTGCACGAAATATGGGATATCCATTTCCTTCGTGCGCAAGGGAAGGGCGGCAAAGGACGAGCAGTTGAGAAAGGTTCTCAGAAGTGAACTCTCAAATGAGAGAGCCACCCGGCTTGAAGGTAGCTTCGGCACTCAGAAACAACATTACTCACTCTCAAGAATAAAGGCGCGGAACAGGAAGACGGAAATCCTGTGGATCTTCTTCGGAATACATACGGCAAATGCCGTACAGATGATAGACAAGATCAAAAACAGACTGGATAAAGTTGCATGACATGGTTTTACAGACTGAATCAGAAGAGGTCATCAGACTTCTTCCGCAACATCATGTCTTGCCGGATAAGTTCAGGCGAGAAAACATAGAAAAAATACAATAAAAAGAGCATATGAAGGAGTCCGTAATTTGAACTGTGTCAGCTAAGGAAAAGAATAAAATATTAACTTTGCTAACACAGTTTATTTTATGAGTGAAGAATTTGATTTTGAAAGTATCAAGAACAAGGCTCTTGAACAGTTGAAGTCTGGTAAACCCTTGTTAGGTAAGGACGGTGCTTTTGCTCCGTTGTTGGAGAGTATATTAAATGCTGCCCTTGAAGGTGAGATGGACGCTCATCTTTCTGAGGATGAACGCATGAGTGGCAACCGTCGTAATGGCAAGATGCAAAAACAAGTACAGACTTCGATGGGAGAAGTCACCGTATCTACCCCTCGTGACCGTAACTCCACCTTTGAACCCCAGTTCATAAAAAAGCGTGAAACCATTCTTGCAGAAGGTGTTGCAGACCGTATCATCGGACTTTATGCTTTGGGAAACAGCACACGTGAGATAAGTGACTGGATGGAGGAGAACTTGGGTAATCGTGTGTCTGCTGAGACAATTAGCGCCATCACCGATCGTGTACTTCCGGAAATAAAGGCATGGCGTTCCCGTAGCCTGGACAGCGTTTATCTGATAGTCTGGATGGATGCCATCCATTATAAGGTAATGGACGAGAGAGGCTGTGCCGTAACCCGTGCGATTTACAATGTACTGGCTCTGGACAGCGAGGGACATAAGGATCTGTTAGGGATGTATATCTCTAAGAATGAGGGCGCGAACTTCTGGCTGAATGTATTGACAGACTTGCAGACCCGTGGTGTCTGTGACATACTCATAGCTTGTGTTGACGGATTGAAAGGCTTCCCAGACGCTATCCAAAGTGTGTTTCCTGATACTATTGTCCAGCTCTGTATTGTCCATCAGATACGTAACTCCATCAAGTATGTCGGCAGCAAGCACCAAAAAGAGTTCATGAGGGATCTGAAACATGTCTATGGTGCGGTAAATAAGGAATCCGCTGAGACAGGACTTTTTAATCTGGAAGAAAAATGGGGTGAGAAATACCCTATCGTTATCAAGTCTTGGCAGGATAACTGGGAAAGGCTTACTGAATACTTCCAGTTTACGTCGGATATACGACGTATGATTTATACCACGAATACAGTCGAGGGCTATCACCGCCAAGTGCGGAAAGTGACAAAAAACAAGGGCGTGTTCCCTAACGACACCGCCCTTGAAAAGTTGGTTTATCTCGCTTACCGCAACATACGCAAGAAATGGACCATGCCCATAGCCAACTGGGCGGCCATCGCACAACAATTAGCGATAAAGTTTGGAGACAGATTTAAATTGTTGTAACTTTACGCTCGTCGGGAGTGCTGGTGCACCCCCTTGGCGCTGGCCGATCCCCGACCGATGAGCTTGGAAGAAAACGCCGCATGACACAGTTTATTTTACGTCTCCCATATGAAGTGATTATGGTCCATCATCTTCATATGCTATCTTAGTTTTTAGGGGCATTTACTGAATATCCCTAATTAATTATATTTTTTGTCATATACTAAATATTTGATTATATAAACGATACTACAAGTCTTTTCTAAGAGTAATATCCTTCCAGTGTAATGAGTACGCTGTTTCTGCTGCATCGTCAAGATATTCTTGCAAAAACTTGAATGGGAAAGGATATGTCATAAGCTCATTCCAACGTCCAAAGCCAAACTTTAACATCTTGCATATTTCCAAAATTTGCTGGTCAATGAGTTCTGGATTTTCTTTATGAAGTATAAATATACGTCGAGCACGAGGCATTTTGTCCATCTTGGTTTTCGGAGTAATCTTCATAGATTCGCTATTAGTTCCTGATATATAAGAATACGAACCTTCTGGATTTCCGTCAATACCATCTGTTTTCCATAGATGGAAACCTATATAACCACGAAGATATTTATGAGCAACTTTTTTTCGTTTGAACATAGCTACAGTTTCACCATTATTAGCAACCTTACTATAAGCTTCATCAATCAGATTCACATCTAAAATTGGTATTTCATCTGTATCGACGATAAAATAGACATTGCCGTCTTTAACTAATGCCATATAATCTCTTGCTCCTCGAATTTTGTCGTAGTCAAAATATTTTAGTTTTTGAGATATAAAATCCTCGAAATCTTCACCTTGATTATCTTGTGATAGTCCATATTGTTCAACATCTATACTTCCTTGATTGTCAATTTTCAAAGACGCTCCATGAACATTACCTTGATTGATTTTGTATCTGATAGCATTCCACCCCTCAAGCATATTTGCCAAAGGCTTTGGCATTATTCTTTTAGCTAAACTATCCTTTACAATTAGTTCAATGAGTATTCTTCTCACACTTGGGGTGTCAAGCAAGTCAAGTTTCTCGTCGCCATAATAAGTGATATGCTGGAGGGCATTTCCGTTGTTTGACAATCTTACCATGGATTGTGAATACTGAGTTACCTCACATCCTTCTTCTTTAGGCTCGCATAGTTTGATTATAATATCGTCCGGCGTTGGTTTTTTGGGAAAAACAAGAAACCCACTCATAATTTCTTGGGCTTCATTCTTGAAATTCGAAATAACCGACTTGGATCCATTTGTTTGAAACGGGTCTTCAAATGAAATGCTTCTTCCTGCAAGATACTCTTGTGCAAGTGCCAAGATTCCATCTTTGGTTTTGCATTCATCGTAATGTATAATCTGGGAATCTGTGAATTTTATATCTAATATTCCTTTAAACGCATCATTAACAGATTCTACGACCTGCCAGATAACATACAATTTTCCGTGAGCATAATCTTCGACATTATATGGCCAATAAGGGACAAGGTTTTTATTATCTTTGAAGTTCTTCTTCTGAATGAAAAGTTTTTTCAAGTCGTACTCACCACTTTTCACGCTTTTAATGATTATTGGTTTTACAGATTGCCCAGACCAAAACTCTCCATCTAAATCTTTGGAAATCTGGAATACGCATGTTCTGTGCCTTAATAGATCTTTTTCATTAAAAGGATTAGAAAACGATGTTGTTCGAGCTGTAAGATTCATGTATTCATTAACCTCTATTTTAAGACATACAAGTTCTTTGCGACTCTTGCGAGCCCCAAAATTCTTGTCGTCACAAACAAGTAACGAGCCATCGTTATACATCATGTTGCTATTCTTTTTCTTTCCAAGAGAATTTATAGCTAATGATGCAATGATTCTTTGCTGTAATTTATCTTTATACTTTTCGAGAGTATTATTCCAAGCTTTAACATCGTTGTATGCTCTAAGACTATTAAGAACTTCTTGCTCTTTCCCTTTGGTGGTTAATATGAAGAATTGAACAGAAGGGAAATGCTGAGCACCCCATCTGTTTTTTATTCCAGTAACAGATATGAAAGGAACATTTCCGAGTTGTTCATAAGCCAAATTCTTCCGTTCTGGATCCGTACTATAATAAGATACTATCGAGTATTTTGCAAAGAACTTGTCTTTATCCCAAGAGACTTCTATTCTATTTGTCGTGATAGGAAGGCTCTTTATATAATTGTCATCTAATATTATCTTTCCCATTATCCAATGATTCTTTTGAGTCTGTCGATTGCACTTGGGATGATATTGCCATCATTGTCAATGATTCCATGAATCTCTGTTACAGCATCCATGGACTCTCCAGTAAGTTGCAACATACTAACAGTAATAAGTTGACATCCTAATCTTTCGCGCTTAATCTTGCGTTTGTCTTTAGTCGCCAGTTCACCCTGTTTATCATTATGCTCCACGAGAGGATTCATGTTCTTAACATCAAATGCAATCTTATATGTTCCGTCTGGATTACAGATGACAAAGTCTGCCAACTCATAGTCGCGACCTTCAAGGTGCTTGAAGTCTTCCTCTTTACAATTAGTGTACTCTAAGACTATTGCCTTGAAAGCTTCTTCACCTATTTCACCTGCATAATCTGTCTTTAATATCTCTGGATGAAGAATTAAGTTACCTGACTTCCAATCAGTAGCATAACCATTTGTTATAAAGTGTTTACGAATAACATCATTCTTTATCAATACATCCAACCTTACTGTGGAAGGGGAGATTGGTTGAGGATATAACTTTCCTTTTCCTTGTGGACAAATGTCGTTCCTGCGATTAGGATCAAAGGAGAAGAAGTATTCGTTGTTCTCATTCCTTTGCCAGTCACCATAGCATTTGCAGATGAAGGTCAATTGTTTATCTTCTTCAACTAATTCGTTATAATCATCAATGACAGGTTTCTTGATGATTGTTTGCTTATAACTCTGATTCATTAACTGGTTTATCTGCACATTATGAGGTACAGATGTGCCTTCTTCAACATCGTCTTCAAAATCATCCTCTCGAACTGGATGTGGAGTATACCTAAGGGCAATACTGCGCATTCTGTCGAGTTGCCTTTTAACGTAGTTGGCATTGTTGCATCTAACAATTTCTTCAGGATTTGCTGCGGTTGAAGGTTCTTTCGGCATTGTAAGGATGTACTCTGCAAGTGTACGGAACTCCTTGGTAAGAGACTTTTCAAGGTTGTCTTTGTCAAAATACTTAGCCATATCCATATCAAACAGAATGTATGTCGTATGTGGTTTGTTTCTTGTACGACACAAACGACCAACAGCTTGTTCAACAACAGTCTGGGCCCATGCAGCCTTGTCTTTACCTATGCCAGGATTGTTCTTGTCGCCAAACCAGAAATTGTTAGAAAGAGCTCTGCATAGCCATGAAGCTACCTCGTTCTTTGAGAGACAACCTCGCTCGTACAGCATCATCAGGGAGAGCATGGCATTATAAAGGCTTTTCTCAAAAGTAAACTCATTGCCGTCCTCACTCATCATCAGATATGCACTTGGACATTGAACATAAACGGCATCCCAGTCTTTCTTTAGTCTTACACCGTTTGTTTCCCAATTGTCACCTTTGACAAAATCAAGACTATCGGGAATTTCATACTGCATGTTGGCGCCAGCTTTGAAACTTGCATATGCAGATACCAACATGATTTTAGAATCCTTGCTTTCGCTGAGTTCTTTGAGAATTGACCCTTCAACCTCTTCCCAATCTTTTGAAATTCTAATATGGTCATTAGACCAGTCGCTCGGGAGTTCATCTTCAAATGGAGTATTTTGGTACTTATATGTCCCATCTATCAGACAGCTTAATACATTTGTTTGGATAGGGTCACCATTTCGATTTTGAAAGAATATCATGCTTCTTATGTCTTCATGGTTAATAAACCAATGATAGGCTTCAATAAACTGGAACAGGCGATAAAGAGGGAAGGAAATACTTTCTCCTTCCTTTTTGGATTTCATGAGTTCTCTCCGAGTACATTTGAACCAGAGCTCGTCAAGACCTTCCTCGCGAGCCTCTTTAGAAAACATCATTTTATACTTTTCTGGCAGGAATGTTTTCTCATCCCTGTTATCTTCGAAAGTATAGTGCTCCAGTGGTTTTATTTCTATTTGATGACCAATTGGATAAGTGTGAGAAACGAGATTATCAAATGTCTCTTTATCATGTTCAGACAAGACATGAACATTATTTCCAATACTCTCTTTAAGATATTCTATGTCGCAGTTACTAATCACGGACGAGCTTGATGCTGTTGCAGAGCACAGCACGACGGAAGTTCCCTCAGTCCTCAATAGATCGAAAATGATCTTCTCAGGTGTAGTGGAAATTTCTCTACAGGAAAGACGAACTCGATGCTGGTTGTCTCGTTCGTCAACTTCTTCCTGATACAATTGAACTCCTTGTGAATAAACGGAGTAATCGGGCAGCTTTAACTTCTCTTCTCTTTTATTGATAATCAGATTCTTTCTGTTTGTCATAAATTCAAAGAGCTGTTGCTCAAATTGGTATTCCGAGTTTGTCTCAAAACGAGAGAAGAGTGTATGGATTTCTCTTTCTCGGGTTGGATAACCTAAATAGTGGTTCTTTGGTAATTTGTTCGCAGAAAGTTCATCTTCTGTTTTTTCGAACTTTTCCACACTCTTTTGAAATGCCTCATTGACTACCTTGCTTAATTGAGCTTTAATGGCTGTGGTATTGCCTACAATCAACGAAAGGAATTTGTTCATTGGCACGACGTAGTCAAATCTTTGTTTTAATTCAATATTATCCTCTGCGTGATGCAACTTAAACTGCTTCTCGCCTTTGTTGTAGCATATGAAGGAATGTGATTTGTCGTTGGATTTAGAGACATTGAGTTTTAGAGCAGGTCCAGAGAAAAATACACCTCGACGATAGTCCTCAAGTTCTTCTATGTCACCCAAGAAAATGTTCTTGTATGGCTCTGTCTTTCCTAGAGTCTTCTCCCAATTTGTTGAGATGATGTTATTAGCTTTATTCAGAGAATCATCGAGTAAGCTGCCATAATATTCGTCTGACACATGTTCTGCCATATCTATCAGTTGCTTATACTGAAGATAACCATTGTAGCCCTTTGAAAATCTATTTTTTCCTCTAGAACTTTCTATAGCTTGATCAATGATAGCATTGCGCATTGCAATTGCGGCTTGGTCTGATTCATCTAGTAGAATCAGGGTTTTCTTTTCTTTTTCTGTAATGTCATGAAGGCTGATTTTTTCACCAAGAATAGGGTCTATGCCGTACATTGCTTTATGTACGGTCATTAGGAGAACTTTTTTCTTTTTATAATCAACCTGAGGGTAAACTTTTGCCAAAGAGGGAAAATCACGCAGGACTTTCCCAATGTCTAAACGACGACCTTTTTTCTGTCGGTTATATACCTTTTTATATAACTCAAAGAAATTTCTAACGTCTCTTCTGAGTTTCGTTTCTCCTTCGGTTATCTGGGCTTGAACAAAATCGTTATTGTTGTTGCCCTGAGTAAGAATCAAATTTTTAACACCTTCGTAGGTCTTTTTGATTTTACTGCAGGCATATCTCAATTCATTATTGCTTCCTTCTGTTTTCATCTCACCGATTCTGTGTTCTATCTGTTCGATGAATCTGCGGAAAGAATCAGTATCAATAGCCTTTTTTATTACCTCTGTATTATTTTCAATAACCAATTTTTGGTCTTCTTTAATCAAACTATCTTGCAAATCAATGAACCTGTCAATCTCTCGGTTCATGCCTTCTACCAACTTGTTTTGAACGCAAAGAATAACAATACGGTCAAAATGCTTAGGATAGTATTCACATGTCAGTTTTCCAATCGTATAAGACTTGCCTCCACCTGTTGCTATGTCGCAGATGTGGAGTCCTGGCTTTACATACTTTTTGAAGATACCTTCAACGTGTTTACTCAATTCTTCCTTGTATGTTTCTTTCGCTTGAATCATTCTGGTGATAATGTATGCTGTTAATAATCAATTGATTAATTCTTAAGAATCACTTCCCGATGCATCATCGTATTCTTGTTGATTATCAATAATTTACCTCTTAAAAGGTAGACTGCTCAAAAATTTACTTGTTTTTTTGCGAAAAATCGAAGATTTAACGTTTTTTTTCATCGACTCACTCCGAACAGAGGGGAAAAAGGTAAAAACAGCCTTTTGGGGCCCCGACAGACCCTGTCTGCAAAGATAGAGCATGTCGGGGTTTATTTCGCCAAAATGGGCTGTAAAATCGAGGTTGGATTCACGGATATTTTCGGGTTCCAAGTGTGATGTATTTGGTGCTTAATTGGACTGGCCGTTTGGGACTGACCTTTACATCCGGATTGCTTATAAGATTTGCAGCCAAAAGAAAAATGGCTGAGCCCATTTGCAGTGGCGCAGCCATCTCTTTTCTTCCCTTATTTTGACTTTACTTTAATGAACGTATATATGAATACGGGGATAAAGTAAAGTTGCTGATTTCATGGAAAAGTGTAGATTTTGAGCATCTATTTTGATGGAAAAGTGTATAAAGGAACTCTGATTCGTTGGAAAAAGTGTGGCGAATTCGATTTATTCGCTTGAAAAAATGTATCAAACCTTGGTTTATTCACACAAAAGACATTAGTCCGGAATAAGGAGGAAAGTTTTTACGAGGCGGTGTACATGATGTATATGTACTCATTTATCTAGGCATTCAAACTGACTTCTATGGGATTCTCCCCAGTCTTCCATGAAATCAATAACCGGCAAGAGGCTTCTGCCCAGTTCCGTCAGTTCATATTCACTTCTGGGAGGTAGTTCCGGAAAGATTGTTTTCTTTACAATACCATGTTCCTCAAGTTCCCTTAGATTCTGATCCAGAACCCTTGATACCGCTTCAGGTATTTCACGATGAATCTGACTGGGTCTTTTGGATGTTTCACGCAATGAGTCAATGATGCATGGTTTCCATTTTGAACCGATAACGCTCATTGTTATACGTATTCCACAAGACAAATCTAAAGGAAGTTTTCTTCTATACATATATTTTTGAAAAATAATTCTGCAAATATAGCGATAATATACTATAAATCAATATACGAATAAATTTATCAGTATATGTGTAATTTATCATGTATTTTATAATCTAGTGTAGTATATTACTTTTGGATAAATTTTAAAAGTAATATATGTGAAGAAGTTAGCTGTTTGTCTATCGCATGATGTATATATAGAAAGAAATTGTAATAGTAAAAACAAAATAAAAGAATTGGCTTTATGAAAATTACCTTATTGAACGGAAGTCCCAGAAATGGAAATACCTCCAAGGCTCTGCTCTGTTTCAAGGACTCATTGGATTCCAGGCATAGTGTAGTCCAGTATAATCTGTACGAGAACTCCATAAAAGCCTGCCGCAACTGCAACTGTTGCCAGAAAGAAGAAAACGGATGCATTCATAATGATGACAGCAACAAAATATTGCAGAGGCTGATAGAGTCCGATGTCATAGTGTTCGGCACTCCCGTGTATTATTGGGGTGTATCTGCCCAGATGAAGCTGCTTATAGACAAATTCTATTCAGTAAACTCCCGTCTGACAGTCAAAAAGAAGATAATAGTCATAGCAACCGGAGCAAACCCTTTGGATAATATCCAGTATGATTTGATTGACAAACAGTTTCATGCAATAAGTGATTATCTGCATTGGGATATGGTAAAGTTTATCCCGGTTTCGGCATATGAACCGGACGACATCACAGGTCAGAATGACATTATAAGCGAAATAAAGGAAACAGCTATCTCATTGAAATAAGTATGAAAGAAAACGTGAAAGTAGCCGTAGTGACCGGTGCTGCCGGTGGAATCGGAAAGGTTATCGTCAACATGTTTGCTGATAACGGATTCACCGTCATTGCAGTGGATGTGAACAGTGCAGAATTCAGCAACAGTGATATACATTTTCAGAAAGCGGATCTATGTTCCTATGAGGACATCTGTCGTGTTTTTGAGTATGCCAGGAAAAATTTCGGCGGAGTACATGTGCTGGTAAACAACGGTGCGATAAGCAAGTTCTCAAAGAGCGTGTTCGACATCACACCCGAAGAGTTCCGTAAGGTGATAGACACTAACCTTTATGGCAGTTTCATGTGTTGCAAACAATTCATTGAAGCAAACAAGGGGATGGATTACGGCAGAATCATCAACATCGCCTCTACGAGATGGAATCAGAACCAGGCAGACTGGGAGGCTTACGGAGCATCAAAGGGCGGTCTTGTATCATTGACCAATACGCTTTGTGTATCGCTTTCGGAAACTCCAATTACCGTGAATGCCATCAGTCCCGGATGGATACAATGTTCAGAATATGACACTCTGTCCGAAGAAGATCACAGACAGCACCCGTCCGGCAGGGTGGGAGTACCTGAAGACATAGCACGGATGGTCATGTTCCTGTCTGCGCCTGAAAATGATTTCATCAACGGAGCAAACATCGTAATAGATGGCGGTATGACCAAAAAGATGATATACTATACGTCAGAAGATTACTGGAAAGAATAATTAATCAACATACGAAAGACGTTATGAATCAAAGAAGATTAGGTAAAACAAACCGGATGGTCAGTGAAATTGGCCTTGGAACCTGGCAGCTTGGCACCAAGTGGGGTGATCCTTTTAACGAGGCGGAAGCTCAGAAAATCCTTGAAGCAAGCTATGAAAGTGGTATCAATCTGATTGATACAGCTGACATTTATAACGATGGTAACAGCGAACTCGCTATCGGAAAATTTATTGCAAAGCATAAAGATCACTTCTTTGTTGTAACTAAATGTGGCAGAGGATTGAATCCTCATACAGCAGATGGGTATACAGCAGAAAACATGGAACAGTTTATCGATGGTAGTCTAAAACGCCTGTGCGTTGAACAATTGGATCTTGTACTTCTCCATTGTCCACCCACATCTGTATACCAGAAAGATGAACTGTTTTCAGGTATGGACAAACTGGTGCAAAAAGGGAAAATCAGTCACTATGGTGTCAGCATTGAGAAGGTATCAGAAGGCCTGCAGGCCATGGAATACCCTATTTCGGCCATAGAAGTGATATTCAATATGTTCCGGATGAAACCGCTGGAGGAACTGTTCCCGGCAGCAAAAACAAACGATATCGGTATTTTGGCCCGTGTGCCTTTGGCAAGTGGACTTCTTACCGGCCGATACACAAAGGATACAGTATTTGGTAAGGATGATCATCGTAGCTATAACAGAAACGGTGAGGCATTCGATAAAGGCGAGACCTTCTCTGGTGTGGATTACGAACTCGGGCTACAAGCCGTGGAGGAATTGAAGAGACTGTTCCATACAGAAAACCTTATTCCCTATGCTCTACGCTGGATTCTGATGCACGATGCTGTAAGTGCAGTAATACCTGGTGCCAGCAGATGCGAACAGGTACTGACCAATGTGAAGGCTGCAGAACTCACTGCACTGACACCGGAACAAATGGCAGGTGTTGCTGCTATTTACGACAAGTATATTCGTGAATCCGTTCATTGTAACTGGTAATTACAAACAGAGAGGAAAGAAGCAAAATGGCACTATTTGACCCCGACAGGCCCCGTCTACAAAGATTGGGCATGCCGGGGTTTATTTTGCTTGGCGCAACCATCTCTTTCCTTCCTTATTTTGACTTTACTTATATGAATACGAGGATAAAGTAAAGGGAGAACACAATTTATTTATGATTGTTTCCTCTTTTGGAAACTTTGCTGTATATTTGTTAGCGTACAAATATTACATCATATGGCAAATAGCTTGGAAAATATAGGTCCGATGATCCGTAATGAGCGTCTTCGCAAAGGGCTTACTCAAGAAGAACTAGGTGAACGTGTAGGAGTCGGAAAAGCCCAGATTTCTAAAATAGAGAGTGGGAAGGGGCTCACAATAAAGACTGTTACAAGGGTACTAGATGCTCTTGGTATGTCCGCTTCTGTTGTTTTGAAAAATAAGCAAAAGGTTGATAAAAACGTGATAGCATATATTGTTTCTGCTATTAGTGAATTTGCCAAAAGTCACCATCTTTCTGTGCGAGAAGCGAGTAATTATTTGATACGCTTTAAAGGTATTGATTTTATTACAGAGCATTACGATGCAGAACATTTACTTTCATTTGATGATTGTGTTCAAGATCTTACACAAGTTTGTCTAAATAATGGAGGAGGTATTCGATGAAACTATTCCATGGTTCGAATATAGTAATTGATCAGATAGATCTGTCAAAATGCAAACCTTATAAGGATGGTACCATTGCAACCTTGTTCCGTAATTTTGATGATGGAATTATTGATTTGCAAATGCTTGTGAATAGCCTAAAATACAAAAAAGTTTCATCACAATATTTGTTTCATTCGGCAAAAGCCATTAAATACTTACACAGATTATGAATAAGCAAATGCAATATCTGGTAGAAGGTATTACCAAAGATATAATAGCTTATCTTATGGAAGATAGCGGATGCGATTTGCCAACTGCTCTCAAAGAATTCTATAACTCAGAAACTTTTGCAAAACTTTCTGATGAATCTACGGGGCTCTATATTGAAAGTTCGGCTTATGTGTATGAAATGTTGAGGGGTGAATTAACAAATGGAAGGCTTAAATAGATAGAGAAAATATTTTTCAACGCATATATGAATACGTGGATAAAGTAAAGTTGATGATTTGATGGAAAAGTGTATACGAGTTTCTTTCCGAACTCTCGAGTTCACAAGCATCCATACTGTTTTGTAGTTTTTCTCATTTACAAATGTATGGATGCTTTATACACCCTCAAGCCGGGGGATTAACTTTGCTAAAAGTCAGGAATTCAGAGTTACTGATTACAGCTTGCACATCTTACCTGCTTATACTTTGTGCAGTCTATCAAAAATTGATTGCCAAACTATACCATGCAGTAGAATGCAAAAAAAAGAATTATATTTGATATATAATTAAAGTTAGTTGCTAAAAGTAATTATATTGAAGTGATTTTAAAAATAAGAGAATTTGTATGATGTATTTAGAATCTCAAAACAACCAAAAATAACCAGAAATATTCAAGCGTAAGT
>OGZK01001725.1_pt1 | contig 20253 bp, 20 predicted proteins | sample 1576791 | NCBI WGS metagenome assembly OGZK01 (sample SAMEA3541556, study PRJEB24748) | human gut metagenome | biome: human gut; feature: human-associated habitat; material: faeces | place: China | collected 2012
GATCATTTCATCTGGAGGGAAACCACCTTTATCTCCCTCCGGCAGAAAATCTTTTTCGCTCAAAACTTTACACATACTGTCATAAAACTGTCGCAATTCTATAAAATTTTTCTCTTCTGCATAGCTGATAATCATAGAAATCTATCCCTCCAACTTCCGATTTGTTTGCCACATCATAGCACATCCCCCAAAATGAGTAAAGCCAAATTCTACACCGAAAGGCGATCTTAACCTTGAAAGATGCAACGCAATTTCATATCCGACCTGCCCGCCCGGAGGAGGCGGGCTTATTTTATACCCCGCACCCCGAAGAAGATAAGCGGCTGGGTACCGTTGGACATGTCCGCATGGACTTCGGGCGCAGCGGCAATGAGTTCTGGCATACATGGTGGCCCCGTGGCCCGGAGGAGCTGAACAGCCCTGTGTTCAAAGCGGAGCTGCAGGAGGTCGTGGACACGCTGCGGGAGAGTGTGCTGAAAAGCCGCTTCGCTATGGAGCGTTTTTGCTATGAACACGGCGGCAAAATCAGCGGCGGCTGGACACAGAACTACGGTTACATCGTGGAAACCGAGCATTACCGCTACTGCCTGCGGTGCAACCCGTCCCCTGGAGATTATAACGGGTATCTGACGGCCTATGATCTGGATGTCCAGCGGCAGAGCATGGCGCAGGAAGAAGCGCCTCGCATGGATATGGGAGGCATGATATGAGCATGGGAACGGCTTGTGTCAGAGGGCCTCCCGCACTGTCAGACCATTCTAAATTTTTCCGTTGACTTACGGATGGTTGTGTGGTAGTTGTTTGTGCTACCCAAAACACTGAAAGGAGAAACGCACATGAGAAAGAAGATCATGACCCTGATGATGGGGACGCTCTTGCTGCTCACGGCCTGTGGGCAGACGGGGAACAGCTCCGCATCGACAATGCTGCCGGTGGCGGCGGTGCAGAGCGCGGCACAAGGTGTGGCTGGTGTAGCGGACAAGACGGCGGACAAGGCTGAAATGCCGCAGAAGGAGGAAAAAACCGAGGACAGTGCGGACGCGCCACGGCCTGTCGAGCGGGCGGAGACATCAGAGAATGCGGATAACGCCGCAGAAAAGCAGCCTACAACCGCTGAAACGGCACCGTCCACTACCCCTGAACAGGCGGCAACACCCGCGTCTGCGCCGGAGGATAAACCGGCTCCTGCGCCCACGCCGGCACCTACACAGAAGCCGGCAGAGAAACAGGAGAAAGAGCCTGCGCCTGTGCCCGAACCTGTCCCTGCACCTGAGCCGAAACCCGAACCGGCAGACCGCTGGGCGGCTGTCGATGCGGCCAACGCCTATGCTGCCGCGCAGTACGGTGTCATCACAGACGGAAGTCTAACGCTGGACAACAGCGCCTACCGCTTCCCTGCATCAGTGGCAGCGGATGCTTCACAGGAAGTGCTGGAGACCAAGGCGCGGGACATGGTGGACTACACCTTCCGGCAGCTCATGATGCAGGCAGGTGTGGATACGCTGGCCGACGCGGGCTTCCATTGCAACGTCTGCATCGTAGAGGACGGCGCCAGCCTGCTGATCTATGTCCTGTACGATGGCTAAGCAGTAACTTCATACAAGACCCCCTCCAACACGGAGGGGGTCATCTTATATCCAAACAGGAGGAGCCATGAAACACAAAAAAATGTTGCTGGGCCTTGTATTGACACTGGCCATGCTCGCGGCGTTGGCGGTGACCGCCTATGCTGCCAGCGTGACGGTCAAGTACAGGGTCTACGTCTATTCTGACGAGATCACATTTCGTCAGTATGATTATAGCCAAAGCACAACGCCGTCCATTACAAATCTGACCATCTCGGCTACCAGCGGCCTCGGCAGCGGCAGCGCCCTCTACCACATGAAATATGCGGATGGCGCGGTGGCTTATTGCATCGAGCCGGGTGTTCATTCCGATGACAGCGGCACCTACAAGGAGGGATCCAGTGCCAGCTGGTATAACCTGCCCGCCTCTGTGCAGAGCGGCATCGCGCTGGCAATGTCCCTGGGCTATCCCAGTGCCGACTACGGCGCAGCGTCCGGCGACCGGAACAGCAGTGCCATCATCAACGCGGAAAAATGGGCCGCCACGCAGGCCATTGAGCTGAAGAGGAACGCAGCGGGCAGCTATACAGCTACGGTCACGGATGACAATGAAGTACTGAGTGACTACAATTTCGCCGCCAACAGCGGGAGCGGCATCACCTGCACACGGAAGGGCAACGCCCTGACTATCACGGCCACGGCAGCGGTGGCCAAGAATCTCAACACCGAGAAAACCTACTCGGCCACCGGCAGTGCCTATGAGATCGATCCGGATCGAGCGGTGATCTGCTGGTATGATCAGACGGGACGGTATCAGGCGATGGCCGGTTACACCGGCGTGGGGCGCGACCCCGTGAAGGCGTACATTAAAATCAAAGCCGTGGAGGAGAAGGGCAGCATCAGCGTTCGCAAGGTGGATGTGACGGGCAGTCCGCTCACCGGTGCGGAGCTGCTGCTGGAAACTTCCACAGACGGTCAGACGTGGACGGAGGTGGGCAAAATTACCACCGACAAGACCGGCATCGCCAAGTGGGAGAATCTTAAAACCGGTGCGCAGTACCGTGTGACGGAGACCAAATCTCCCGCAGGGTACACGCTGCTGACCGAGCCGTTGTTCACGGGAACGCTGGACAGCAGGCCGATGATCATATTGACCCGGACCTTCGTCTTGGATTTGGCAAATTCCGCGTGGGCGGCGTTCTCGTTATCCTGCTCCAGCGTTTGCAGGTACTCCCGCTCGACGTGGTTGACCTTGATGGTCGGACACCCGTGGATCAGGTTGCCGATCATGACGTTGAACTTTTCCAGCGCCATCGTATAGAGGTTTGTCCGCTTTTCCAGCGCCTGCCCCTGCACGGCCGAGGCGACGATGGGACACACGGTGGAAACGATGATGATCATGGCCAGATAAAATGACAATAAAAACCACGTTTTCGCCTCCTATGGTGAAACGTTGTCGTTTCACAGTATCGTATGTTGTATAAATCGGACGCCGCCTGCGCAAGACCCACCGGATTCGATCATAACAGAAACGGGCGCGGAAGTCCAACAGCTTCAGGAGGCGAAAACAGCTTTGCTGGATAAGGGGGCTAAAGGGGTCTGCTCCACGCTCTTTTTAACCAACTGCCTAAGATGTATTGCGCTCTTGCAGAAAAAATTAGTAATACAGCCAAAAAGACCTTGACAAACACGGACGCCTTGTGTAATATAAGAGTGCGTATATAAGGAATCAATACGCATATACGTACAGACACTACAAAAAAAGGAGAATCAAAATGAAAAAGACGCTTTCTTACATCCTTGCAATCGTAGTATGTCTTGCAACGCTTTGCGGCTGTGGCGACACACCCAGCGGTGGACAGACAACAGATGGACCCAGAGATTCCGTGATGCTGCGGAATGCCCTGGGTATGCAGACCACTGACCCGGCAGATACCAATGAGACGGATGTCCTTACTGTAAACGAGCAGATTTATGAGGGCCTTTATACTCTGGATGAGAGCGGCGGCGGATATCAGCCCTGCTTGGCAAAGCAAATCGATATCAGCGATGATGCCACAGTGTATACGATTACGCTGCAGGACGGCGTGAAGTTCCACAATGGCGAGACCCTGAAGGCCTCTGACGTGGTGTTCAGCTATCAGCACTTTATGGACAATCCCAAGTACAACAGCTATACGGACATGATCGAAAAGGTGGAGGCTTTGGACGACTCCCACGTTGTGATCACCATTGCACGTCCGTATTCCCCGATCCTTCACACGTTCTTCAAAATCAAAATTCTGAGCGAGAAGGAAGTGACCTCTCAGGGGAGCGACTTCGGCACCATCGCTAACCTGGCCGGCACGGGTCCTTATTACATGGATGCGGAGACTTATCGGCCCAACAGCGGCTGGACTTTGTATGCATTTGAAGACTACTGGCAGGGAGCACCCCAGATCAAGAAGATCGGTTATGTAGTGATCGAGGACAACTCCTCCGCAGTTATCGCACTGAAAAACGGTGATATCGACTACCTGTCGGTTCCTCTCTCCAACTGGGCGGATATCAAGGATTCTGGAAAGTTTGCGACCAATGAAATGGAGTCCAACGATATTCAGTTTATGTGCATCAACTATGAATCCAGCGAAGTCCTGAACAATGACAAGGTCCGTCAGGCGATCGTTCACGCAACCAACCGGGAAGCCATGAACATGGTTGCCACCGACGGGCTGGGCAAGGTTACGGACTTCTACATCAATCCCCATTATGCGGAGGCAGCTCCTACGGAATGTGATGTGGACCTCTCCTATAACCCGGAGCTGGCCAAGTCTCTCCTGGCGGAAGCCGGCTATCCGGACGGCGTGGATGTAGGCGAAATCCTGGTAGGTACCGGTTCCTCGGAGCCCTACGCCACGGTTCTCCAGTCGAACCTGGCTGAGGTGGGCATCACCGCGAAGATCACGACCCTTGAGTTCGGCGTGGCGGTGGATCGGATGGCGTCCCAGGACTACAACATCTGCATTGTCGGCGACAACGGCAACTATGACTTCAACAACTTCCGCCAGCAGGCTCATAGCGGCTCTGTCGGTATCTACAATGTGAGCTTTGTCGGAGACAAGTTTGACTACAAGCACATTGAAGACCTGTTTGCACAGGGCGAGCAGATCACTGACGAAGCCGCCAGAAAGGAAATCTATACCGAGCTTTATAATGAGGTAATGGCCACCTACTGCGTGATTCCGCTTGTAGCGCCTCCGGCCTGCACCGCATGGAATCCTGATTTGAACGTCGTTAGTGTTCCGACCTACTACAGAGTTGCGCAGTGGAGCTGGAACGCCTGACACTATAAAAATTATCGGATGGAGGGTGAAAGGTGTATCGCTATGTCATAAAGAGAGTACTTTTTCTAATCCCCACAATACTTGGCGTCACATTTATTATCTTCTTTGTCATGGGGCTTACACCGGGAAACCCAGGTCGGATGATCCTTGGGCCAACGGCGAAGCAAGAGGCCATTGACACGCTCAACCATGACCTGGGCTACGACCTTCCCATTGCGGAACGGTATGTCAATTACTTGAAGGATATCGTTACAGAAGGCGATTTCGGGATGTCGTACTTTAGCGGCCGGCCGGTGTTCGACGAGATCTGGCCGAGATTCCTTGTGACCATCCGGATGTCGCTGCTCATCCTGGTGATATCGGTATGCGTAGGAGTACCAGTGGGAATTTACTCTGCTGTCAAGCAGTATTCCCTCTGGGATACCGTGCCAACCATGATGGCGTTTTTCCTGGCGGCGGTGCCAAGCTTTGTGATAGGAATGGTATTGATGTACTTTTTCGCGCTGAAGATCAACATATTCCCATCTTTTGGCTTGTCTGGTCTGAAGAGCTACATTCTCCCGGTGAGCGCGGTCGCCATTTCAGAAGCGGCTGCATACCTCAGATTTACGAAATCGTCCATGCTTGAGGCGATACGGCAGGACTATGTCCGGACAGCCCGCGGAAAAGGAGTTCCGGAGCGGACAGTTATCTGGAAGCACGCTATGCGAAATGCGCTTCTGCCTGTCATTACATGCGTGGGCATGCGCTTCGGAGTCCTTTTGGCTGGAATGGTGACGACAGAACGACTGTTTTCCATTCCGGGAATAGGCAGCCTTATCGTGGACAGTATCAGTAAAAAGGACGAGCCGGTCATTATTGCAGCCAGCATCTTGATCGCCTCTGCATTTACCATGCTGATGCTTTTGGTCGATATCGCGTATGCTTATGTAGACCCCAGGATACGTGCCAAATATAGCAGATTGGAGCGGTGAATATGAGTGGGATAACCGGACGAGTAAAGGGCGCCGACAGAGGAGAATTCAAAAAGGTAGGGCAATTCCACGAAATCTTCAGACGCCTCCGAAAAGATCGGGGCGCGATGGTCGGACTTGTAATTCTGATCGTACTAATTCTTACCATCATATTTGCGGATGTGATCATCCCCTATCAAGCTGCCATTTCTCAGGATGTCATGAGTAACTTTGAGGCTCCATCAGCGAAGCATCTCATGGGTACGGATATGTATGGACGGGATGTTTTTGCAAGATTCGTACATGGAGCGAGGACTTCCTTGGCCATATCGCTGTTTGCTTCCATGACCTCCTGTATTTTTGGAAGCTTGCTCGGTGCGGCCGCCGGATACTTCGGCGGGAAGGTGGACATGGTGATTATGCGCAGTCTGGATATCTTTATGTCGGTGCCAGACATCCTTTTTACCATGGTCGTAGTGGCGGCGCTGGGTTCCAGCATTCCGGTCCTGATCGTGGCGATGACGCTGGCATACTTTACCAACTATGTCCGCCTGGTGCGTTCTGAGGTCCTGAACCTTTGCGAGCAGGAGTATGTGGAGGCGGCCAGAGCCGGAGGGGCCAGTTCAGCGCGTATCATTTTAAGCCATATTATCCCGAACGCTTTGGGAATCATACTGGTCAACCTCACGCTGAATGTGGCGAGTCTTGTGATTTATCAGTCTTCTCTGAGCTATATCGGACTCAGCCTTCCGCAGCCCACGCCGGAGTGGGGAAGTATGCTCTCTGAGGCCAGAGAGTTTATGCTGAAAGCTCCGCACCTGGTCTTTTTCCCGGCAGCAGCCATTGTTTTGACCGCATTTTCGGTTAACTTGCTGGGTGACGGACTTCGTGACGCGATGGACCCCAGACTGAAGAATTAGTACATGCGAATTTCAGAAGACTACATTACAAAATTTGTTAAGGAGCGCTTAATATGAAGGAGGATGTCATTCTTGCGGTAAAGGATTTAAGCGTGATTTACCAAACGGATCTTGAAACGGTTTATGCGGTGAACGGAGTTTCGTTTACGCTGGGACGAGGAGAAAGCCTTGGACTGGTCGGCGAGACGGGAGCCGGGAAGACTACGCTGGCACTTTCCATAATGCAGCTGCTTCCGGAACGGACGGGAAAAGTGACCGGGGGAGAGATCTGGTTTGAAGGAGAAGAGCTGACGTCCCTTTCCGAACAGAAAATGCGCACGATACGCGGAAACAAGGTCGCCATGATTTTTCAGGATCCGATGACTTCCTTGAACCCCGTTCTGACGGTAGGCGAGCAGATCGCAGAAGCGCTGCTGGTGCATAATGAAGCCGGCTGGACAAAGGAAAAGATCGACCAGCACGTAGACGAAACGCTAAATATGGTAGGGATTCCGCCGGCCCGGAAACATGAGTATCCGCATCAATTCTCCGGAGGAATGAAGCAGCGGGTGGTGATCGCGATGGCGTTGTCCTGTGAGCCGGATCTGCTTATTGCAGATGAGCCGACGACTGCGCTGGATGTGACGATCCAGGCTCAGGTCCTGCTTATGATACGAGAGCTGAGGGACCGGCTGGGTACGTCTATGATCATGATCACGCATGACCTGGGCATTGTGGCGCAAACCTGCGATAACGTGGCGGTGATGTATGCGGGCGAAATCATTGAGATCGGTACGGCAGAAGACATTTTCAACGGGAAAAACCATCATCCCTATACAGAAGGGCTTTTTGGGTCAATTCCTCGTCTGAACACAAGAGTCAAACGCCTGACCCCGATCGACGGCCTGATGCCTGATCCGACGGTGTGCGAACCGGGCTGCAAATTTGCCCCCCGCTGCTCAAAATGCATGGACATTTGCCGGGAGAAGAGTCCGGAGGTCCATTATGAGGGTACACACGCAATTCGTTGCCATTTGTTTCAACAGACCGGACAGATAGGAGAGTAGTGCCAATGGAAGTAAATACACCCTTGATTGAAGCAAAAGCATTAAAAAAGTATTTCAAATTGGGGGAAAACCGCTATTTGCATGCTGTTGACAATATCAACCTGCAGATCTATAAAGGCACTACGGTGGGAATTGTAGGAGAGTCAGGATGTGGAAAAAGCACATTTGGGCGTACGCTTCTGCGTCTGACCGAAGCGACCAGCGGAGAGATACTCTATTGCGGAGAGAACATCCTGACGTTTGGGCGGCAGAAGATGAAGCAGATGCGCAAAAATATGCAGATCATCTTTCAAGACCCGTATGCCAGTGTAGATCCTAGAAAATCCGTGGTTGAGATTATTGCCGAATATATGCTGATCCACCACAGCTATCCTACCCGGCGGGAGATCTTTAACCGCGCAGCGCAGCTGATGGATATTGTGGGCTTGGCCAGACGGACTGCGAATTCTTATCCCCACGAATTGGACGGCGGCAGACGGCAGAGAATCGGCATCGCGCGGGCCTTATCCCTGAATCCGCAGTTTATTGTGTGCGATGAACCGGTTTCAGCGCTCGATGTTTCTATTCAGGCACAGATCCTGAATCTGTTGATGGATCTTCAGAGCGAGATGGATCTCACCTATATGTTTGTTACCCACGATCTGAGTGTAGTGAGACACATTTCGGATCATATCATGGTCATGTATTTAGGTGAGAGTCTGGAGTACGCCGAAGCGGATGAACTGTTCAACTCCCCACTTCATCCCTATACCCGTGCGTTGCTTTCTTCTATCCCCGAACCGGATATTTCCATGCGGAACAAGAAGATCTCCGTGATCAAAGGCGAGGTCGTCAGCCCGATCAACCCCAAGCCGGGCTGCCGATTCGCGCCCCGTTGTGAAAACTGCATGGAAATCTGCACACAATGCTCCCCCGAACTGAAGGAGGTGGCTCCGGGACATCTTGTCGCGTGCCACAAATATGCTTGAGACCATATGGAAATAACAAAAAGCGATGATATGCCAAAAGGAGGGACCCCATATATGCCGTCACAATATCTGCTTGACGCATATGAACCCCGGAGATATATGAGGTATTTTGAGGAAATCACGAGGATCCCGCATGATACCGAAGACGAAGCACATCTTGCAGCATACATCAGAGAAGTCGCAAAAAACGCAGGGCTGGAGTCGTATCAGGATCCGCACGGGAACGTGTTAGTGCGTATGCCTGCAACGGAGGGATATGAGAACGCCCCGGCAGTCCTCTTTCAGGGACATATGGACATGGTGTGTGTAAAGGACGAAGGCGTTGTCCATGACTTTTCCAAGGATGCGCTGGATCTGTATCTCTATCGGGACGCGGACTATGGGGTCACCCTGGCGGCACGGGGAACCAGCCTGGGAGCGGACAACGGAGTCGGTTTGGCCATGATGCTTACGCTGATGACAACGCCGGAGCTGCTGCATCCGCCGCTGGAATTCCTGTTCACCGTGGAGGAAGAGAGCGGACTATGGGGAGCCAGAAAGTTTGACTATACCCAGATCCGGGCGCGGCACATGATCAATATGGACAGCGGTGACGCTGACATGATGTGTGTGTGCAGCACAGGCGCCGTACACAATCGTTTTCACATGACCTACAAAACTGTACCGCACCGAGGCACCGTATACAGCGGGACTATCGGCGGGCTGCTGGGAGGCCATTCCGGCAACGATATTGCCAAGGGACGCGCTAATGCCATTTCACTGCTGGGCGAATTCCTGGAAAAGCTTACAGGATGTGAAAATGCTTGGCTGATAGATGCGGATGTACAAGAAAGCCAGGGCATCCCGGATCAGGCAGCAGTCCGGCTCTGTGTGGAGAACGGTGAAGCGGAGACCCAGCTGCGTCAACTGGCAGATATGCTGCAGAAAAGCTGGAGAAGTGCATACCGTGCGGCAGGCGAGGACAACATTGCGCTTCGCTTGGAGCAAGTGGAAGAGGAAGCACTTGTACATGATTGTATAAGCTGCGAAGATCTCCGGAAAATTGGAGCACTTTTGCAGGGCATACCGTATGGTGTCATTGAATACGGTGGCAAGAACCAGAGCATTCCGTTTTGCACCGGATGCACATCCAGATTCTGCGTAAAGGAGAATGTCTGCCAGCTGTGGTTCAGCGTACGCTCGCTGTCGGAGGCGCTGAAATGGGATACGGAAAAAAGCGTGAAAGAACTGGCATCACAACTGGGTGCTGATGTTGAGATCCTGGATCAGTATCCGGGATGGCCGTACCGGACGGATTCTCCCATGCAAGAGCTATGCAAGAAGCTCTTCCAGGAGATGTATGGCGAGGAAATTAAAATTGAATATGGACAGGGCGGATGTGAGCCGGGAATTATAATTGATAAGCTCCCGGACATGGACGCTTTGGGGTTAGCTCCCACGTCGAGAGGAGCCCATACCACGAGAGAAAGGTTCTATATTGAGACGGTGGAGCCGACCTATCAATTGTTTGTAAGGATGCTGCGGCAAATTGCGGAAAACGGCATATAAGGACTTGTATCACGGGCACCACAAAGGCTGCGGATATTTGGATTATCTTCAAAACTTATTATATGAGGAGGGCACTTCAATGATTATCGGAATTCCCAAGGAACTCAAAGACAAAGAGACTCGTGTCGGTTTGATCCCAAAGTGGGTCCAGCAACTGGTAGCACAGGGACACACCGTCTATTTCCAAAAGGATTTGGCATTACCGGCGGGAATTTCAAACGAGGAATATATGGCTGCGGGCGCGCAGATGCTTGATACGATGGCGGAAGTATATGAAAAGTCCGATATGATCGTAAAGTTTAAGGATCTGATGCCCGGAGACCTGGAAATGCCCTTCCGGAAAGGTCAGCTTCTGTTTACCGCGTTCCATATGGCGGAGGGCACGGCGAAGCCGGAGCAGGTAAAACGACTGCGTGAGGCAGGTGTGACCTGCGTTTCCTACGAGGTTACGCGCTTCCCGGATGGCAGCAGAGCACTGACCCGCCCGATGGGTGAAATCGCCGGACGGATGGCACCGATTCTGGGAACACAGTATATTCAGAGACAGTACGGCGGCAGTGGCGTGAGTATCGTCCCGATTACCGGAGTAAAACGCGCACGGGTTGTGATTATTGGCGGCGGCCATGCGGGATTGGCTGCGGCTCAGGTTGCTGAGGGCCTTGGAGCAGAGGTCATTGTCTTTGAAAAGTCGATTGCGCGGTTGGAGTATTTGAGGACGGTCCTTCACCACACTGACCTGCGCTATATGGACAAGAAGGCATTCGCTGAAGAGGTAGCACTGGCCGATATGCTGATCAACTGTATCTACTCCTATCCGGGAATGGAAGTTCCGGTGGTGACACGGGAGATGGTCCGTAGTATGCGGAAAGGCTCTGTGATTGTGGACCTTGAGGGTGAGGGCATTATTGAAACGGCTCAGTACACGACGATCAGCAATCCGTATTTCATTGAGGAAGGGATCGTCCATGTGGGCATTACGAATATCCCGGCGATGGTGCCTGCGGCAGCCAACGAGACTTTCTCAAGGGCGATTTATCCCATGATCGAAGATACGGCAAACTACGGACTGAAAGAAGCGTGCAAAAAGAACTTCGTACTGCGTTCCGGTATCATTATGGTAGACGGAAAGATCACCCAGAAGGAAGTGGCAGACAGTCAGAAAGAGGCGTATATCCCGCTCGATCCGGATACAATGCTTTCCTAAAGAAGCAGGCTGACCTGCAAGGCGCGGGATCCGCAGGATCCTTTGCAATTGCGATTTCGACACCTTAAACATAGGAGAGGATGATAGTTTCATGCGTACTGTGTACGAGGAAATTCACAGGATCGGCATTATTCCGGTAGCAAAGCTGGATAAGCCGGAGGAGGACTCTGTTCTGGTGGCAGAAGCACTCCGGGAGGGCGGAATTCCGTTGATCGAAGTTACTTTTCGGGCAAATGGAGTCGCCACAGCCATAAGAAAAATAAAACAAGAGGTATCAAATTTCACAGTGGGCGCAGGGACAGTCCTGACCATTGAACAAGCTGAGGAAGCAATTGAAGCGGGAGCCGAGTTTATCGTTTCCCCGGGCCTGGACCCGTCTGTTGTGGAATACTGTAACCATCGGAGAATCCCAATCGTGCCTGGATGCGCGACGGCGTCGGACTGCCAAGCTGCTTACAACATGGGGCTGCAAATCGTAAAGTTTTTTCCGGCAAATATCGCGGGCGGGCTGCCGGCACTTCGTGCGCTGCATACGCCATTCCAAAAGCTCCAATTTATTCCTACTGGAGGCATTACCTTAGATAATCTGGAAGAATTCAGCGCAAGTCCATTTGTATTTGCGTGCGGAGGGACATTCCTTGTGTCAGAGGAGCTTATCCGGAGCCATAATTGGACAGAGATTACGAGAAGAAGCAGACAAGCCGTTGAGCTTGTGCTAAAAGGACGAAAACATGGCTAAAATTGTTACTTTTGGAGAGCTGATGCTGAGATTGAGCCCCGTAGGCTACAACAGACTCTTCCAGACTGAATCGCTTGAAGGAAGCTTCGGCGGCGGGGAAGCAAATGTGGCAGTTTCGCTGGCCCAGATGGGGGATGATGCAGCTTTTGTATCAAAATTCCCGCAGAATATGGTAGGCGAGGCTGCTCTGAGGAAGCTGAAGGCCTATGGGGTAAACACTTCGCATATACTCCGGGGCGGAAAGCGCATGGGAATCTATTATATGGAGAAGGGTGCATCCCAGAGACCCAGTGTTTGCATCTACGACCGGGAGGGATCCTCCTTCCAAACGTCAAAGCCGGAGGAGTATTGCTGGAAAGAGATTATGCAGGGCGCGCAGTGGTTCCACTTTACGGGGATCACACCGGCGCTGGGCAAAGACATGGTTTCCGCCTGCCTCGATGCCTGCAAGGCTGCAAAAGAGGTCGGGGCAACAATTTCCTGCGATTTAAACTATCGCGGGAAGCTTTGGAGCCGAGAGGATGCCATGGCAGCCATGAGCGAGTTGTGCCAGTATGTGGACGTGTGTATTGGCAACGAGTCAGATGCAGCAGATGTATTCGGGGTGAAGCTGAATAACAGCCAGATTGTAAAAGGAAAGCTGGATATGGACGAATACCGGAAGCTTGCAGAGACGCTTATGGATCGCTTTCCGTTCCGAAAGGTTGCAATGACGCTGCGTGAATCAATCTCTGCCTCGGATAACGACTGGTCGGCCATGATTTACGATGGAGAGCAATGCTATTTTTCCACAAAATATCATCTTCACATGGTTGACCGGGTAGGCGGCGGCGATGCATTTGCCGGAGGTCTGATCCATTCGCTTGCAGAGGGAAGATCTCCCAAATATGCGTTGGAATTCGCCGTTGCCGCCTCAGCCTTAAAGCATTCCATCAATGGCGACTTCAACTTGGTCACACCTGCTGAAGTTGAGACATTGATGAACGGGGACGGTTCGGGCCGGGTACAGAGATAGACGATACCGACGGCTGTCTCGCTTTCGTGGCAGCACGGTATGTCCGGAGCTGCAGCGACGCCTTGACACGTGCGACCGGATTTCACACAGAGCAGCCACCCGTGAGGCGGTAGCTCTGTGTGAAATTTTTTCCGCCGGTTTTCACAATTTCCGACTGGTAGAATGGGCACATGAAATTCTTAGTGGAAACTTCGAAAACTTTGTGTTATTCTATGTAATTATAGTGAATATGTTTAGCAAGCTGCTCTGCCTGAAACCGCACATATAAAAACTGATATGAGGTGATACTTATGCAATCGGACCACCGCTCAACAGAACGAGTTTTGGATATTTTGGAACTGCTCGCATTTCGTGACGCATCGGATGGGCTGACACTGACGGAAATATCCAATTCCCTTCAGTCCCCTAAGAGCAGCATATCACCGATCCTCCACACGATGGCTAAGAAAAAGTACTTGTCATACAAGCCAGGATCCTCTACTTATACGTTGGGAATCCGCACTTTGGAAATCGGAAACGCCTATATGCGGAAGGAGTCCTTTTTTGAACGTGCGCTGACAGAATTGCAAGAGGTTGTGGACGCATGTAATGAGACCTGCCACTTGGCAGAACTGGATGGATGCAATGTGCTTTACCTGCTTAAAGTGGACGCGCCTCAATCGATACGCATGTATTCCGCACCCGGGAAAATGCTCCCTGCAAATGCTACGGCGCTTGGGAAAGCGCTCTTGTCCGGCTATACAAGGGAGGAATTGAGCGAGATTTTTAAAGATGGCGTAAAAAAAATGACAGACAGAACCATTACGGATCTGGATGAACTATATCAGCAGATCCAGGGGGTAAAGAAGCGCGGGATCGCTTATGAACGTGAGGAAAACTCTGAGTTTATTCAATGTATTGCAACACCCCTGCTAAAGGATGGCGTACCTGTGTTTGCCTTGAGTATTGCAATCCCAACCTTCCGTTATACAGAAGAAAAAGAAAGTCAGGTGACGGAACTGCTCCTGACTGCGCGCGCAAAGCTGGAAGCGCTTCTTTTGACGAGATGAGGACAATGGCTGTCTCTTTTCGCTGGCAGGGAAATGGTCACATTTTGCGCTGTTGGAAACAATAAAAGGGTATCAAAACGAAGAAATAGAGCCACCGGGTGGAGAGCAATGCTCCCGCCCGGTGGCTCTGTAGATTCTTGGTATATGATGAGGGCCGTCAGGCAGCCTTTTCCGTCCTGCTTCCGCAGATCACAGAAAGAGGTGCAAAAGCGCAGGGAATCCTCCCTACAAATCAATGTCAGGGGTATCGCCGGAAGTGCCTTCGAGCAGCAGGCGTACCTTGCGCAGACGTGTCCACCTGCTCCGGGCAGCGACCGATATAGGCCTCTGGCCTCAGCAGAACGGCGAGGTCTTCTGTATGCATGGAAAAAGCCGGCTCTGCCGCCAGTTGCTCCAGAAGGTCGCAGGGCTCGCCTTCCTTCATCCTTGCGGAGGCCGCGTGGGAACAGCGGCGCAGAGGAATCCCTCCGGTATGGAGATGCGGCGGTTGGCGGAGTCATCCAGCGTGCGTTCCAGCCACTGTACGGACGCCGTCATGGAGGCGTTTACGGCGTCCGAGATCAGAAAGCGGGACAAAGAACAGATTCGCTCACTGCGCATGGGGTTTCGCTTATACGGCATGGCGGAGGAGCCAATCTGGTTTTCTTCAAAGGGCTCCTCTATCTGCCGGTCATGCTGCAGCAGGCGAATATCGTTTGCCATCCGATAGGCACTCTGCGCAATAGAAGACAGACAATTCAGGATGCGGCTGTCCACCTTTCGGGGATATGTCTGCCCGCAGACATCAAAACACGCTGCAAATCCGAATTCCGCGCTGATCTGCCGGTTCATCTGGTCGATCTTTTCGGTATCACCATTGAATAGCTCCAGAAAACTGGCCTCGGTACCGGTGGTCCCACGGCAGCCGAGGAATTTCATGTGTGCCAGTACGTGCTCCAGTTCCTCCAGGTCGGAAAGAAAATCCTGCATCCAGAGTGTCGCCCGTTTGCCCACGGTAACAAGCTGCGAGGGCTGATAGTGGGTATAGCCGAGGGTGGGCGGCGACTTGTATTTCTCCGCAAAGTCCGCAAGATTTTTCAGCACGTCCAGCAGTTCCTTGCGGAGATGGCGCAGACCGTCCCGATAAAGGATCAGATCCCCGTTATCGGTTACATAATAGCTTGTGGCCCCCAAATGGATCACGCCTGCGGCGCCGGGGGCCGCTTTTCCATAGGCATAGACGTGCGCCATCACATCATGCCGTACCTCTCGCTCCCGTTGTGCGGCGCACGCAAAATCAATGTCATCTATGTGTGCTTCCAGCTCTGCGACCTGCTCTGCCGTAATGGGCAGGCCGAGATCATGCTCCGCCCGGGCCAGCGCGGTCCAGAGCCTTCGCCAGACCTGAATACGTTTTTTCTGGGAGAATAGATACAGCATCTCCTCTGATGCATACCGGGATGACAGGGGCGATTCATATTTTTCGTACATCGTGCTGCCCTTTCTCTGCTTTATTCCGCAGTGACGACCATGCTGCGCGTGGTTTTATCGATATCATGAATTGATACCGAGTACGAAGAATTTGAGAAATGCAAGTCTGTTTGTAGGGACTGTTCACTCTTTCGGCAGCAACCGGAAGGAAAAGGTGTAAGCATATTAAAACTGCCGCCATCTATTCGAAGGTATCCTACTTTTTTGAATGAACTCCGCCTTTCAAAGCTTGGAAGAGAGATGATCTTTTGAAAGGGCTTCGTTTCCCGGATATTCTGTCGAGAAACGGAGCCTTTCTTACATATTTTCTCTCGACGGACAGGGGGTTCATTTGCTATACTTAAAACAAAGATAATAATTGGGAGACACCACGATATGAAGAAAATTCTATTTGTTTGCCACGGCAATATCTGCCGCAGCCCGATGGCCGAGTTTGTGATGAAGGACTTGGTGAAGAAAGCTGGGCTGTCGTCACAATTCCATATCGAGTCGGCAGCCACCAGCCGTGAGGAGATTGGCAACCCTATCTATCCTCCGGCGCGGCGCAAGCTGACAGAGCACGGGATCTCCTGTGGTGGTCATGCGGCGCGGGAGCTCACAAAAAGCGATTACAATGCATTTGACCTGCTGATCGGCATGGACAGCGCCAACCTGCGGAATATGCACCGTATCTGCGGCGGTGACCCGGATGGCAGGATACACCTGCTGCTGGATTACACCGACCACCCCCGCGATGTTGCCGACCCGTGGTACACCGACGATTTTGAGGCCACATGGAGGGACGTGCTTGCGGGATGTCAGGGGTTGCTGAAAGAGTTATCACAGAAACGAGGTGAGCAGGATGGCACAAAATGATAAGATCCAACTATTCGAGGACAAACGCATTCGTACCGCATGGGACGAAGAAAAGGAAGAATGGTACTTTTCCATTGTCGACGTCTGCGAGGTGTTGAGCGGCACAGATAATCCTCGCCGTTATTGGAGCGACCTCAAGAGGAAACTAAAATCTGAGGGCGCAGTCGAACTGTACGAAAAAATCGTACAGTTGAAAATGACTGCCTCAGATGGCAAAAAGCGCCTGACCGATGTGGCCGACACGGAACAGCTTCTCCGTATCATCCAGTCTATTCCTTCATCGAGGGCAGAGCCGTTCAAGCTGTGGTTAGCACAGGTTGGACGGGAACGCATTGAGGAAACCATCGACCCAGAGTTGACCATCGAGCGAGCTCTGGAAACGTACCTCAAGAAAGGCTATACTCGTGAATGGATCAACCAGTGGTTGCAGGCCATCCAAGTCCGCAAGGAACTGACGGATGAATGGGATGCCCACGGTGTACAGAAGGGCGTGGAGTACGCAATACTTAACGATGAGATCTCCCGTGCATGGTCAGGGATGTCCACACGGCAATATAAGAACCTCAAGGGCCTGAAGAGAGAAAACCTCCGCGACAATATGACCACGCTGGAGCTGGTGCTGAATATGCTGGCAGAGGCGACCACCACGGAAATCTCCAAGCAGAAAGCTCCGGAGACATTTTCGGAAAACATTGATGTGGCGCGTGCCGGAGGAAAAGTGGCCGGTGATGCACGGAAAGCCATTGAAAGCCAAACCGGTGTCCCCGTTATTACCTTCAAGAATGCTGCCCAGCTCAATCAGGTCGTGACAGATCTGCTGGAAGGGGCCACTACGCCACCGGAGAAACAAGACAAAAAGCGCTGATTCACAGACAACAAAAGTGGTGGGTGGTCACAAAAAGAAAGACACCCTCACGGGTGTCTTTCTTTTTGGAGCAGGGATTTTGCTGTGCAAAATCGTTTGCCTGCGGGCGGGCAGCGGAACGCGCAAGGGCTGCCGCCTGCACACCATCACCGCCTCCAACGGCGAGGGCATGCCGGGCGGCGAGCGCATCCAGGCCACTATGGTCTTTGAGAAGATCATCTGATTACATTTGGAGCCATATACGAAAACGGGAGACTGCGGTGCGGTCTCCCGTTTTTTGTTATCGCCGCAGGGCGGCCATAAAGCGCAGCAGATTGCCCACGGTGAAGCGCAGGTCCTCCTCGCTCCGCGCGGCGGCTTGGGGCCAGGTGCACAGCGCCGGATGGATGGGGAACACGCCGGACACGCCCTCCGCGTACACCGCGTCCAGCGCCGTCTCGCAGCCGCCCACCAGTGCCGCCGCCGGTACACCCAGCGCCCGGGCGCGGCGGGCCACGCCCACCACCGTCTTCCCCCGCAGGCTCTGGCTGTCCAGATGACCCTCGCCGGTGATGACCAGCGATGCGCCGCGGCATTTCCGGTCAAAGTCCGTGAGATCCAGCACCACATCAATGCCCATGCGCAGCTGTCCGCCGAAAAATGCCGCCGCACCGGCCCCGAAGCCGCCGGCTGAACCACCGCCCGCCAGTGTCAGCACCTCCATGCCCACGTCTTTTTCCAGCATCTCCGCCAGATGGCGCAGGCCCGCATCCATACGGGCCACCATGGCCGCGTCCGCCCCCTTCTGAGGTCCGAACACCGCCGCCGCACCAGCGGGACCGCACAGGGGGTTGTCGATGTCGCACATCACCGTGACCTCCGCGCCCGCCATCGTCTCCCGCAGGCCCTCCGTGCGGATATGGGTGATTTGGGTCAGCGTCCCGCCGGTAGGCACGAACGCCCGTCCCTTCACGTCCAGAAATTCCGCGCCCAGCGCGGCGGCCGCGCCGCAGCCGCCGTCGTTGGTGGCGCTGCCGCCCAGTCCCAGCACCAGCCGCTTTGCTCCGCGGGACAGCGCGTGGGCCATCAGCTGGCCCACGCCGTAGGTAGTGGTCTTTTCCGGATCGCGGCACGCGCCCGCCAGCGGCAGGCCCGCCGCTGCGGCCATTTCCACCACCGCCGTACCGTCCGGCAGCAGGCCGTAAAAACCCATGACCTCCTGGCCGCAGGGCCCTGTGCAGGGCACCTCCGCCCGCGTGCCGCCCACGGCGGCCAGAAAGGCGTCCACCGTGCCCTCACCGCCGTCCGCCACCGGAATGGCGCAGATCTCCGCCTCCGGCTCCAGCCGCAATATCTCCTCCGACGCGATGCGGCAGATGTCCTCCGAGGACAGCGTTCCTTTGAAGGAATCCGGTATCAGCACATATTTTGCCATGGTCTCCGCTCCTTTCCGAAAAAAGCGAGCCGCGGCGTCTGCCGCGGCTCACGGGTTTGCTGCTTACAGCGTGTAGAACAGCGCTGCCATCTGGGCCGTCACATCCTCCGTGTAGCTGCACAGCGTCACGCAGTAGATGTAGTTGCCCTCCTTCATGCACACCAGCAGCTCATACATGGGGGTGTCCTGTACCGTGGCGGTGATGGCGATCGCGGGACACTCCGCACCGGCGAACTCCGCCGTGGTCACGGACGCTGTCACGTCCTCAAAGCCGTAGGTGCCCATGGCGTCGGGCAGCTGCTCTGCGGACAGCTCCACGTAGTCCTGGGCGCTCATGGTGGTGCCAAACAGAAGGCCCATGTTCTGGAACACCACGTTCATGGTCATCAGTCCATCGGTGGAGGAGGCGTACATATCGTACACGCTCTGGTTCTCCTCCATCAGCTGGCGCATCTCCTCGTCGCTGGTGCCCTCCGTCAGGAAGCCGTTGATCTCCGCGATCTGCGCCTCGGTGTAGAACGTCCAGGTCTCGTCCAGCGTGCAGCCGATGCCGGCGAACTCGTTGGTGTAGGTGCCGCCGTTGACGCTGCCCAGCTCCGGCGTGCCGGCGTCATCGGCGGGCATGTCCACCTGACCCGAGGTACCCTGATCCTCCACGGCACCGGGGTCCACGGTGCCGCCGGCCTCGTCCGTCGTCTGCTGTCCGCAGGCGGCCATGGTCATTAATATCGTCAGCGCCATCAGCATGGCAAACAGCTTTTTCATGGGTCTCCTCCTGTACGAAGTATGTCAGTTTCTGTCAACGGCATTGTACCAAATCGGTGCGGGAAATACAACAGCAAAATTTTCCGCCGCGGCGGCCGGCGGCTTTGGGATGCGCCGCCATTTCCCGACAGGATGCGTCCGCCGTTCCGGTTACAATAGGCGTGAAAGGAGGGACAAGCCTTGAAAACTGTCACCGAGGCCGTCCGGTCCGTCCCGCTCCGCTCCCTGCTGACGGGGTTTTTACCGGCGGCCGCCGCGTTTCTGCTGTCCGGTGCGGCGCTGGACGGTCTGTACAGCCCATGGGCGCTGGCGGCTGTCTCCGCCGCAGGCGTCAGCTGGCCCGGGCTCAGCGCCCTGCTGGGCGCGGGACTGGGCGCTTTCCTTTTTCTGGATTTTCAGGCGGGGCTGCGCCACACCGCCGCCGCCATCCTCATCTTCTGTGCCAACACGGCGTTCTGCACCACCCGCCTGTACCGCCGTCCGGTATTCCGGCCGGTGGCTGCCGTGTTGATGACGCTGCTGGTGCAGTCGGCCTATCTCATCCAGCGGCAGCC
>OGZK01001745.1_pt1 | contig 20119 bp, 17 predicted proteins | sample 1576791 | NCBI WGS metagenome assembly OGZK01 (sample SAMEA3541556, study PRJEB24748) | human gut metagenome | biome: human gut; feature: human-associated habitat; material: faeces | place: China | collected 2012
GAATAACAATTTATGTCATTCCGCCTCAGCAATTATTTAGTTTTAACAGTTTTAATTTTGGACCAAGCAGAATAAACGGTCTTACCGTTTTTAGTTTTATACGCTCTTACTTTTACATAATATTTTTTCTTGCTTTTAAGCTTTTTAACAGTCGATTTTGAAGATTTGACTTTAACTGTTTTGGTAGTCTTTTTAGTGAATTTTTTGCTTGTTGAAAGCTTAATTTGATAGCCCGAAGCAGCTTTATTGTCGGAATTATTTACAGTTATTTTCTTTTTTCCCGCTTTTAGTGAATAAATTTTAGGGGCTTTAAGAATTTTCTTTTTATCGCCCTTTGTTCTGTAGGAATAACCGCAAAGATAACAGGTATATGTATGATATCCGGCTGAAAAATAAGTAGGTGAAGTTGTTACAACATCAAAATAATGATTGCAAACATAATTTGAAACGGAAAAAGTGTAATCACCTACACTCAATATCCTGAAATAATAAGTGCCTTTAAGAAAATCAAAATTCTTGTCTGTGACCTTTTTCTGCGCTTTATCTCCTAAAACAAATACGGTATCAATAATATTTTTATCATCATTTTGATAAATCTCAACTTTTGCGGCAGAATTTGATGAAATCGATAATGTATATTTTGCCGCTTGATTTAAGTCGAGTTTAAAAACAGTTCCTGTAATTTCCGTCGCAGGGCGGTTATAAATTGTGCCGATTACAAGATTTTCAGCGCTTTGAAAGGTGTTTTTACCGCTCTGACTTGACCAGTCCTCACCAAATGCAGCATTTGCGCAAAACAAGCTTGAAACAAGCATCAAAAATGCCAATAAAACACTTGAAATTTTTTTCATATTCAATCACCCTTTCGTCATTATAATATCACTAATTTATACAGTTGTCAAAATATTTTTCGTTCTACTTTAGTTTAAATTTACACTTTACAATAACTAATAAAAGAACTAAAATAAAAATATGCAAAAGGAAAAGAGATGAAAAATATGTGGGCGGTATTTGCAGTTTTATCGGCAGTATTTGCGGCTTTAACATCAATTCTTGCAAAGGTTGGTATCAAAGATGTTGACTCTAATCTTGCAACGGCTATCAGAACGGTTGTAGTTGTTGCAATGTCTTGGCTTATGGTGTTTATCACCAATGCGCAATCGGGAATCACGAATATCAGCAAAAAAAGCTGGATATTCCTTATTTTGTCAGGTCTTGCAACCGGTGCTTCGTGGCTTTGTTACTACAAAGCAATACAAATCGGAGAGGTTTCAAAAGTTGTGCCTATTGATAAATTAAGCGTCGTAATCACTCTTGTTTTGGCATTTATATTTCTTCACGAGGACTTCAATATCAAGTCACTTGTCGGCTGTATTTTGATTGCGGCAGGCACGCTGATTATGGTTCTTTAAATTCTTCACTCGCCCTTAATTCGTTTAAGGGCGTTTTTTTCTAAGCGAGAAACCTGAGCCTGTGATATACCGACCTCACGTGCAACCTCCATTTGCGTTTTGCCCTGCATAAAGCGAAGGTACATAATATTTCGTTCTCTGTCATCAAGTTTTTTGATTTCGTCTTTAATAGAAATTTCATCTACCCAATCTTTATCGGTCGAGTTATCGCCAACTTGATCCATAACAAAAATAGTATCACCTCCGTCATTATATACAGGCTCATAAAGTGATACCGGGTCAACAATTGCTTCAAGAGCAAGAACAACATCGCTTTTTTTCATTTCAAGCCTTTGAGCAATTTCCTCAATAGTCGGTTCCTTGCCGTTTTCATTTATAAGCTGTTCCTTAACCTGCATTGCTTTATAAGCAGTATCTCTCATAGAACGGCTGACACGAATGGGATTATCATCACGCAGATATCGCCTTATTTCACCTATACACATCGGCACTGCGTAGGTAGAAAAACGAACATCAAGGTCAGTATTGAAATTATCTATAGCCTTTATAAGGCCGATTACGCCGACTTGAAAAAGGTCGTCCATATTTTCCCCTCTGTTTGAAAAACGTTGCACTACGGACAGTACAAGGCGCAGATTGCCCTCAACAAGCTCATTTCTTGCATTTTTATCTCCGGCTTGAGCTTTTTTTAAAAGTTCCATTTTTTCTTTTTCCTTGAGCACCTTAAGTCTGCCGGTATTAATACCGCATATTTCAACTTTATTATATTGCACACAATCACCCTTTTTCAATTTATGTACAAAAATATTATTGACAAAAAAGAGTGACGTTATGTGTGAAAATAAAAAGAGAGATGAAATAAATCATCTCTCAAAATTACAATAAAAAATTTATTCGGTAATATTCTTAATAATCTGCTGCATTTGCTCCATTTTTCTTTCCATATCGGCAACAAGAGCAAATTGATTTTTAGCACGAACAAGATTATGCTCAGGGTATGCAGTCTTAAAATATGTATCGCCATTGAGATAATCAGTAAGAAAACGCATACCGCACTCAAAGGTCATAAGTTTGGCGGAAAAGGCAAGATTATCTATTTCGCACTGATTAAGAGCATCGCCTGCCTCGCTCAAAAAGCCTTTTGCATACGCCTCAAAATAATCAAGCATAAGCTCAACCTTATCATAATTATCATCGTCCTCGGCGCAGGAGTTAGCACCAAAGCGAATAGAGTCGCCGAAATCATAAAGCGCAAGACCCGGCATAACCGTGTCAAGGTCGATAACGCAAATAGCATCATCGCTGTCGCTGTCAAAAAGAACATTATTAAGTTTTGTGTCATTATGGGTTACACGAAGCGGAAGTTCGCCTTTTTCAATAAGTTCAACAAGCTTTTTGCAATCCTCACGCCTGTGCATAACAAACTTAATTTCTTCACCGCAATTAACAGCTCTGTCTGCCTTATCAGCCTGAACTGCAGGGATAAATTCATTTTCATATCTCCAAATTGTATTATGGAAATTCTTAATAATTTCGCTGAGACTTTCAGCCGGAAAATCGCTTAAATACTTTTGAAATCTGCCAAATGCCTTACCGCTTTTGCCAAAAACCTCTGCGCTGTCAACCGTGTCATATGCCTTTGAATTGTCAACAAAACGATAAGCACGAAAGCAAGAGCCGTCCTCGTCTTTAAAATATTTATTTCCGTCAAAAGTTCTGATAAAATGAAGCGTCTCCCTATGAGGGTTACCGCCGTCAGCTTTAATCTTTTCTCTCAAAAAGTCGGTAACGGAAAAAATATTGTTCATAAGAGCGTCAATATCAGGGAAAATGCTTGTATTAACCTTTTGAATTACATAATTTCTCTTCTTGCCGTCTTCATTATATGTTGCAAGAAACGTAGTATTAATATGACCTGAGCCGAATACATCGCAAGATTCAAGCTTACCCTTAAACTTAAACTGCTCAAGAACGTGATTAATATTCATGATTATCTCCTCTAATAAAATATTGAATACATTTTAACACAAAATTTTAACAATATCAAGATAAAAGGTAAGCTGACAATATCAGCTTACCTTTAAATTAAACTATAAAAAGAATTATTCACTGCGAAGAGCATCGATAGGGCTCATTTGGGCAGCTTTTCTTGCCGGATAGATGCCGAAGAAAAGGCCTACGCCGCTTGAAAACAGAAGTGCAACAACTATAAGCCACCAAGTAATATTAGGCTTAATATTGATTATTGAGCATGCCGCAAAAGCACCCGCAATACCAATTGTAACGCCAATAATACCGCCTATTAAACACAGAATTACCGACTCCGTCAGAAACTGCATCGTAATAATCTTTGTCTTCGCACCCAGCGACTTTCGTATACCAATCTCACGTGTTCGTTCAGTTACCGAGACAAGCATAATATTCATAACTCCGATACCGCCGACAATAAGCGAAATAGCACCTACGCAAGCGATAAAAGCGGTAAGAACCGACATAATGATATTAACAATATCTACATAAGTAGCCATATTCTGAGCGGTATACATACTGTTTGAATAATTGCCGTGAGCCGACTTAAGATAGTTTACCGCAGCATTACCTACTGCATCATAATCATAGCCGTCCTTAGCGATAACAAACACACTGCCGAGATTAGCCTTTGCACCTGTAATTTGAGTAAGAGTGGTACAAGGCAGGAACAAGGCAATAATAGTCTTATCGCCGCCTGCACTTGTAAACATATTACTCATAGAACTTGAGCCGCCGAGAGTACTTGCGAGTGCATCAAGATTTGCAACGCCGCAAATCTTGATTTTCATTGATTTACCGCTTGAAGAAACGGTAACATATTCATTAGTAACGTCCTCGTAACCAAATGCCTGTTGGGCTGAGTTAGTACCAACTACGGCAATAGGAGCATTTGCATTATACTCCTCATCAGTGAAAAATCGACCGTACTCGCACGAATCAGTCAGCGCAAACTGAACGTCGCTGTTTACACCGATAAGCATAGCCGTAGCCTCTGTAGCTGTTTTGTCAATAGTAGCACGGCCAAAGCCCATAAGCATAGGAGAGCAACGCTCAACACCGTTTACTTTATTTTTAATATTTTCTACATCGTCAAGAGTAATATAGTCGTTATCGGTAGCGGAGGTGGTATCAACGCTTACAAGAACAGCGTTTGAGCCCATATCCTCAATAAGCCCGACAATATAATCTCTTACACCCGTACCTGCGCCGATAATCATAATAACGGAGCTGATACCGATAATAATACCCAGCATTGTAAGAAGACTGCGCATCCAATTTGACTTAATACACTTGACTGCGATTTTCAGACTTTCTGTAATATTCACTGCAAAGTCTCCTTACTTAGTTATGCTGTCTACTACTTTAACCTTAAAGGTATCTTCTTTATAATCCGTCTTTGGTGACGAAACAATCTTATCACCCGGCTTAAGACCCGATGTAACCTCGTATGCTGTATCTGAGATAGCGCCTGTCTTAATTTCAGTCTTAGTTACAGTCTTATCTTCTTCATTATAAAGATAAACATAAGAACCTGTCTTTTCAAGAGTGATAGACTCGATAGGAACAACAGTTACGCCCAAATATGAGCCTGTTTGAATTTCAACGTCGGCATCAAAACCTGCAATAATATTTTCGTCAGGATTTTTAATTTCGATAGTACATTCAACACCTGCACCGGAATCCGTAAGAGATGATAGACCGCTTACGCCTGCCATTGAGCCTACGTTGTCAAGAAGTGAGTTTGACGAACCGCCTGTAGCAGTAGGAGCAATAGTTGCAACCTCACCCTCATATTCGCCGTAAGCTGTAGTAACCTTTGCCTGCATACCAACCTTAACCTTATGAACATCATATTCGCTAAGGCTTACTGTAGCAACCAAAATATCGTGATTTTCAAGGGTAATACCCGATGTGAGAGCCGTTGTTTGAGAATCAGGGTTGATATCAACTGCAGTAATAACGCCGTCAAAATCAGCCGTCCAGCCGTTTTTAAGAGCTGTTTGTTGCTCTTTCATAGCATCAAGAGCCTTTTTCGAAACGTCAACCGCTGACTTTTGAGCGTCAACAACAGTTGCATTGCCCTGAGTTTTATAAACTTCATACTGAGCTGCAAGAATAGCACGCTGAATTTCACAGCCGGTAAGAACTGCATTATCTGAATCCGAAACGCCCTTGGCAAGCGCTCTGTAATCAATTGAAGAAACAGCGGCTTTAATCATATCAACCGCAACGCCGCTTTCAACAATAAACTTGGTTGAATCAACAATGCCGTCTGTAATTGCCTTTTGGACTTGCTTGCCTACAAGATTTGCAATAGCTTCGCTGTTAAGTTGACCCGATGCGATTGCGCCTGAAATTGTTGTGGCAATAATTTGAGAAATAGTGGTTAAAGTTTTAATATCGTTAGTAATTGAAGCAATGTTATTATTAATTTGTATAAGAGCATTTGCAATATCGTTAATAGTAGCGTTGCCCGTTGTGCTTGAATTTGTATCCTCTGTAAATACTGCTATGTAGCTAAGGTCGCCCGTAACGTGAATAGTCCATGCGGGGGTATTTGCAAGAGGTGCGTCACCTGCAAGATAAGCGGCACGGTTTGCATACCAACCGAGGAACTGCCATCCGGCATTAGGAGTAGCAATAGCTGTTATATAGCCGATATCCTGATTATATCTGCCTGAGCCTGTTACAGTACCGCAAACAGCTGACGGATATGCAGTAAGTGAAACCGTATATTTTGGCTTGCCGTCATCTGTAGTAGGCTTAGTTGTAGAAGCGCTTGGAGTAGCTTTAGTTGTTGAAGTAGAAAGCCACTGTGAATAAGAGCCTGTTGTAGTTGAAGCTGCCTTGGTAGTGGTTTTTTTCTTTTTCTTTGTAGTTGTGGTTTTGGTCATCTTCTTTTTAAGCTTTGCTATCTTCTTATCAAGATAATTAACCTCTTTTTTAAGTGAAGCAGCAGAATTTTTGGCGCTCTTTTGATTAGCTACTGCCGTATTATAATTCTTTACTGCGTCGTTATAAGAAGCTTGAAGGGAAGAAACCTGGCCGTCAAGAGATGTGGTATCAAATGTTGCAAGAACATCACCCTTTTTAACTTGATCGCCAACCTTAACATTAACATTTTTAACCGTAGCAACTGCGCCGACTTTATATTCCTTAGAAGTGCCTGCGGTTACATCGCCCGTTAATGATACCTTTTCATAAATATCACCTGTAGCAATTGTATTAAGCTTAACCTCTTCACCGCTTTTTGACTTAACAACGCCAAAAACAGTTCCGGCTACAATTGCAATAACAAGTATTATACAAATAGGTACAATAACCTTCTTTTTGCTTTTTTTAACCGTTGCCATAACTTAAACCCTCGTTCTTTAATAATAGTTTAATTACACGCATAGTATAATTCCATTTTGTATAATTGTCAACAACTTTTTGTAAAGTTTTAAAAAGTTCACAATTTATTTAATTACAACAAATTGTATAAAGCTTATTTATTCGCCTCAAGAGCACGCTTTCCGATATCACGTCTGTAATGAGCGCCTTCAAAATGAATTTTTTCAACTGCATCGTAGGATTTTTTCAGTGCATTTTCAAGAGTATCACCGAGTGCCGTAACGCCCAAAACTCTGCCGCCTGAGGTAACAAGTTTGTTATCTTGAAGCTTAGTTCCCGCATGGTAAACGGTTACACCGTCAAGCTGACCGTTTGAAAGACCTGTAATCTCAATTCCTTTAGGGTATGACTTAGGATAGCCACCCGAAGCCATAATTACGCAAGCGCACGCATCATCGCTCCACTCAACGTCAAGGTCTGAAAGCGTTTCATTGTCAATTGCCTCAAAAATATCAACAATATCAGTCTTAAGCCTTGGCAAAACAACCTGAGTTTCAGGGTCGCCGAAACGGCAATTATATTCAATTACCTTAGGTCCCTTAGGAGTAATCATCAAGCCGAAATAAAGACAGCCTTTAAATGTTCTGCCCTCGTTATTCATAGCATTAATTGTAGGAATAAATATTTTATCCATACATTCCTTTGCAACGTCTTGCGTATAATAAGGGTTAGGAGAAACAGTTCCCATTCCGCCTGTATTAAGACCTTTATCGCCGTCAAGCGCACGCTTATGGTCCATAGAAGATACCATAGGCTTAACGCATTTACCGTCTGTAAATGCAAGAACAGAGACCTCCGGACCTGTCAAAAATTCCTCAACAACAATATTATTGCCGGAAGCACCGAAGATTTTATCCTCCATAATTTCCTTAACGCCTGCGATTGCGTCATCAAGATTTTCAGGAATGATTACACCTTTGCCGAGTGCAAGGCCGTCTGCCTTAATAACAGTAGGAAATTCGTTTCTTTCCTTAATATATTCAATTGCTTCTTCGGCATTGTCAAACACTTTATATTCAGCAGTCGGAATATTATATTTTTGCATAAGTTCCTTTGAAAAAACCTTAGAGCCTTCGATAATCGCTGCATTTGCACGTGGACCGAATGTTTTAAATCCTGCCTCATTAAGAGCGTCTACCATACCTGCAACAAGTGGGTCATCAGGAGCAACAACAACCAAATCGGCTTTAATTTCCTTAGCCAAGTTCACAACACCGTCAATATCGGTTGCCGCAACGTCAAAACACTTGGCATCATAAGAGATACCGCCGTTTCCCGGTGTGCAAAAAATCTCATCAACCTTCTTCGACTCTTTAATTTTCCTTACAAGAGCGTGCTCTCTGCCGCCCCCGCCAACAACAAGAACTTTCATATTTTCCTCCAAATTCATAATATATATGTAAATAATATATAATTTATAATAGCAAAGCAAGGGTGACTTGAGCCACCCTTTTAAAAATTATTTCTCGTTTTTATTGATAATACGTGTTTCTTCCTCTTTTGTTTCAAGATTAATGAAGCGAACAAAAAGAGAAACCTTATTATCCTCGTTAAGATTAGTCCAAATCATATTGGTAAACTCGTCGATATCACTATTGATTTCAACAGGAGTAGGCTCACCCTCAAATGACGGAATAGGATTGCCGTCGCATTTATATGTATGAATAAAATGGCCGAGCCCTCTTCTTGCAGGGTATTCATAGAAAAATCTCACACACTCCGGTTCACCGCAGTTTGACTTAAGTATGGAAAGATTATAATTACCGTTTTCCTTTAAAATACCTGAAATCCTTGGTGTATAATTAGGTGCGTCAGGCTCAAATTCTCTTGTGATAAGTGCATCGTGGTAGCAATCGCCATTAGAAAACGAATCATAAATAGTATCAGTCTGGTCGCCGTTAGTTACAATTGTGTCACCGTTAAACTTAAGAACAGGATTATAGATAATAAGTGACGGGTCCTCCATTTTTGACTCATCAAAAGCCTTAGTACGTATTCCGCCACGTTCATTTTCCTCAAAAATTCTGTTACGGCTGTTTACGCTTCTGCCCATAATAAAATAAGCAGCCACAGCGAATTTGCCGTCATCACTTTGACCGAGAACAATGCCTCTGCCCGGATATGAATTAGTATTAAGCTCGTTTGCAAGAGATTTGATTTCCATATATTACACCTCAAAATTATTCAATTATTTTTGTTCTGTTGCCGTAAACTTCAATCTTATCTTGGCAAAAAAGAGAAACGGCACGGGGAAGAATTTTCCACTCACATTCCTCCATAACTCGTTTTTGCAAAACCTCAGGAGTATCATCAAATTTGACCTCGCTTGCCTTTTGCAAAATGATAGGACCGCCGTCGCATTTCTCGGTTACGAAATGAATGGTAGCACCGGTAAGTTTCACTCCGCTTTCAATAACTTTTTCGTGAACGTGAAGCCCCCAATAGCCTTCACCGCAAAATGACGGAATTAAAGCAGGATGAACGTTCATCATTTTATTTGGAAATGCCTTTACAATTTGTTCGTCAAGAATAGTCATAAAGCCGGCATAAACCACCAAATCCGCTTTTGCTTCAAGGAGAATATCCCTGATTGCAGCAGTATATTCAGCTCTGTCTTTATAATTTTTCTTTTCGCAAATTTTAGTTGCGATGTTATTATTTTCAGCCCTTTTAAGAGCATAAGCGTCAGGATTTGAGGACACAACAAGGGTGATTTTACCGCCGATAATTTCTCCCCTGCTTTGCGCATCAATAAGAGCCTGCAAATTAGTTCCGCCGCCCGACACCAAAACAGCAATATTTTTCATCATACGAGTTCAACACCCTTTTTGCCCGTCTGGATTTCGCCGATTACACGTGCGTCCTCGCCGTTTTCATTAAGTATTCTTACAGCCTCGTCTGCTTTATCATTATCAACTGCAATAACAAGGCCCGTACCCATATTAAATGTGTTAAACATATCTCTTTCAGGGATATTTCCCTCGCTTGCGATAAGGTCGAAAATAGGCTTTTTGAAGCATTTGTCCTTTTCAATAACAGCCTTAAAACCGTCGTTTAACATTCTCGGAACATTTTCATAAAATCCGCCGCCGGTAATATGGCTGATAGCATTTACGTTAACCTTATCCATAAGAGCAAGAAGAGGTTTAACATAAATTCTTGTAGGAGTTAAAAGCTCCTCACCGAGAGTTTTTCCAAGCTCGGCAACGTGAACTCCAAGTCTTTCCTCAGTGATATTAAACACCTTTCTTACAAGTGAAAAACCGTTTGAGTGAACACCTGAAGAAGCAACACCGATAAGAGCGTTGCCGCTTGCAAGCTTATCGCCTGAAACAAGCTTATCCTTTTCGCCGATACCAACGGTAAAACCGGCAAGGTCATATTCCTCATTAGGCATAAGACCGGGATGCTCGGCAGTTTCGCCGCCTACAAGCGCACATCCTGCCTGAACACAGCCCTCTGCAACACCGCTTACGATTTGAGCAATTTTTTCCGGATAGTTTTTGCCGCAAGCAATATAATCAAGGAAGAAAAGCGGCTTTGCACCTGAGCAGGCAACGTCATTAACGCACATTGCAACACAGTCGATACCGATTGTGTCGTGCTTATCAAGAAGAAAGGCAACCTTAAGCTTTGTGCCGACACCGTCGGTGCCCGAAACGAGAACAGGATTTTTGTAATTACCTGCACCCAAAAGTTCAAACATACCGCCGAAGCCGCCGATTGAACCCATAACACCCGGGATTTCGGTTCTTTTTACGTGTGATTTAATAAGTTCAACAGATTCATAACCTGCTGTTACGTCTACACCTGCAGCGGCGTAGCTTGCGCTGAAACTATCGTTCATATTTTAAACTCCTTATTAGATTGCGGATAAGCAATTTCACAATCTTTTTATATTATTATTTTTTCTTTGAGCGAACAATGTTCGCCGTTCGCCCTTACAACGTCAAAAAGCGAAATTATAAACAGTGAAATTTGCCTTGGGCAAACATTACTTATAATTCCTTGATTTTTTCCTGAAGGGCGATATCCTTTTGCCTTACCTGCTCTGCCATATCCTCACGCATTTTTACAAGCTTAGCCATAAGTTCATCATCGCCGACAGCGAGAATTTCGGCAGCGAGCAAGGCTGCATTTTTAGCAGCATTAACACCGACTGTGGCAACAGGAATTCCCGGAGGCATCATAACTGTTGCAAGCATCGCATCCATTCCGTCGAGTACCTTTGCACTGCACGGAATACCGATAACCGGAAGAGTAGTTGACGCCGCAAGCACACCGCCCAAATGAGCTGCCATACCTGCTGCAGCAATAATCACGCCAAATCCGTTTTTAATTGCATTTTTCGAGAACTCGTGAGCTTCTTTTGGTGTTCTGTGTGCGCTCATCACACGAGCCTCAACCTCAATTCCCAATTCTTTAAGTTGTTTGATTGCAGGAGCCACAACAGGCAAATCACTGTCAGAGCCCATAATAATTGCAACTTTTTTCATAATTTGTCCTCCCGGAGTAATTTATTTTATTCTGTCAACGCAGTATTGAAGATACACGTTGCTTTCGTCAGGGTGAAAAGTGCCGTAACCATTTTCGTAAATATAAATTGCTTTTGCTCTCTTAGAGCCTTTTGCTATTGCAAAATAAGTGGTTGGGGTATAACTTTTTGTATATCCCTGAAGCCTTGGGTCAAAAATATAAGGCTTGCCGGCAAGATATATTACCGCCCATTTATGAATAGGCCTTGAGCCGTCATTATTCTTAACCTTTCCTGCCTCAAGAGTAATAAAGTCGTCATATCTTTTTTGACTTTTTGCAAAAAGAGCAGCAAGGCAGTTGTTGAAATTACTGTTACAGCCTACGCAGTTCCAACCGTGTTTTTTGAAGTTCTTAGCGTGCCAAACGTAAATAGCCTTAAATTTATCATAAGTTGTTTTATACTTAGAAATATTAACACCGCCGTCGGTATATCTCTTAATCTGCTTGGCACCCGAATTATCTGTCTTAATAGCATTGAGCATTTGCTTAACGCTCAAATTAGATTTAACCGTCGTACTCTTAGCTTTAGAAAATGTGCTGATATATCTTGCATTTTCTATAGTTTTATATGTAGCGATTCTGAAATAATATTTTCCTTTTGCAAGGCCTGAAATTGTTTTGTTTGACTTACTCTTTCCGGAAACAAAAACTGTGCATTTACTGCCGTCATCTTTAAATTTCTTATTTCTTGAATACTCAATAACATAACCGCTGACATTCTTTGCCTTTTTCCACTTAACGCTGACCTTACCCTTAGATGTATACTTTGCAGATGAAAGCGAAGTACCCTTAGGTGCGGTCATAACTGAAACCGGAGCACTGTAATCACCGAAAGCATAGCTTCCGTTTTGGAAAACATAGGAACGAACGCAGATTTTATATCCTTTATTTTTATTAAGTGACCTTAAAACACAGTAATAGTTATCGCCGTCAACATAAGCCTTGGGATAATACGTATTTGTTTTATCGTCGAAAAGAGAAATCTCATATCCGTCAACACAGCCGTAATAAGAGCAGTTCCAATAAATTTCAATATCCGTCTTGCCGACACAAGAAACAGAAATGTCGCTTATAACGCTTTGGTCAGGTGTATTGTAATCATCTTCATAATAAAAGTCGTTTTGCTCATCTGCAAAAGAAACAGTTGTGCCAAAAGCAAATGTACTCAAAGCAAAAATAACCGCAAGAAATACACTGATAACTTTTTTCATATTTTCATTCCTAACAAATATATTTTTAAGTATTATATATTATAAGTAATACTTTTTCAACAAGAAATTTACATTATTGTAAAAAACTGCTGTAAGTATCCGTTGAAAGCTTATCAAAAGTATAAAATTCTTTTGCAAAAGCCCAATCATCATCAGTAAGCACACCGTCTTTATCGGAATCAAGATTTTTTAAATAAATATCATCTCTTGAATTGATATCATAATTTTTCATATGCGCAAAACATGCATAATCCTTTGCGTTAATGTATCCGTCTTCCGTCAAATCACCAAAAATAAGACCGATGTTTCCAAGATTAGGCGTATTATTTATAATTTTAATTTTTCTCTCAACGGCGCCTGCATATTTCAAAACAATATAGTCATATGCATATTCAACACTGAAAGTTCCGTTTTTATCGGTTGAGCCGACATATTTACCCTCGTTGTTATAAATATCAACATCTTCAAGCGGTCGATTCAAGTCCACACCGCCGTTTTTTGAATTGATAAGATAAACGCTGCCGTATACGTCCTGACCGAGTTTATCAACATAGCTGTCCCTATATGTATCGCCGCAATAAACGCATTTATGTTCTGTATAACCCGAACCCGTAATTGTAGGTCTCACAACCGTACTGACGTATGAATGAACAACATTTATCGTAAATTCAAGCGTTTTATTTCCTACTGTAATTGAGTCCTTATTTTCACCGCAGGTAACTTTGCCGTTTAAAAGATTATTATATTTAATTTCCATTCCACGATAGCTTGTGCCGTTATTAAATGGCAATTTATAAACATATCCGCTTGCGTATTCAAAATCGACTGTTTGCGTTTTTATATATTCAAGAGGCGAAAAATTCTTGCCTACAAGGTCGCTTGCCTGATATGTTATATCCCAAGAAATTGAAACATTAACAATAACTTCGCTTGATAAAGAAACGCTGTACGTGCCGAGAGAATTAACGCTTTCAACATAAAAATAATATGTTTTGCCCGCCTCAAAATCATATTTCAATGTAAAATTAAGGTCGCTTTCATCATTATCGTCTGCCGATGCCAAGGTGTTGCCGTCATTATCTTTAAGAACGCAGTTGACATCAACTTCTCCGCTTGATTTAAAAGTATATTGGCTCGATGAATTCGGAGTGAATTTATACACCGTTTGCTCATTTAAATTATCCTCTGTATAAGTTCTTGACGCAACGTCACCCTCTTCAATTGCAATTTCATTTAACAATTCGTAATTTATAAAAGAACTTTTAGCGTAATTATACGCCTTAGAGCCACTGTAAACACCAAGGGTAAAGCCATCATAAGTGCCGTCAACACTTGCCTTTTCATATCCAAAGCTGTATTTTGAAAGCTTTGCAAGCGACGGAACATCAACCCTTTTAAGCAAAGGACATTTAAAAAATGCACGTGAGCTTATTGTAAGTTCGTTTCCCATTGCCTTAAAGCTTACTTTTGAAAGAACACTGCAATTTTCAAATGCAGACGTACCGATTGACGAAATGCTTTTCGGAAAAACGATTTCCTTAAGATTATCGCAGAAATAGAATGCATCATTATTAATATATTTGAGTTTATCAGGCAGTTTAATATGTTCTATTTGAGCACCTGAAAAAGCATAACCTCCGATAGATTCAATGCTGTCGGCAAGCTTAATATCGGCGCAGGAAACGCCGTAAAAAAAATAATTTCCCAAAGAGGTTATACCATCCTCTACAACAATATGCTCAATTGAGCCGTCACTTCTCCAATAAAACCACGGCTGAGATGTTGTATCTCCGCTTGAATTTGTAAAATTAGGGGTTCTGCCTTTGCCCGATATCGTAAGTGTTTTTGTATTTACGTCAAACGAATAATATGCAGAAGAATTTATAAGCTTTGTAGGTTCAATATCTGTTGTTTGAGCGGCAAAAGATATATTGCAAACACCAAAAACAGATATTGAAAGAACTAAAGATAAAAATATTGAAAGAAGCTTTTTCATAAAAAAATAACACTCCGAAAATTTTGCTGAAATCGAATACTTATATTTTAACATAAAATAATAATTAATACAATCTTATTTAGCCAAGAAAATTATTGTTGACTAATATAAAAATTAGTGTTATATTAATAGCGTAATATTTTATAACTGTGATTAGGCGAGTAATTATTTATCCTTCTTCAGAGAGTCGGCGCTTTGGTGCAAGCCGATGTGGGAAAATAACGAAAAACACCTATGAGTTTTCGAAAGAACGCAATAATTAGTTATTGTTATTAGACTCGGACGTGCAGGAGCGTTAATCCTTTGAGTGAGTTGCATATTTTGCGGCTAATTTAGGTGGTACCACGGAAGCAGTCTTTCGTCCTATTGGACTTAAGGCTGCTATTTTTATTTTACGAAAATCAAAAAAGGAGAACAGTATGGAATTTTCAACACTTTACAGAACAAAGCCTATGAATGAGTTTTCAGAGGCTGACATTAATTCAACAGTTAAAATTGCCGGCTGGGTTGAGAACATTCGTGACCACGGCGGTGTATCATTCATTGACCTTAGAGATATGTACGGCGTAATGCAGGTTGTTATGCGTGACACAACACTTCTTGACGGAATCAGCAAGGAGGATTGCCTTTCTATCGAAGGTATCGTAGAAAAGAGAGATGAGGACACAATCAATCCGAAAATCGCAACAGGTACAATTGAGGTTGAGGCTAAAAAGGTTATAACACTCGGCAAGGTAAGGCAGCCGCTTCCTTTTGAAATTCAAACTTCTAAAGAAATCCGTGAGGATAAAAGGCTTCAATACCGTTTTCTTGACTTAAGAAACGAAAAGGTTAAGGACAATATCATTTTCAGAAGTAAGGTTATTGCTTATCTTCGCCAGGTTATGAGCGAAATGGGATTTTTGGAAATGCAGACACCTATTCTTTGTGCATCATCACCTGAGGGCGCACGTGACTATGTAGTTCCTTCCCGTGTTCACAAGGGCAAATTTTATGCTCTTCCGCAGGCACCTCAGCAGTACAAGCAACTTTTAATGGTATCCGGAATTGATAAATATTTCCAAGTTGCTCCTTGTTTCAGAGATGAGGATGCAAGAGCTGACCGTTCACCGGGTGAATTTTATCAGCTTGACTTTGAAATGGCTTTTGCAACGCAGGAGGACGTTTTCAAAGTTGGTGAGGAAGTACTTACAAAAACATTTGAAAAATTTGCACCTAAGGGTTACAGCGTAACACAAGCACCTTACCCTGTTATCAGCTACAAAGAGTCTATGCTTAAGTATGGCACAGACAAGCCGGACCTCAGAAATCCGCTTGAAATTGTTGATGTGACAGAATTTTTCCAGCGTTGCACATTCAAGCCGTTCCACGGACAGACAGTAAGAGCCATCAAGGTTCATGAGGATATTTCAAAAGGCAAGCACGAAAAGCTTCTTAAATTTGCTCAGTCAATCGGCATGGGCGGTCTTGGCTATCTTCTTGTTTTGGAGGATAAATCATATAAAGGACCGATTGACAAGTTTATTCCCGACGATATGAAAAGCGAGCTTGCTCAAATTGCAAATCTTGAAGTTGGCGACACAATATTCTTCATTGCAGACAACGAGGCTAAAGCCGCTGAATACGCCGGTCAAATCAGAACAAAGCTTGGTGAAATGTTTGACCTTTTGGAGAAAAATGCTTATCGTTTCTGCTTTATAAACGACTTCCCAATGTTTGAATACAAAGAGGAAGAAAAGAAAATCGGTTTTACTCACAATCCGTTTTCTATGCCGCAGGGTGGTCTTGATGCACTTGAAAACGAAGACCCGCTTACTATTCTTGCATATCAGTATGATATTGTTTGCAACGGCGTTGAGCTTTCATCGGGCGCAGTTCGTAACCACGATATTGACATTATGAAAAAAGCATTTGAAATTGCAGGATATGACGAAGAAGTGCTCAAAGAGAAGTTTGGCGCACTTTACACCGCATTTCAATTCGGCGCACCGCCACACGCAGGTATGGCACCCGGCATTGACAGAATGATTATGCTTCTCAGAAATGAGGATAATATCAGAGAAATCATTGCATTCCCGATGGACGGCAAGGCTCAGGACCTTATGTGCGGCGCTCCTAACGAAATAACCGAGCAGCAGCTTCGTGAGGTTCATATCAAGCTTAGAAAGTAATATGTAATACGGGCGAACAATGTTTGCCCCTACGATTGTTTAATATTCATAAACCACAATTTAAAGAGGTATAATTATGATAAGTAAAGAAGAAGTAATCAAACTTGCCAAGCTTGCAAGGCTTGACTTTTCGGATGATGAGCTTGACAAAATCATAAAAGATATGGACGACATTATCGCATTTGCCGACACGATTAACAATTCTGTCGAGGGCGACGCAGATAAAATCAGGAATATTTCCACCTCTGCCACTCCTGCCGAGGAGTTTAGAAAAGACGAGGTTAAGCCGTCGCTTCCTAACGAAAAAATTCTTTCAAACGTCAATGCTTCAAAGGGCTTTTTCTGTGTAAAGGGAGGTATATAAATGAGAGAAATTATTGCACCTTTATCACAATTGCTCAAATCAGGTGAAATATCATCTGTTGAGCTTACAAACAAATATATAAATGCGATTGAAAACGACAATCCAAAATATAATGCTTATGTTTCAACAACATTTGAAAAGGCATTGGAAAATGCAAAATTTGCAGATAAACTCATTGCTGAGGGTAAATCAAGCGCTCTTACAGGTATTCCTATGACGCTTAAGGACAACATTTGCTCCGACGGCGACCTTACCACCTGCTGCTCAAAAATTCTTGAGGGCTTTCGTCCTTATTATGATTCAACCGTATGGACTAAGCTTAAAGCGCAGGGCGCAGTTATGCTCGGCAAAACAAATATGGACGAATTTGCCATGGGTTCAACGAGTGAAACAAGTGTTTACGGCGCTCCGTTAAATCCAAGAAACACAAACCACGTTACAGGCGGCTCATCAGGCGGTGTTGCAGCTGCTGTTTGCGCTAACATTGCGGCTTACGGCTTAGGCTCTGACACAGGCGGCTCTGTTCGTCAGCCTGCTTCATTCTGCGGTATTGTAGGTCTTAAGCCGACATACGGTGCAGTTTCACGTTACGGTCTTATCGCCTATGGCTCATCGCTTGACCAAATCGGTGTTCTTGCTAATTCAGTCAAGGATACAGCTACAGTATTTGACGCTATTAGAGGTGTTGACGAGCACGACCAAACAAGCGTTGATTTCGATTTCGGCAATATTTCGGACACACTCAGTCAGACGGACATTAAAGGTCTTAAGATTGGTATTGCGAAGGAATATTTTGAAGGAATTAACGAGGAAATTAAAGACGCTATATTGGGCGCTGTTAAGGAATTAGAAAAAAACGGTGCCCAAATAGTTGACATCAGCCTTCCTGTTTTACAGCAGGCACTTCCTGTTTACTATATCATTGCGTGTGCCGAGGCTTCATCAAACCTCGGAAGATATGACGGCATCAGATACGGTTACAGAGCAAAGGACTTCAACGACGTTGAGGAAATGATACTTAAAACAAGAACCGAAGGCTTCGGCGACGAGGTTAAGAGAAGAATTATGCTTGGCACTTACGTACTAAGTTCGGGTTATTATGACGCTTACTACAAAAAAGCTTGCTTGCTTCGCCAAAACCTTATTGCAGACTTTGACGATATCTTTAACACCTGCGACGTATTAATAGCTCCTACAGCACCTAACACCGCTTTTGAGCTTGGTTTTGAGGGTGCTTCCCCTGTTGATATGTATTTATCCGATATTGCCACAGTTCCTATCAATATTACAGGTGTTCCGGCAATCAGCGTGCCTGTTAAAAATGACAAAGCAAATCTTCCTATCGGTATGCAGATTATCGGCAAGAAATTTGATGAGAAGAAAATACTTGATGTTGCTTATTTCTACGAAAAGCTTAACAAGAGCGAAGTTGAAGATTTTGAGGGAGGCGTCACATTATGAGTTATAAATTAGTTTGCGGAATTGAAACGCATATTGAACTTGCCACAAAGACTAAGATTTTCTGCTCGTGCACCACTCAATTCGGCGGTGAACCCAACACTCATTGCTGTCCCGTTTGCACAGGTCAGCCGGGTGCGCTCCCTGTTTTAAACCGTGAGGTTATTAATTTCGCTGTAAGAGCAGGTCTTGCAGTTCATTGTAAAATCAACAATAATTCTCACATGGACAGAAAGAATTACGTTTACCCCGATCTTCCTAAGGCATACCAAATTTCGCAGTTTGACGAGCCTGTTTGCGTTGACGGTTATGTTGAGCTTGACTCCGGAAAGAAAATCAGAATTGAGCGTATCCACATTGAGGAGGATGCCGGTAAGCTTGTTCACGAGGATGGCTACACCTACGTTGACTATAACCGAGGTGGCGTTCCTCTTATCGAGATTGTTTCAATGGCTGATATCGAAACTCCACAGGAAGCTAAGGAATATGCTGAAAAACTCCAGCTTATTATGAGAAATGTCGGAGTTTCCGACTGTAAGATGCAGGAAGGCTCAATGAGATGCGACGTAAACGTATCTATTCACGAGCCGGGTGAACCTTGGGGCACAAGAACGGAAATCAAGAATATCAACTCACTTTCCAACATTGTAAGAGCAATGGAGCTTGAAATGGAAAGGCAGGAGGACATTATTGAATCGGGTGAAAAGGTAATTCAGTCAACTATGCGTTATGACGCAAACAGCGACACCGTTTACGTTCTTCGCTCAAAGGAAAATGCAGACGATTACCGTTATTTTCCTGAGCCTGATATTCTTCGATTCTATATTTCGCCGGAAAGTGTTGAAGAAATCAGAAAATCACTTCCTGAGCTTCCCGACGCTAAGCTTAAGAGATATGTTGAGGATATGAAGCTTCCGGAAAATAATGCAAGGCTTATTTATAAATACAGAAACGTTACGGAATTTTTCGACAGTGCAGTAAACGACGGTGCAAGCGCTTCCAACGTTTTGAACCTTATTATCGGCACTATTTATGCCACTCTTCAAACCGAGGAGGACAAGGAAAACTTTGAGATTAAGACTACTGCAAAGCAACTTGCAGACCTTGTTAAGCTTATTGATGAGAAGAAAATCAGAGCAAACAAGGCTAAAGAAGTTCTCGCTCAAATGCTTGAAAGCGGCAAGGACGTTAGCGAATATATCAATGCCGACGACCTTAAGGGTATGAGCGATGACGACCTTAAAGCGCTTTGTCAGGGTGCTGTTGAGGCTAACCCTAAGGCAGTTGAGGATATCAAAAACGGCAAGGACAAGGCAATTAATGTTATGTTCGGCTATGTTATGAAGAACTCAAAGGGCAAGGCAGACGTAGGCAAGGCTGCACAGATTATTAAAGAGATAATTTCCCAATTATAAATTATCATTTTAATTTTCTACACGCTGGAGAATGTTGAGAAAGTGAGATAAATTTTGTATTTTGCGAGCGGGAACTGTACGATGGTACTGCCCCCGAACAAAAGACAAAAAGTGCCAAAAGTGGCTTGAAAA
>OGZK01001750.1_pt1 | contig 20102 bp, 24 predicted proteins | sample 1576791 | NCBI WGS metagenome assembly OGZK01 (sample SAMEA3541556, study PRJEB24748) | human gut metagenome | biome: human gut; feature: human-associated habitat; material: faeces | place: China | collected 2012
CGCAGCACGGTGCCATCCGGCAGCAGCTTGGCGTAGTACACCGTCTTTTGCAGCAGGGTGCTGCTGTACCGGCTGCTCTCGCCCTCACCGTAGGCCAGCGCCTGCCGCACCTCCTGCCGCTGGGCGTGGTTCTCCATGGCGGAGGCATCTGCCTGGGTATCGTACAGCACGGCGCCGTCCGCCGCCACCCAGGTGATGCGGTACTGGTCGGACTCCAGTTGGCGGAGGTAGTCCTCACCGCTCTGGGTCACGCCCACCGCCGCCAGGCTCAGTTCGTCCCGCAGCTGGGACTCCTGCACGCGGCCAAAGTAGCTGTACAGCACGCCCACCACCAGCGTCAGCGCCGCCAGCAGCACCACCACGCCTACCAGCAGCGTGGACCGGAAAATACGTCTTGTCATGGTATTGTTCACAGCTGCGCCCTCCATCGATAGCCCACGCTGCGCACCGTTTCGATATGCTCGCCATAGGCCCCCAGCTTCTGCCGCAGGGTGCGGATGTGCATGTCGATGGTGCGGCTCTCGCCGCAGAAGTCCATGCCCCACACCTGCTCCATCAGCTGGTCTCTGGTAAAGGCCGTACCCATGTGGGACAGGAACAGCCGCAGCAGCTGGAACTCCTTGTACGTCAGCTCCACCCGCACGCCGTCAGCGGTGACGGTGTGCTCCTGGGTATCCACGGCAAGGCCGCCGCAGCGCAGCACCTGCTGCTGTACCGGCCTGCACCGGCGCAGCACCGCCTTGACGCGGGACACCAGCTCCATGACGCCGAAGGGCTTGGTCAGGTAGTCGTCCGCTCCCAGATCCAGCCCCAGTATTTTGTCATACTCCGCGCCCTTGGCCGTGGCCATGATGACGGGGATATCCCGCAGAGCGGGGTCGGCCTTCATGCGGCGCAGCAGCTGGATGCCGTCGATCTCCGGCAGCATCACGTCCAGCACCACCAGCTCCGGCCGGTCCTTCTCCAGCGCCGCCCAGAAGGCCGCGCCATCGGCAAAGCCCTCCGCGGAAAAGCCCGTGGAGTTCAGTGCGTATACCTCGATATCCCGAATACTGGCGTCGTCCTCCACGCACCAGATCATGGGTCATCCCTCCTTGTGTACGCCGGTGACGGAGAACTCCACCCACTCGGCGATATTTGTGGCATGGTCGCCGATGCGCTCCAGATACTTGGCGATCATCAGCAGATCCAGGACCGTGCCGCCCTCCGCCGGATCGTTGGCAATGCGGTGGATCAGCGCCTGCTTGACCTGTTCGAAGTAGTCGTCCACCGTGTCGTCGTGGGTGATGACCTGCTCCGCCAGCTCCACATCCTGCCGCACGTAGGCGTCCACGCTGTCGCTGACCATGCCGATGGCGGCCTCCGCCATCTTCTGCAGCAGCACGTGGCTCTCCGCCGGTACGTCCGCCAGATACAGCACGATCTCGGCGATGTCATCGGCCTGGTCGCCGATGCGCTCCATGTCCGTGATCATCTTCAGGGCCGCGGAGATGCGGCGCAGGTCACCGGCCACCGGCTGCTGGTGCAGCAGCAGCCGCAGGCACAGGTTCTCGATGTCCCGCTCCTTCCGGTCGATCTCCCGGTCCAGCGGCGGCACCTGCTGGGCCAGCGTCTTATCCCCCGTGGTCAGGGCCTTGGCGGCCAGCGCGATCACGCGCTCGCACAGCGCGCCCATCTCGATCAGTTCCCGATGCAGCTGGGCCAGCTGCTCATCAAAGCGGCTCCTCATCAACCAAACCTCCCCGTGATGTAATCCTCGGTCTTTTTCTGGGACGGCGTGGAGAACATGCGCTCCGTGTCGTCGTACTCGATCAGCTCACCCAGCAGGAAAAACGCGGTACGGTCCGAAATACGCAGCGCCTGCTGCATATTGTGTGTGACGATAACAATAGTGTACTGTTTTTTCAGCTCAATTGCAAGCTCCTCTATTTTCGATGTGGAGATGGGGTCCAGCGCCGACGTGGGCTCATCCATCAGCAGTACCTGCGGCTCCACCGCCAGCGCCCGGGCGATACACAGGCGCTGCTGCTGGCCGCCGGAGAGGCCCAGTGCGTTTTTCTTCAGTCGGTCCTTCACCTCGTCCCAGATGGCCGCCGAACGCAGGGACTGCTCCACGATCTCGTCCAGCTTGGCGCGGTTGCGCACGCCGTGGGTACGGGGCCCGTAGGCCACATTGTCGTAGATACTCATGGGGAACGGGTTGGGCTTCTGGAACACCATGCCCACCTGCCGCCGCAGCTCATTGACATCCACATCGGGTGCAAAGATGTCCCTGCCATCGTAGCGCACCGTACCCTCGATGCGCACGCCTGGCACCAGATCGTTCATGCGGTCCAGCGTCTTGAGAAACGTGGACTTGCCGCAGCCGGACGGCCCGATCAGAGCCGTGATGCTCTTTTCCGGTATCTCCATGCTCACATGGTGCAGCGCCTGGGTACTGCCGTACCACAGGTTCAGATCCTCCACCGTGATGATATCGCTCATAGGCTCCTCCGTTTCTTGAAATAGCGTCCCGTCAGGCTGGCCGCCAGATGGATGAGCAGCGCCAGCGCCATCAGGATGGCGGCGATGGCGAAGGCCACATCGAACTCACCCTGCTCCTTGGCGTAGACGTACAGTGCCACCGACAGCGTAGCGCCTGCGCCCTGCAGCGTTTCGCCCAGGCTGCCGTACAGCGCGTGGGCGAAGCCTGCGGTATAGAGAAGTGCCGCCGTCTCGCCCAGGATGCGGCCCACCGCCAGGATGCAGCCGGTGATGACGCCGTCCACGCAGCCCGGCAGCACCACCGTCCGGATGGTACGCCACCTCCCTGCTCCCAGGCCGAATGCGCCCTCGCGGTAGCTCTGGGGTACGGTCTTCAGGCTCTCCTGCGTGGTGCGCATGATGGTGGGCAGGTTCATGATCACCAGCGTCATCGCGCCGGCGATCAGGGATTTCTTCATACCCAGAAATTGACAGAAGAACATCTGGCCCACCAGACCGTAGATGATGGACGGGATGCCGGACAGCGTCTCCGCCGCGTACTCAATGACCGCCACCAGCTTCCGGTTGCCCGCGTACTCCGTCAGGTACACTGCCGCGCACACGCCTACCGGCAGGACGATCAGCAGCGTGGTCAGCACCATGCAGACGGTGCTGATGATGTCCGGCAGGATGCCGATGGTGTCGTCCAGATAGCTGGGCTTGGTGCTCAGCAGCTGCCACGACAGGTTGGGCACACCCTTGGCCAGCACGTAGATGATGAGGAACGCCGCCAGCGCGCAGGTGATGACCGCGCACAGCACCATCAGTCCCCGCATCACAGCGCCCCAGACCCTGCGGCGGGCGGTAAAATTCGTCTTGTCCATGTCTTACTTCTCCTTACTGCGCTTCAGGAAGAAATTCAGCGCCGCGTTGATGAGCATGATGAACAGGAACAGCACCAGCGCGATGGAAAACAGCGCCTGCCGCTGCAGGCCCGCCGCCGCGTACCCCATCTCGCTGGCCACGGCGGTGGTCAGGAACCGCACGCTCTCAAACAGCTTCGGCATATTGGGCACGTTGCCGGACACCATCATCACGGCCATGGCCTCGCCGATGGCGCGGCCCACGCCCAGCACCACCGCTGCCGCGATACCGCTGCGGGCGGCGGGAACGGACACCTTGAACCATGTCTCCGTGGCCGTGGCGCCCAACGCCAGCGATGCGTCCTCGTACTCCCGCGGCACCGCCTCCAGTGCCGTCATGGCCACGTTGATGACGGATGGCAGGATCATGATGGCCAGCACGATGATGGCCGCCAGCAGACCGGAGCCGTCAGGAATGTGGAATAGCTTCCGGATGCCCGGCACCAGCACCAGCATGCCCACCAGGCCGTACACCACCGACGGGATACCCGCCAGCAGGCTCACCGCCGAGGACACCACCGCTTTCAGACGCGGCGGCGCCATTTTCGCCAGAAACACGGCTGTCATGAATCCCACCGGTACGCCCAGCAGGATGGCCCCTGCCGTGCCGTACACGCTGGTGAGGATGAAAGGCAGGATGCCGAACTGGGGCGTGGCCGCGTTGGAATCCCACACCTTGCCGAACAGGAACTTCACCAGTCCGATCTCCCGAATGGCGGGGATGCCGGAAATGATGAGGTAGACTGAGATCAGCAGCACACAGCCCACCGTCACCAGGCCCATCAGCAGGAACCAACCGTGTATGGCGTTCTCCAGAACTCGTTTTACTTTCATGTGCGTACCTCCGCATACGGGGCAAGGCGGCGCCCGTCGCCGAGCGTCGCCTGCCGCGCCTCACTTTCAGTTGGCCGCTACTGCGCCGGCCTTGGCGATGATGTCTGCCGCATCAGCGGAGGTGGCGTAGTCGAAGAAGGACTGTGCCGCAGCGGAGAGGGCCTTGCCCTCCACCGTCACCAGCACGAAGGGACGCTGCACCGGATAGCTGCCGTCCTTGACGGTGGTCTCGCTGGGGGTGACGCCGTCCACACTCAGGGCCTTCACGCTGTCCTTGATGGCCGCCAGAGAGGCGTAGCCGATGGCATCGGGGTTCTGGCTCACGGCGGTGATGACATCGCCGGTGGAGGTCAGCTCCTGACGGTACTGGCACTTATCCTTGGTGCCGGTGATGGACTCGAAGCCGTCGCGGGTACCGCTGGCCGCCTCGCGGCCGATCAGAACCACCTCGGCATCGCTGCCGCCCACGTCCTTCCAGTCGGTGATCTCGCCGGTGTACAGCTTGGCGATCTGCTCGATGCTCAGGTCGCTGACGGGGTTGTCGGGGTGGACGATGATGGCGATGCCATCGTAGGCCAGCACAGTTTCCTTCAGGCCGGCCGCCTTCTCCTCGTCCTTCAGGGCGCGGGAGGAAAGGCCGATGTCACAGGTGCCCTCCTGCACGGCGGTGATGCCTGCGCCGGAGCCGGTGGGATTGTAGTTGACGGTGACGTCCTTGTTGGCCGCCATGTAGGACTCGCTCAGCGCGCCGATGACCTTCTCCATGGAGGTGGAACCGTCGGTGGAGACGGTGCCGCTGACGGAGGCGGCAGGGGTATCGCTGGCGTCGCCGCCGTTGTCGTTGTTGCTGCTGTTGTTATCGGTCTGATTGCCGCAGCCGGCCAGCAGAGCCAGCGCCATGACAGCGCTCAGTGCAAATGCAAGGATCTTTTTCATATTCGTACCTCGTTTCTTCTTTGATTTCGGATGTCCCTTACAGTTCACAGAATACGGCGGGCAGGTAAAATGAAAAAGCGTCCTCGTGTAAAATCCACGTAAAATCGCCCATCCGGCCAAAAAAGGGCAGAAATATCCCCCATGCTGCTGCACGGGGGATGTTTTTTGTCCTTATATGCGGACGATGTAGCCGTCCTTTCTTTTTGCCGCTTCGTGAATGGCGCCTGCCGGATAGCCCAGCGCGATACTGCCGACGCCCCGCAGCGTTTCCGGAAGGCCCCATGCCTGTAAAAGCGCCTTGCCCTCTTCGCTGTCGAAGATCTCCCGCTCTCTGTGTACCCAAACGGAGCCCAGGCCCAGGGATGCGGCGGCCAGCATCATATTCTCCAGCACGCAGCTGCCGTCCTCCACAAAGGTATTAGCCGTGCCGTCCGCCAATACGAGGATGATGACCGGCGCTCCATAATAGGGGTCGGAGTCGCTGCCCAGCACCGCCGCGTTCAGCTCAGAGATCTTCTGGCGATAGCCCTCGGATGTCACGGCGATGATGGTCGGAGACTGGCGGCCGCGGCCGGTGGGCGCGTAGGTCCCCGCCTCCAGCACCGCCTGCAGCAGCTCCTCCGGCACGGCATCGGGGCGATATGCGCGGACTGTCCTGCGGGACTTGATGGTTTGCAGCACTTCGTTTGTCATAAGTGTTCTCCTTTCTCTGCGGCAGCCGGATCCGACCGCCGCCATTCTGTGTCGTTTTCCCGTGCAAAAAAGCGCAGGGAGAGGCCCTGTTACAAAGCCTCTCCCCTGCGTAATTTCATACGATCAGCGGCAATTACTTGCCCATGTTCATCTGAGCAGCGACCTCAGCGGCGAAGTCCTCCTGCTTCTTCTCGATGCCCTCGCCGGTCTGGAAGCGCACGGCGTCCACGAACTTCACGGAGCCGCCCAGTTTCTTGGCAGCATCGGCCACGTACTTTTCCACGGAACCCTGGAAGATGTCGCTGCGGACGAACTCCATCTGCATCAGGCAGTTCTCCTCGTAGAACTTGTTCATCTTGCCCATGACGATCTTTTCCTTCACGGCCTCGGGCTTGGAGGCCATCTTGGGATCGGTGTCCATCAGGGCCAGAGCGATCTTCTTCTCCTCAGCCAGCACCTCGTCGGTGACCTGAGCCTTATCCCAGAAGCGGGGGTTCAGGGCCGCGATCTGCATGGCGATGTTCTTGCCGATCTCGGTGGCGTCGATATCGCCCTCCACGGCCAGATTCACCAGCACGCCGATCTTGCCGCCGGCATGGACATAGCCCACGCTGGTGTTCTCGGCGAAGCGGACGAAGCGGCGGATCTGCAGGTTCTCACCGATGGACATGACCTTCTCGGGCATGGTCTCGGAGACGGTCAGATCGCTGTCCAAGTACTTGCAGTTCATCAGAGCATCCACATCGGCGGGATCCTGCTCGGCGATGACCTTGGCGATGTCCTTCACAAAGGCCACGAACAGGTCGCTCTTGGCGCAGAAGTCGGTCTCGCAGTTGACCTCCACCACGACGCCCACGCCATTCTCGGTGAGTGCATAGGACATGCCCTCGGCGGCGATGCGGCCGGCCTTCTTGGCAGCCTTGGCCAGACCCTTCTCACGCAGCCACTCAACAGCCTTATCCATATCGCCATCGCACTCGACGAGCGCCTTCTTGCAGTCCATCATGCCCACGCTGGTCATTTCGCGCAGGGTCTTTACATCAGCGGCAGTAAAAGCCATTTTTATATCCTCCTGTAAAATATGATTGAAAAAGGGGCAGGGACACTTCCCTGCCCCGTGAGATACGCGGTGTGATTCCGGACTTACTCAGCGTCCTTGGCCTCGGCGGCCTCCTCGTTCTGCTCGCCCTGACGGCCCTCGATCATGGCGTTGGCCATCACGGAGGCGATCAGCTTAATGGCGCGGATGGCGTCATCGTTGCCGGGGATGGGATAGTCGATCTCGTCGGGATCGCAGTTGGTATCGGCGATGGCCACAACGGGAATGCCCAGACGGTGCGCCTCGGCGATGGCGTTGCGCTCCTTGCGGGTATCCACGATGAACAGAGCGCCGGGCAGCTTCTTCATTTCCTTCACGCCGCCCAGATACTTCTCCAGCTTCTCGATCTCGCCCAGGTGCTTGATGACTTCCTTCTTGGGCAGCATATCGAAGGTGCCGTCGGCCTGCATGGTCTTCAGCTGGTTCAGACGGTCGATACGGGTACGCATGGTCTTGAAGTTGGTCATCATACCGCCCAGCCAGCGGGCGTTGACGTAGTACATGCCGCAGCGGGTAGCCTCATCCTTGATGGCCTCCTGCGCCTGCTTCTTGGTGCCCACGAACAGCAGGGACTGGCCGCTCTCGGACAGCTGACGCACGAAGGCATACGCCTCCTCCAGCTTCTTCACGGTCTTCTGCAGGTCGATGATATAGATGCCGTTGCGCTCGGTGTAGATATAGGGAGCCATCTTGGGGTTCCAGCGACGGGTCTGATGACCGAAATGCACACCGGCCTCCAGCAGAGCCTTCATGGATACGACGTTCTGATTTGCCATTTTTGTTGTTTCTCCTTTTGTTTTAGTTTGTACCTCCAGCCTCCTCCTCCCTCCGGCCAACCTTACGGCACCGACCGGAGATCCGAAGCTGTGCGGATTCACCAAAATATGATAGCACGGCTTTTTCCATTTTGCAAGGAGAAATTCCGGTTTTTCACCGGAATTTTCCCACTTTTTTCGCCGCAGATCAGGCCTCCTGCCGGAAATACTCCGGACCGGCGCCGCACAGCGGGCATTTGTAGTCTGCCGGCAGCTCGTCGCCCTCGTAAACGTAGCCGCACACCTTGCACACGTAGCGGTGCTTTCCCTCGCCGGAGGCGTCCTCCTCCGTCTGCTCCGCCTTCACGTCGGCGGCAATGGCATCGGCCAGACGCTGCATCTGGGCCGCCTGATCCGGCCGCAGCGCCGACTTCACCGTCAGCACCGGTTCCACCGCGGACCAGCCCTTCAGCGGGGACAGCAGCGCATCCATCTTCTTACCGCTGGCCGGCGACCAGGTGCCGTTCTCGATCAGGGCGTACCGCCGGTCCGCCAGGGCGTGGGCCGCGATGTCGTGGAGCAGGTCCTCCATGGTCACGAAGATGCCCATGTTGTACGTGGCGGACGCGAACACCAGATGGCTGTACTTGAAAGCGTCGGACACGACATAGGGTGCCGGCGTCACCGACACGTCGAACATCTTCACCTGCACGCCCTGCTCTGCCAGACGGCAGGCCAGCACGTTGGCGGCGTTCTCCGTGCCGCCGTACACCGAGGCGTAGGCGATCATGACGCCCCGCACCTCCGGCTCGTACCGGCTCCACAGGTCATACTTGCCCAGCAGATAGCCCAGCTCCTCCCGCCACACGAAGCCGTGGAGCGGCAGCAGCATCTGGATGTCCAGCGTCTCCGCCTTCTTCAGCACCGCCTGCACCTGGGGGCCGTACTTGCCCACAATGTTGGTGTAGTAGCGCCGCGCCTCGTCCAGATAGTCGCGGTCGAAGTTCACCTCATCGGCGAACAGCGCGCCGTTCAGGGCGCCGAAGCAGCCGAAGGCGTCCGCCGACAGCAGCAGCTTGTCCGTGGCATCGTAGGTCAGCATCACCTCCGGCCAGTGGACCATGGGCGCCGCCACAAAGTGCAGGGTGTGCCGTCCGGTGGACAGCGTCTCCCCCTCCTTGATAACGGTGATGCGCCCCGCCAGCTCCGGCCCGAAGAACTGGCCGATCATGGTCTTGGCCATGGCGCTGCACAGCACCTGCGTCCGGGGATAGTCCCGCAGCAGGTCAGCCAGCTCCGCCGCGTGGTCCGGCTCCATGTGGTGTACCACCACGTAGTCCAGTTCCCGCCCCGCCAGGGCGTGGGTCAGGTTCTCCCGAAACGTATGGCGCACCGCGCTGTCCACTGTGTCGAACAGCACGGTCTTTTCGTCTGTCAGCAGATAGCTGTTGAAGCTGATGCCCTGAGGCACATCGTACACGCCCTCAAACATCGCCAGACGCCGGCAGTCGGCGCCCACCCATGTATAATCGTCGTTGATCTTTCTCGTGCAGTACATCGTATCATCCTTTCCGCGGCCTGTGCCGGTATGATCTCCAATTTCGGCGCGCCGTACCGCCGCGCCCATTTCAGCGGAAACATTATAGCAGAGCTTTCCGCCGTTTTCCACTGTTTCTTGCCCGTTTGCGCAAAAAAACACAGCGCCCCGTGAACAGGGCGCTGTGCGGGTATGTCATTACGGTGCCAGGTGCCAGCGCTCCCCGCTGCTCAGCACCACGTCCACAGGCCCCGTCGGAAGCGCGTCAAGGCTGCCCAGCAGCACGATCTCGCAGATCGGCAGATCCGGCAGCGGCATCTTCCCCAGCTCCTCTGGGATCTCAGGCACTTTTCCCAACAGGGCTGCCAACTCAAAGGGCCGCGCGTCAAACCGCTCCTCCATGTTCATCCAGAGCGTACCGGCGTTGATGCCAGCTACCAGGTACACTGCACCGTCCGCCTCCAGCCGATCCGGATCGGTATCCCCTGGGCGAAACGCGGCAGATTGCCCCGGCTCGCATACCATCAGGAGCTTCGTGCGACCGCTCTGCTCCAGAATGAAGCCGATGGACCAGAATACCCGCCCGTCACAAGGGGGCAGCTTCTGCACTCTGGGCTGCACCTCCCGCATATTGCGGGTGAAATACGCCAATGCACCAATAATCAATCTTTCACACCTCACGTCGTCAATTCACATCAATAACTTGCCGAACTGGTACTGTAAAGAGCGATCGATAGGATTCATCCATCGGAAATCCCTCAATGCTCGTAGTATCCATATACATTGTTTCGACCCCAGCGTCGCTCCAATACGTCCCCACAGTATGATTTCCACGTGCTGTCCCACGGGCAGGAATATCAGGGCTTCCACTTGCCACCACTTTTCCAGTCGGTGTCGTTAGGCAATGGTTCTTATGATTGATACAGAATTTCGGGTGTCGATTGTCCTTTCGTGGTATAAATCCGGCTTGTTACTTACATCAATACATTGGAAACACTTCTTTCTCTAATTTGGTAAATTCAAATACAAAAGAGTGTCGTCTCAACTAATATAATTTATTATACCAAACCCGCGCGGCATTTTCTACCATTTTTTTGCACATTTCTACAAAAAAACACAGCGCCCCGTGAACAGGGCGCTGTGCGGGTGTTCAGTTGGCCTTCTTGGCGATGTCGCACAGGGCGGCGAACGCCACGGTGTCGTTGATCGCCATCTCGGACAGCATCTTGCGGTTGATCTGGATGCCGGCGACCTTCAGACCGTGCATGAAGCTGGAATAGTTCATGCCCTGGGCCTTGACAGCCGCGGAGATACGGGTGATCCACAGCTGACGGAAGTCCCGCTTCTTCAGGCGGCGGCCCACATAGGCGTAGGTCAGGGACTTCATGACCTGCTCGTTGGCCATCTTGAAGTGCTTGGACTTCGCGCCCCAGTAGCCCTTGGCCAGCTTCAGAGTCTTGTTTCTTCTTTTACGCGCCATCATTGCGCCTTTTACACGTGCCATATTTCAATTGCCTCCTATTCTAACGATTCCGTCTCTTATTTGTAGGGGATCATCTTGCGGATGGTCGCCTCGGTGGTGCAGTCAGCATAGGTGGTGCTGCGCAGACGACGGCCACGCTTGGTGTCCTTCTTGGTCAGGATGTGGCTCTTGAACGCATGAGCTCTCTTGACCTTGCCGGATTTCGTCAGGTTGAAGCGCTTCTTTGCGCCGCTATGGGTCTTCAGTTTAGGCATAATATTACTCCTTCCAATATGATCCTCTGTGGGAAAACGCGGTTACTTGCCGGCCTTGGGGGACAGGAAGATGGACATGTTCCGTCCCTCCAGCTTGGCGGCCTTGTCGAGGGTAGCCACTTCGGTGCACAGGTCTGCAAACTTATTGAGAAGATCGCGGCCGATGTCGGTGTGCGCCATCTCACGGCCGCGGAAGCGGACGGATACCTTGACGCGGTTGCCGTCGGACAGGAACTTCTGGGCGTTCTTCAGCTTGGTGTTGAAATCGCCCACGTCGATGCCCGGGGACATCCGGATCTCCTTGATCTCCACCACGTGCTGGTTCTTTCTGGCTTCCTTCTCGCGCTTGCTCTGCTCGAATTTGTACTTGCCGTAGTTCATCAGCTTGCACACAGGGGGCGTCGCCTGCGGGGAGATCTTTACCAGATCCAGCCCGTGCTCCTCCGCGATGCGCAGGGCCTCTTCACCGGACACAATGCCCATCTGCTCTCCGCCTTCGCCGATCAAACGGATCTCCTTGTCGTTGATCTCTTCATTCAGTTGATGCTGTACCTTGCTAATACCGAAGCACCTCCAATCCAAAATAAAAACGCGAATGCTCTCCGCATCCGCGCAACAACACAAGCCGCCCATGGGGCACTTGCTGACGCTGTTGACCTCTTTGCTCTGCGCGTGAGGTGAGGCGGATGCACCGACCTTCTTTGTTTTCCTGAGTATTGTACCGCACTTTGCTCCCGCTGTCAACTATATTTTTTTGATTTTTGACGCATAGTACCGATTTTTCCGGCCATACTGACGCTGTAACTGTTAAAAAGGAGGTGCCTCACATGGAGGAGCGCAAAAACGCCAAGACCGAGCAGAACACCAATGAGCAGAATACCCAGAACGCCAACAAGAACGCCAGGAACACGAAGAACGCCAAGAACTGCAAATAATCCCATGCGCAGACGGAGAGCCGCGGCTTCTGCCGCGGCTCTTTTGCTGCATTTTAATGGGTCACGCCCAGATACTCCTCCAGCGTGATGCCGCGGTTGAAGATCTCCTGGGCCACGTCCTTGCCCACATAGCGATAGTGCCAGGGCTCATAGATGATGCCGGTGACAGCGCTCTTTCCGTTGGGATAGCGGTGGATGAACCCGTAGCGCCAGGAGTTGGCCATCAGCCACTTCTGGGTGGGAGTCTTTTCCTGCTCCTCCGTCAGGTTCTGGTTGTTGATGTCCACCACGTCCACCGTAAGACCCAGCTGATGCTCGCTGGTGCCCGGTACGGCCACCACCGTGCCGGCCTCCTGCACCGCCTGATCGTGGCTCTTGCCCTCGGCCTCAAAGGCGGCCACTTTCTTGTCGAACAGCTCCTGCTGCGTCTCCTGGGTCCGGTAGGCCGAGCAGATCAGGGGCTCGTAGCCTGCGTCGCGGCAGGCGTCCATCATCTCCTGCAGTGCGTCATAGCACCGCCGGTCGATCTGGGAGCCATTGCTCAGGTCCACCAGATCCACTTCCCAGTCCGACGGCAGCGGGTTCCAGGGGTTCACCAGCGTCAGCAGCTCGTTGTCCGCCGCCGACGGCTTGGCGGCGGCCGGCTCCTGCTGGTCGTCCTGACGGGCCAGCGTCTCCGCCGCCTGCTGTTGCTGCTGGTCCTGCTCCTGCTTCTTATTCCTGCACCCCTTCACGATGAAGATGATGCCCACGATCAGCACCGCCAGGAACACCGCCGCAATAGCGCGGTTGCGCATGGCCTCCCTGTACCGGCGCTGCCGTCTCCGTTCTCTTTCGTCCATAGCTCCTTACCTCAATTCCCGGGGGTAGACCCCCGCTCTGTGCAGCTCCAGCAGCTCTGCCGCCACCCGCGCCCGATCCTCGTGGTACGTCATGCCGAACCACCGGTCCCTGGACTGCAATACGGATACCGACAGCCTGCCCTCCTTCAGCAGCTTGCCCACCATGTTGGGCAGCAGGCACTCTGCCTTCACATTCTCCCCCGCGTCGCGGCGCAGGAAATCCTCAAAGTACCGCTCCATCTCATCGAACACCGACGGCATGAAGCCCCAGAAGTTCATGGATACCACCGTGTCCGGCTCCAGCAGCACGCCGCTGTCCTCATCGCCGATGGTGCCGTCGTCACGCAGGCGGATCTTCAGCGTCTCATGGATGTCCGTGAGATATCCGTCCCGCGCGTGACACACGCCGCGGGACACCGTGCCGTATCTGGTGACGGTGTTTTTCAGCAAATACCCCACCATGGTGGCCGCGCCCCGCTCCGGCAGGCGCTGCAGCTCCTCATAGATGGTGCGGTAGGCGTCCACGCCGTAGTAGTCGTCGGCATTGATGACGCAGAACGGCTCGTGGACGAATTCCCTGGTACACAGCACCGCGTGGGTGGTACCGAAGGGCTTGGTGCGCCCCTCCGGTATCCGGTAGAACGCCGGCACGGAGGAGAAATCCTGAAAGGCGTAGCACACCTCCACCGGCTGGCCCTCCGGCGTCCGCAGACGCGAGGCCATGTCGCCGCACAGCCGCTTCATCAGCTCCAGCATATCCGGCTTGATGATGAACACGATCTTATCGAAACCGGCCCGCACCGCGTCGTAGACGCCGTACTCCATGAGGATCTCCCCATTAGGGCCCACGCCGTCCGTCTGCTTATTGCCGCCATAGCGGGAGCCCAGGCCCGCCGCCATAATGACTAAGGTTGTTTTCATGGTGTTCCTCCTGTATTGTCCCCCGAAACGTCCGCCGTCAGACCTGACGGCCACAACGCACAGTATAGCACAGTTTTCGCCCCGCTTCAACCGCTTTCGCTCCGCCGGACTTTAAGATTTGCCTAATTTCGCCGCAAAATTTCTTTTGCAGCTCCCTCTGGATTTTTCTGCCGGCGTCCCCTATAATATAGTATGTTTGGGACAAGCTCCGGCCTCCCGCTGCGGAGACCGGAAATCCATGTTTAAGGAGAGAAAGCATATGAAAACATCCCAGAAGGTGATGGGGCATGTCTACGCCATCTTCACCATTCTCGTGTGGGGCAGTTGCTTCGTACTGACCAAGGAGCTTCTGAAAGGCTACACTGCCATTCAGATCATCCCCCTGCGCATGGGCCTGGCCTACGTGGCCCTGTGGGCCCTGCGCCCCAGGACATTGAAGCTCCCCTGGAGGGATGAGCTGATGTTCATCCTCATCGGCATCACCGGCGGCAGCTTCTACTTCTTCCTGCAAAACACCGCCCTGACCTACACCTACGCTGCCAACGTCAGCATCATCGTGGCTCTATCCCCCATCCTGACGGTGATCCTGGCCCAGCTGTTCTCCCGCAGCGGTGAGCGCCTGGGCAAGTACGTCTACATCGGCGCGGCCATCGCCATCGCCGGTGTGGTGCTGGTGGTGCTCAACGGCCAGATGTCCTTCCATCTGAACCCGCTGGGCGACCTGATCGCGCTGGCCGCCGCCCTAATGTGGGCCGTGTACTCCATCCTCATCAAGAAGTACACCGAGCAGTACGACAACTTTCTGGTGACCCGCCGCGTCATGCTCTGGGCGTTCCTGACCTCCCTGCCCCTGATGCTGCTGACGGACGGCATGCCCGACCTGCGCCCTCTGTTCACCACGCCGTCCATGCTGCTGAGCTGGCTGTTTCTGGGTGTGTTCGGCAACGCCGTGTGCTTTGCCATCTGGAACATCGCCTTCCAGCGTCTGGGCGTTGTCATCACCAACAACTACCTGTATGCCTCCCCCTTTGTCACGCTGGTGGTGGGCTTCCTGCTGCTGGACGAGCAGATCACCGTCATGAGCGTGGTGGGCGCCGTACTTATCACCGCCGGCGTCATTGTGGCTCTGAAAAAGCCTGCCGGCGAAAAAGCGGCGGATGTGTAACCTCGCCACCCGATAAAAAACACCCTCCGTGCGTCTGCCTCGGAGGGTGTTTTTTATCGTCTTATTTCTTCCCTAACCGGCTGAAGCCCCAGAACGTCAGGGGCCATATGCATCCGGCGAACAGCACCACCAGCAGATAGCGGATACCGCCGGCGATCTCCGCCGCCCCGCCGCACAGCGCGATGAGCGGCGCTTTCAGCCCCGCCCGGATGGCCAGCAGCAGCCCGAAGCCCACCACCAGCTTGATGATCTGGGCCCACCACACCGCCTGCGTCTCGAAGCGGATGTACCTCCGGTCCAGAATGTTGGCCGCCAGCATTCCCAGCGTAGCGCCCGTCAGCTTCCAGGCGTTCTGCAAAGCGCTGACATAGTTGGCGGTGTCCTCCGCCGTGGTCCCCGTGTCGCCCCGCAGGTACAGATAAACGATGAACGCCGCACTGCACAGCACCATGACGCCGATCATCGCCGTCAGCACACGGGGGCGGCGGTCCGCCTCCTCCATCAGCGGGTACACCAGCAGCACCAGCGCCGCAGCGATAACGAAGGACACCCCCACGTCCAGCGGCGTGTGGACACCCAGATACATGCGGCTGAAGCAGATGACCAGCGTCAGCGCGATGCACACCCCCCGCAGCCACCGCCGCCTGGTGTACCGTGCGATGCCGCCGTAGGTGGCCACCGCGTTCTGGGTGTGGCCGCTGGGAAAGGAGTATCCCGTGGCCTCGGCCCGTGCGCTCTCCACGATGGTAAAGCCGGGGTCCTTCACCCATGGCCGCGGCACGCAGCACAGGATCTTCAGAAATTGATTGAGAATGGTGCCGAAAAAGCCCACCGTCATGAGGTAGTAGCCCATCCGCTTGCTGACGCACCAGAACACCGTCACGGCGATGACCATGAAGAAAAGCTCTCCGCCCATGTGGGTCACAGCGCCCAGTATCGTGTCCAGCAGCGGCGTCCGAATGGACTCCAGCGCGTATAGTAGCTTCATGCTGTCCCGTCCTTTCCGCCGCCAGAGCGGCCTGTGCCGCTATTATACACGCTTTTCTTTTTCTGCGCAACCGTTGACCCTCCGCCGCGGTTTTGCTATACTGAAGAAAACGGCACAGGAGGACACGTACCATGCGACCCACCGAGCTTCTGAATATCCTGCACACCGCGGAAAAGCTGAAGGACACCACCCGTCACTGCGACACCTCCGGCGGCCGCCGCGAAAGCGTGGCGGAACACAGCTGGCGCATCGCGCTGATGGCATTTTTCCTGCGGGATGAGTTCCCCCGGCTGGACATGGACAAGGTGCTGCAAATGTGCCTGATCCACGATCTGGGCGAGTGCTTCACCGGCGACATCCCCTCCTTCCTGAAAACCGATGCCGATACGACCCGTGAGGATTCCCTGCTGGCTCAGTGGGTATCCTCCCTCCCCGCCCCCTACTGCACCGAGATGGCGGCGCTGTACGCCGAGATGGACGCCCTGGAGACCGACGAAGCCCGTCTCTACAAGGCGCTGGACAAACTGGAGGCGGTCATCCAGCACAACGAGGCCCCTATCTCCACCTGGCTGCCCCGCGAGTACGCCCTGAACCTGACCTATGCCGACGAAAATGTGGCCTTTTCCCCCTACCTCACCGCTCTGCGGGAGGCTGTCCGCGATGAGACGAAGGCCAAGATCGACGCTAACGGCGGCATGCCGCTTTCTGCGGAATGACCCATCTGAAAAAGGAGAAACCATGCTGAACGAAAAAGGCTTTGACCAATGGGCAGAGGACTATGAGCAGAGCGTTGCTCTCTCAGATGCCGACGATCGCTATCCCTTCGCGGGATATCGTGACATTCTGGATACGATCTGCCGCAATGTTCTCTCTCAGGGTGCAAAGGATGTGTTGGACATTGGCTTTGGCACCGGCACGCTGAGCGCCGCGCTCTATGCCCAGGGCTGCCGCATCTATGGGCAGGACTTTTCCGCGCAGATGCTCCGTCTGGCGCAAGACAGAATGCCGAAGGCCACTCTTTTCTGCGGCGACTTCTCACAGGGGCTGTCCACACCACTGACACAGCGCACCTACGATGCCATCGTTGCCACCTACTCGCTGCACCACCTGACGGACCGGCAAAAAGTGGATTTTATCCGCAGCCTTCTTTCCCTGCTGCGGGAGAGCGGCGGCCTCTATATCGGTGATGTGGCTTTCCCTTCCAGAGCCGCGCTGGAGGTGTGCCGTCTCCATGCTGGTGACCTGTGGGATGCCGATGAGACCTATTTCGTTTTCGATGAAATGAAATGCTTCTTCCCACAAATGCAGTTCGAACCGCTCTCCCCCTGTGCCGGTATTCTCTCCCTGCGCCGTCACGCCTGATGCCCCCCGCCGTCTCATGGCCCTCATTGATGCAGAAAGAGCTGTATATGACCGCTTTCGCGGTTATATACAGCTCTTTTTCTTACACCGTCAGTTCCACAAGGAGTCCCTCCGGTCCGGCGACACAGCCCTCATAATAGCCGTCCCCCGTGACCTGCGGCTCGCTGGCCACCGCATAGCCGTCTCCGCGGAGTCGCTGGGTCAACGCATCCACCGCCTCGCGGCTCTCCAGAGAAAACGCCGTATGGGCGCAGCCGCGCTGCCTGCATCGGCCAACTCTGGCCGGTGCATCAGCTCCAGCCGCGCACCGTCCGGACCGTCCCGCCCCTTGTCTCCGGATACGGCACCACCGGCGGCTGATCCGGCCGGTGCTCTCCGATCATTTTCTCCATCCAGATCATGTTGTACCAACGCCCGAACTTGTAGCCGCAGCTGCGGAACTCCGCCACCTGCCGGAAGCCCAGATGACTGTGGAACTCCATGCTGTTCCGCGTCACGTACTCATCCTCCCGGTCCGGACAGGTGATGCAGGCGTAGAGGTTCAGCACCCCCATGTCCCGCAGCCGCTCCTCCATGGCGGCGTAGAGACGCCGCCCCATGCCGCACTTCCGGGCATCCTGCGCCAGATAAATGGACAGCTCGCAGCACCAGTCATAGGCCGCCCTCTCCTTGAAGGGCCCCGCGTAGGCGTAGCCTTGCACCACACCGTCCCGCTCCGCCGCCAGGTAGGGAAACCGCGCCATGGTCCGGTGCATCCGCTCCCGCATCTCCTCCGGCGTTGGCGTCTCGTACTCGAAGCTGATGGCCGTGTGCCGCACGTAGTGGTCGTATATTTCCCGTATCCGCTCCACATCCGTCAGCACCGCGTCACGGATCACCACTTCTCCGCATTTTTCTGTCATGTTCCGGATCTCCTTTGTATATGGCTGCTTATGTATCTCATCCCCTGCGGATGGGGTGCCGTATCACCGTTTTCCACTTCTCCGGTATCACGCGCCGCGCGTCCGACAAGTAGATCTCGTGGTGCATACGTGTCTCTGACAGGTCGTTCACATATCCTTTTTCCGCCAGAAAGCTGTCCATCCTTGCCACCGTCTCCGCCTCCGTGTCGAAGGGTCCCAGGTGCATGCACTGCACGCACAGCCCCTCCTCCACCGTCAGGAACTCCACCGCGCCGCAGTCCAGCTTTTTCTTCTCCCACGCGGCCTGCTTCGCCCAGCACAGCTCCTCCTCTGTCACGAAATCCGGCAGCCGGATGACCGAGACCCACCGGAACGCCGCCTTGTCCGCAGTGCCGGTCTGCCCCTGCTGCCAGAAGCCCTCCAGCGGCGGCACCACATAGTCGAAGAAGCCGTCGATCTCATGACCGGCCCGCCCGCTCATTTTCAGCGTGTACGCCACGGTATACAGCATCTGTATCGCCTGCTGGTACGCACCCTCCGGCTGATTCGGGTCGCCCTGTCCCCGCACCGCCATGTAGTGCATGGCGGGCACCGCCACGATCTCCGGCCGATCCTTCGGCAGATAAAACTCCCGATACTCCTTCTTAAAATCAAACGCCATACCGCGCTCCTTTCCACATTCAGCGCCGATCTGCAAGCCGGTATACCGCCAGCCCATCGGAAACTCCGTCGTTGCGGAAGCCCTTCTTGCCGGCAAGGTGCATTGTCGCCGTCTGCTCCGGCACACACTCGATGACAACGTCCTTCTGTGCCTGCCGCGCCCGGTCAATGAGCCGGTCCGTCAGCTCCGACGCGTAGCCGCGCCCCCAGTACTCCGGAAACAGTACCCAGCCGATTTCCATACTGTCCGCATCATATTCGTGATAGATGACATATCCGATAAAGCGCTCGTCCTCCTGGACGGCGTACACAAGAGGCGGTTCGGACAACCCCGCATCGTGCAGGAATGCTTCCGTCTGCACACGGTCATAGGGCGGCTCCAGATAGCGCATCACCATGGGATCTGACAGCAGCCGATACAGCTCGTCAGCGTCGTCGCTGCGCATCCTTCGTATTGTGATGTCCATCCTTCGCACCCCCCAACGTATATTTGGTTTATCCTACCACACCCGCAACAGAAGCGCAAGAACCGACAATGGCGTATCGCCTGCAGCCGGAACATATTTAAAAACATCCGGACTATTGATCTTTGCCAAGACCTTCGCTATACTGATACTGGCAGATGCAGTCGGTGTTGTGCTCTGATTATCAGAGAGCGGCTCGGCGGTTACATCTGCCTTTTTTATTGCTTCATTATCGATCACACCATAAAGGAAGTTCTTGCCGCTTTAAGTATGTACTTCGAGCCAGCGGTGTACGTATCCCGAAACCACATCCGAAAACCAATGCACACCCTGACCGGTCTCAAAAGAGGAACCATCCCCCCGTGGCCGCAAAATGTACAGTGCAGCTTGTTTTGCACTGCGTGTTGATGGGAAGAACACAGCTTGAGCTGCACTCTCCACCGATCTGACCCGTCAGGCGGTATACAATATAGATATCGTGGACGGCAACATCATCCGCAGCACCGACGGCAAGGTGCTGATGAACCTGAAGGAGCTGGCCATGACCGCCCAGTACAACGCTGCCAGGAGCGAGCGCATTACCGCCGAGTCCACGTTTACCATCCGCAAGAACGCCTATAACTTAAGCCAACAGCATAACGCAGTTTGCGTAACGTAGTTGGTTTCTAAAATGCTCCTTGTGTGCTAAAGTATACGCCCGACTAAGCCATGAAGGAACGTATCCAGAAATTGCGCTCAAATAACCGGCTCACCTCAGAGCCAGGCATCCGGAGTCGCAAGGTTACAGTTCTCTTCGTGGGTCAAATTTCTGCACGGCCTGCATACAACAAGGCACATGGAATAGGAGCTATTTTTCTCTTGCTCGCAGCAGCATATCCCGTGCAGC
>OGZK01001751.1_pt1 | contig 20099 bp, 20 predicted proteins | sample 1576791 | NCBI WGS metagenome assembly OGZK01 (sample SAMEA3541556, study PRJEB24748) | human gut metagenome | biome: human gut; feature: human-associated habitat; material: faeces | place: China | collected 2012
TGTTGGCTGTAATGTCTTTTATGACTCCACTTACTTTATGGCTTGCTATTGCTAAATTTTTGGGATTGCCGTCTGCTGCGCGCTCTCCTCTGCGGGCGGCTTTCCATTTTTCCATTGCGGGGTTCCTAACAAATAGAAACGGCGCCATCCGGCGCCGTTCGTGTTTGTAGCATGGGGTCAATACTTCCGGGACAGCATGGACTCAGCTTCCTCACGGGTGATCTCCCCGGCGTTGCACCGCGCCATGATCTGCACGTCCTTGTCGTTGAGCTTGTAGCCTAAGTAGAAGAACGTGGAAATGATCATGCCAATGACAGGCACCAGGGCGTACACGATCCACAGTCCCTCCAGCGCCCCCGCGCTCTGCTGGATGTTCAGCGCTTTCAGCGCCTCGAAGCTCTCCGCCTCCACGGAGATCCAGTGGAAGCAGCCCAGCAGCGCCAGCGCCAGAGAGGAGGAGATGGCGGCGGTGATCTTCACGGAGAAGGTCTGGATGGCGAAGGTGATGCCCTTGGCGCTGATGCCGGATTTATACTGGCCGTACTCGGCGCAGTCCGGAGTGAACATGAAGGCGAGAATGCCCACGATGCTCATGGGAATGGTGCGGACGCAGGTCAGCGTCAGGAACAGCGCCCGGTTTTCGTAGCCAACGAAGAAAATCACCAGACCTAAGATGATGTTGACGATGTTGCACCAGAAAAGCGTCTTGAATTTGTCCAGCTTTTTCAGAATGGTGGGCATGAGCATGGCGGCGAAAACACCCGGCACCATGTTCAGCAGGTTCAGCACGATGGAGTAAAGGGAATTGCCGAACAGGTAGAAGGAGACGAGCAGCGTCACGGCGGCGGAGGTTTTCAGCGCGTCGGTGGCGCAGTAGCCGCCGTAGTAGGTCAGCAGGTACTTGTTTTTCCCCAGATAGGAGAACATCTGCCGGGGAGAGAAGTTTTCGTCTTCCTCTTCGGGCTTATAGTTGCGCTCCTTGCAGTTGAGGGACAGGGGCACCATGGTCAGGGCGCTGAAAATGGACAGCGTCGCAATGGCCAGACTGGCGCTCATGCCCACATTTTCGCTGATGAGGATGGGCAGCACAACGCCGTAGATCAGCACGCCCGCCCCGGAGAACACCCGGTTGACGGAGAGCAGGGTGTTGCGCTCCGGCAGATTGTCGGTCATGGTGTTCAGCATGGCGTAGGCGGGAATGTCCGTCAGAGTGTACACAGTGTCCCACAGCACGTAGGCCACGCCGAACCAGACAAGTTTCCCGGTCTCCCCCAGCGCCGAGGGAATGGAGAACAGGATGATGGTCACAATGGGGATCAGTGCGGTGGAAATGCGCAGCCAGGGCAGACTTTTCTGCCCGTTTTTGAATTTCACCTTGTCGAAGATGAAGCCGAAAATAGGGTCATTCACGGCGTCCCAGATCTTGACGATCAGCAGCACGATAGCGACCTTGGCAAGGTTCACGCCCTGCATGGCAAGGTAGGTGGAGATAAAAGCTGCCGTGATGTTGTAGTAAATGTTCTGCCCGATGAAGTATGTCCAGTAGCTTAAGCGCTCCTTGAAGGTGGTCATATACCCCGGATGTTTGTCTGCCATGGCGATCCGCCCCTCTCTTTACAATGAATGTATTCTACCATTGCGGAAAATGGAAGTCAATCGACGGAGAAATCTTTGACATTTTGAACGGAATTTGGTAGTATAGGAAGGAAAAAAGCGCCCCGTTTTTTGGCAGATTGTCATGGGGTTGAGGATAAGGAAAGGAATGCTATGGCCAACGTCATTGAAATAACGGATTTCTCCGCGCCGGAGCTGGACGTGTATGCCCGGCTGACGGAGGCGCAGCTGCTCAACCGGTTTGAACCTGCCAAGGGGATGTTCATTGCGGAAAGTCCCAAGGTCATCCACCGGGCTTTGGACGGCGGATACGAGCCGGTGTCGCTGCTCATGGAGCGCAAGGACATTACGGGCGCGGCACGGGAGGTCATCGCCCGCTGCCCCGGGGTTCCCGTGTATACCGCGGACGAAGAATTGCTTTGCAATCTCACCGGCTACCACCTGACCCGGGGCGTGCTGTGCGCCATGCGCCGCCCGGGGCTTCCCACCGTGGAGGATATCTGCGCCGGGGCGGCACGGATCGTGGTTCTGGAAAACGTCCAGAACCCCACCAACGTGGGCGCGATCTTCCGTTCCGCCGCCGCGCTGGGCATGGACGCCGTGCTGCTGACCCCCGGATGCAGTGACCCGCTGTACCGCCGCAGCGCGCGGGTCAGCATGGGGACGGTGTTTCAGATCCCGTGGACGTTTACGGGAGACTGGCCGGAGGAGGGAATGGAGCAGCTGAGCCGTCTGGGCTTCCGAACCGCAGCCATGGCGCTGAGCGACGATTCCGTCTCCATTGACGACCGCCGTCTCATGGCGGAGGAAAAGCTGGCGGTGATTCTGGGCAGCGAGGGCGACGGATTGACGGAGACGACCATTGCCCAGTGCGACTACACCGTAAAAATCCCCATGTACCACGGCGTGGATTCTCTGAACGTAGCGGCTGCCAGCGCCGTGGCATTCTGGCAGTTAAGGAAGCTCTGAATAAATCGGCGAGAGCTGACAGCGAGAGATTTTTCACCAGATGAAGGTTTCAGAAGCGGAGAAATACTTGATGTATTTCCCGCTTTGGAAACCGCACAGCTGGGGGAAAAGATCTGCTGCTCAGCCGAAGACGATTTGTTTAGAGTTTCCGTGAAGAAAGGAAAAATGACTATGGAACTGGTAAACGGACGTCCCGCGGACTGCGCCGGACGGCTTGAGAAGGAAATCCGCTGCTACGATCTGCTGGACAGCCTGGGAATCGACTACCAGCGCATCGACCACGAGGCCGCCATGACTATGGAAGCCTGCGAGGAGATCGACCGGGTGCTGGACGCGGTGATCTGCAAAAATCTGCTGCTGTGCAACCGGCAGTGTACGGAGTTTTATCTGCTGATGCTGCCCGGGGACAAGCATTTCAAAACCAGCGTCCTCTCCAAGGAGATCGGTTCCTCCCGCCTGAGCTTTGCCGCGCCGGAGTATATGGAGAAGTTTCTGGACATTACCCCCGGCTCCGTCAGCGTTCTGGGGCTGATGAACGATGGGGAGAACCATGTGCAGCTTCTCATGGACGAGGACGTGCTGAAAGGGGAGTACATCGGCTGCCATCCCTGCATCAACACCTCCAGCCTGCGTCTTCGGACGGCTGACCTGATGGAGAAAATTCTGCCTGCCGTCCATCATGAACCCCGAATCGTCACACTGCCGCAGGAATAAAAGGCTCGGAAACTTCAATAAACTTCAATAAAACAGCTTAAAAGCGCCCTGCTGGGGCGCTTTTTCACATCCAAAAATCTGCCTATAAAAATAGTAGGGAAAAGACTTGACAAATGGAGCAACATCGTGTATGATATAGCAAGTTAGCAGAGGCTAACCAAAAAGCGAACAAAAAAGATGATCTTATCATTATGAATACGGGAGGTTCGAGCTATGGAAATTGCCACGATTTTGTCCGGCGCCGGTGCCGTTGTGGCTGTCACTGTGACGTCTGTGGGCGTCATTTCCATCCGGAAAAGCCTGCGCCGAATCGCCCGGGGCAAGGAGGACGGCCATGTCTGAGGAACAGGTGGTTCGCAACTGCGCCCCCACCTTGGCGGGGCTGAAAACCGGAAATCTGTTCGCCTGCCCCTACGAAAACCGGGAGGACCTGCTGGACTTTCTGCGGAGCCTGAACCGGCGGCTTGGGAAAAAGGGCGTCCGGGCAGTCCCCCTGCGTATCCGTCAGGACAGGGCGCTGATCTACCTCTATCGGCCGGCGCGGCTGGAAAAAGACCTCTCCTGCGCATCCTGCGAAGCGCTTCTCAGCGAGTTCGGCTACAACTGCCGGGGCGGTAGCCGATGCCTGACAAGGCTTGCCCGGAGATTAAAGCAGCAGGAGGATTTCCCCCACGAGATCGGCTTGTTTCTGAGCTATCCGCCGGAGGACGTGAAGGGATTTCTGGAACACAGACCCTGTAAATGCGTGGGCTGCTGGAAGGTTTATGAAAACGAGGAAGCGGCCAAGAAGACCTTTGCCAAGTACAAAGCCTGCACAAGGGTCTACTGCCGCCAGCTTGCCAGCGGGATCGACATCGAACGGCTCACAGTAGCCGGATGAAATAGGATTTAAGAAAGGATTTTTGAAAATGAAAATTGCAGTTGTTTATTGGAGCAGCACCGGAAATACCGAAGCCATGGCGCAGGCCGTTGTGGAAGGCGCAAAGCACGCTGGCGCGGAAGCGGAGCTGTTTACCGCCGCCGAGTTCGACGGAGGAAAGATGGACGAATTTGACGCGGTCGCTTTCGGCTGCCCCGCCATGGGCGCGGAGGAGCTGGAGGACGGCGAATTCGCCCCCATGTTCGAGACCTGCGAGAGTAAGCTCTCCGGCAAGAAGATCGCTCTGTTCGGCTCTTATGGCTGGGGCGACGGCGAGTGGATGCGCACATGGGAAGAGAACTGCCGGGACAAGGGCGCAAATCTGGTCTGCGACAGCGTGATCTGTCAGGAGACCCCCGATGACGAAGCGCTGAGCGCCTGCCGCAGTCTGGGCGAAGCGCTGGCCTGATATAACCTCACTGTACAAACGGATGCCAAATCGCAAAAATACCTCCTAATCCGATTTCCTCAATCTGTATTGCACACACATCCTTCAAACTGTACCGCGATTAGGCAGCCGACAGATAATCCCCCCAAGGCCTATCGAAAGCTGTCAGAACGTGCAGGCGCGCGTTTGCCTTCCAAATCCCCCTTGGAATACGATCCGGTATTCCCGTGAGAAATGGCTTACCAAGGGCAAACAGCCGCAGCCGAACCGTTCTGCCAGCTTTCGGATACGGCCGGTAACGGCACAGCCGTAAAAAAGCACGCCGAAGGCGGGGCTGGAAAATGAAAAGAGAGGCATTCTTTGCGGAATGCCTCTCTTTTGCTATGAAAGCGCCCCCCAAAAGGGCGCAAAACAGCCCCCACCGTTTGATATGTTTCCCCCCAATACTGTGCCCCCAGTATTGGGAGGATATATTAATGTGGTTACAGGGGGAAGAAACGACAGGAAGCTTGTAGAAGTTGTAAACTGCCCTTCTTGTGCCGTCTCTTTAAGGTTATATTAACGTTTCAAAAAATCCTTGACTTTTCTGTCTACAGGTAGTAGAGTATAATTGTCTACTGACAGTAGAGCAAAGGAGGCAACTCATATGGCGGAATATAAGCTGGGTGAGATCGAGACCATTTTTGCGGATATTATCTGGGATAATGAGCCTGTCACTTCTCGCCGCTTGACGGAACTGGCGGAGGAACGCCTGAACTGGAAACGAACCACGACATACACGATTCTGAAAAGGCTTTGTGATCGGGAGCTGTTCCGGAATAAGGATGGTAAGGTAACATCTCTGGTCAGCCGGGAGGAATTCTATGCACGTCAGAGTGAAATTTTTGTGGATGAGACATTTCACGGTTCTTTGCCTGCGTTCTTAGCCGCATTTGGCAGCCGCAAAAAGCTGTCTGACGGCGAAATCGACGAACTGCAAAAGGTCATTGATTCCATGCGGGAGGATTCCCATGCGTAATCTGTTTTCTCAAGTGCTGAATATGAGTATGACGGGCAGCATCGTCATTCTGCTGGTCATGCTGGCCAGACTCATGCTGAAACGATCTCCAAAGATTTTTTCTTATGCACTCTGGTTGGTGGTTTTGTTCCGGCTTCTGTGCCCGGTGGCATTTACAGCACCCGTTTCCGTTCTGAATGCGTTGGAACCGGAAATTCGGGAGACATCAGGCGCAGCCAGCGTGGTTTATTTTCTTCCTGCCGAAGCCAATCGGAATCCTGATTTCACTTTCGTTCCGGCTGAAAATCAGTCAGGGTCGGAACTTGCGCAGGCAGGGAAGTCAGAGCATGCCGGATTGGATATTATGGCAATCGTTCCTTATGTCTGGATCGCCGGAACCGGCAGCATGATTCTTTACAGCATCGTGCAGTATATCCGTCTGAGACGGAAACTGGTAGGCGCTGTGGCTTACACAGGAAACGTTTATTGTGCCGATTATATTGACACGCCATTTGTTATGGGCATCTTCGCCCCCAAAATCTATTTGCCCTCCGATATCCCAACACAAGGACAAAAGTATATCATTGCTCATGAGCGGCATCATATCCGCCGCTGTGACCATATCATCAAGCTGCTGGCATATTGTGCCTTGTGCATCCACTGGTTTAATCCTCTGGCGTGGGCCGCATTCATTCTGGCCGGCAAAGATATGGAGATGAGCTGTGATGAGGCAGTGATCCGGGAAATGGGACCTCAAATCAGGGCGGACTATTCCGCTTCCCTGCTGAGGCTTGCAACCCATAAAAAGATGATTGCCGGCATGCCCCTGGCCTTTGGCGAGGGTGATACGAAAGGTCGCATTATGAATATGGCGAAATGGAAGAAGCCCAAGTTATGGGTAAGCCTGATTTGTGTATTGCTGTGCGCCGCTGTTTTGGTAGCTTGCGCAGTCAACCCCCAAACGTCAGACGCCATCGACGACACCCCTACCGATGGCTCTACAACACCTACCGAAGAGCGTACAGCTGCTACTGACGGTTCTGCTGTCGTTACAGATACGAGGCTGGTTCAGTATGGGGCATTGAAGATGCTGCTGCCTTCCGGCATGGAAGCAGCGGACGAAGCCGGCAGCATCACATTGACTGTGGATGCCAAGACTGTCGGTGGTATTGCTCTGCGGCATCAGAAGCAGGCAAACAGCCCAGACACATTCTCTGCGGATTGGATGGCTGAAATCGGTGTTCCGGAAGCTTCTGATGCCGCCATGAGCTATATGAGCGGCAGTTCAAAATACGCAGATTACGAGATCATGTATTTCCCGGATATTCCGGTAAATCGGGACGCTAACGGCAATATCATTGCGGATGAGCAGGGAACATATGTACTGGAGAATGAAGTGACACACTATTTCTTTGTCAATGGTACAGATGTCTGTGATATTTGGTTCTACAACAATCAAATTCCGGATATTATGCGGGAAAACGTTCTGAAAACCTGTGTTTTGGAAGGCATTACGGATATTGCGGTTACGCAGACTGCATTGAACGAGGAAAGGGAAGCTTTGCAGCAGTGCCGTTCCGTTCTGGAACAGATCCAAAGCAGCGACGCCTGCAAGATTGAAACAAAGCAGGAGAATGGGCCGGGTGCGCTGAACGATACTACGCTCTGCACTGACTGGATTCATGGTAAAGACCGGCTGCGTATCAGCATTATTCCGGAAAGCGGCGGCGCCTCAATGTTTGGTGGCTTGCTTGTAGATGGGAAACAATATGACTGTGATTCCGCACAGCAGTGGCGGGAAAGCTCTTGGTGGGAATGGACTGATCCATGGCTGGTAAGCTTTCAGTGGGATGATTCTGTTGTTGCCTATATGGATACGCTCGAAGACGAAAGCGGAATCACGGTAATGCTGCGGATCGACCAGCCTTTTGCCGAAGGTGAAAACGAACAGCCCCATTATTTCGTAAATTTCAATTTTGATACGGATGGCGCTTTCAGGAACGTCTATGTGCAGACCAATCTTTTCATGAATTATTCCACTTCAAGAACAGAATCTGTTGTATCGCTTGATTCTGAGTTGATTGAAGCGGAGATTCAGAAGGAATATCAGAAAGCGATCGGATAGCAGTCAAAATATATCAGGCGCAGCTTCCATACGGAGGCTGCGCCTACGCTAAAGACCCCCTGCCTTCGTTTGCTGAAAGCAGGGGTTCGTTGACAGAATGACAAAAAAGCACGCTGAAAAGCGTGCTTTTTTGTGGCGACCCGGAACGGACTCGAACCGTCGACCTCCAGCGTGACAGGCTGGCGTGCTAACCGACTGCACCACCGGGCCACAGAACAGGAATGATTGTATCAGAAAATATTGGATTTGTAAAGAGAAAATTTCATTATTTGAGGCGGGGTTCCCGGAAACGACCGGTTTCGTTTCCGGGGTTGCTTTCTTTTGATGGGTGTGGTATGATAACAAAAAGTATAATTTCCGGGAATTGTGTCATATTTTGCATAGAGGACGTGTATTATCAATGAGAAAGCTGAGCCGCGGCGCATATGAGGACACCAAGGGACTTGTCCGGGCGGCGGAAACGCTGCTGGAGGTAGTGGTCATAACCCTGCTGTATTACGCCGCGTTCCGTATGGGATACGAAATCGAACATTTTGTATACAAGGGCAAATATGTGCTGATGGGCGTCTATGGGGCGCTGCTGTACGTCATGTTCCTGAACTCCGACTGCACCCTGTTCGGGCAGCTCCATCGGCTGGATCTGATCATCGGACAGGTCATCTCCCTGTTTGTGGTGAATTTTCTCACGTATTTCCAGCTGTGCCTGATCGCCAATGCCATGATCGCCGTGGGGCCGATGCTGCTGCTGCTTCTGGCGGAAATCGTCGTGGCGGTGGTGCTGATTTATGTGTACACGGAGCTGTATTATAAGCTGTATGCCCCACACGATATGCTGCTGGTGTACGGCAACAAGCGGGGCATCGGGCTGAAGATCAAGATGGACTCCCGCCGGGATAAATATAATGTCAGCAAGCTGATGAGCATTGACGAGGGGTTGGAGGCAGTGTGCCAGGAGACCCGCAGGCATGACGCGGTCATCCTCACGGACATCCCCGCTCAGATCCGCAACGATATCCTGAAATATTGCTACCGCTACCGCATCCGTACCTACGTCGCCCCCAAACTCACGGACATCATGCTCCGGGGGGCGAAGAACAATACGCTGTTCGATACCCCGCTGCTCATGGTGAAGGGCACCGGCCTGACCCCCATGCAGCGCATCATCAAGCGTGCCATGGATCTGGTACTCTGCGGCATTGCCATGATTCCCGCCGCGCCGGTCATGCTCATTATCGCAGCTGCTATTAAAATCGAGGATGGCGGCCCGGTGTTCTACAAGCAGAAACGGATGACCCGGGGCGGGCGGGAATTTGAGATACTCAAGTTCCGCAGCATGATCGTGGACGCGGAAAAATACGCCGGCGCGGTGCTGGCCTCGGAGGACGACCCCAGAATCACGAAGGTGGGCAAGGTCATCCGTGCCGCCCGTCTGGACGAGCTGCCTCAGCTGATCAACATTTTGAAAGGTGACATGAGCATCGTCGGCCCCCGGCCGGAGAGAAAGTGCCTCGCGGACGAGATTTCCAAGGAAATTCCGGAATTCTGCTACCGTCTGAAGGTGCGGGGCGGCCTGACGGGCTATGCCCAGATCTACGGAAAATACAACACCAGCGCCTACGACAAGCTGCGTCTGGACATGATGTATATTGAAAACTATTCGCCGCTGCTGGACATCCGGCTGATCATCCTGACGCTGCGGATCATTTTCAGCAAGGACAGCACCGAGGGCATTGACGTGGCGATGGAGAACCAACGGCGGGCGGACGAGCTCTGGCGGGAACTGGACGAGGAGAACGAAGAGAAGGAAAAAGGAGGTGCGGAATGAGCAGAGGTCGTAAACGCAACAGCATCCCAAGAATCGCGTTCGTGGGGCTGGCCATTATCATTCAGATCGCATGGCTGATTGTCATGGCGGTGAAGCTGAACGCCCACTCCGCTTGGATATCCGCGTGCGTCAACCTGTTGAGCATCGTGGTGGTGCTTCGCCTGTACGGCAGACACACTTCTACTGCCATGAAAATGCCGTGGATCATGCTGATTCTGGCGGCTCCGGTGATGGGCCTGAGCCTGTTTCTGCTGTTCGACATTCTGGGCGACCCGGGCAAGGCGGGGAAGCGTATCCGCCGCTTCCGGGAGAAAATAGAGGGCAGCCTTTCCCAGAACGAGGCGGTGCTGGCGCGGCTGGAATCGGAAAATCGCGCCGCCGGCAACCAGTTTCACTATCTTTCCGTCCATGAAAACTGGCCTGTGTACGAAAATACCAGCGTCCGCTATCTGGGCGACGGGGCGGAAACGCTGGAGGCCATGAAAGCGGATCTGGAAAAGGCCGAGAAATTCATCTTCATGGAATATTTCATCGTGGCGGACAATTCGGCCTTTCAGGAGATACGGGAAATTTTGGTACGCAAGGCGCGTCAGGGGGTCGAGGTGCGGCTGATGTACGACGACATCGGCAGCCTTGGCTTTGTAAATCTGCGCTTTGCCAGAGGGCTGAGCGAGGACGGCATCCGCTGCAGGGTGTTCAACCCTGCCGTGCCGGTGGTTAACCTGTTCCTGAACCACCGGGATCACCGGAAGACCACGGTCATCGACGGCAAGGTGGGCTATGTCGGCGGCTATAACCTTTCGGACGAATATTTTGGCCGTGCCCGGCCCTACGGGGTGTGGAAGGACACCGGCCTTCGGCTGGAGGGCGAGGCGGTCCGGAGCCTGACGGCGTCGTTTTTCGAGCTGTGGAACGTGACGACCAAGGAAGACGAGAACTTCGCACGCTACCTCAACATCTGTCACAAGGTAACGTCGGAGGGGTTCGTGCAGCCCTTCAACGATAACCCGCTGTCGGAGGAGCGCACGGCGGAAAATGTCTATCTGAATCTGATCGCTCAGGCGGAAAAGACGCTGTATATCACTACACCGTACCTGATCATCACCGACGAAATGAGCCGGGCGCTGCGCCTTGCGGCCAAACGGGGTGTGGACGTGCGGATCATTACGCCGGGAATTCCGGACAAAAAAGTGGTATTTGCCATCACCCGCTCCTATTATTCCGGCCTTGCCCGGCAGGGCGTGCGGATTTTCGAGTATACGCCGGGCTTCTGCCATGCAAAGCAGTGCCTGTGCGACGGGAAGATCGCCTCCATAGGCAGCTCGAACTTTGACTACCGGAGCCTGTATCACCATTTCGAGAACGACGTTCTGCTCTACGGCTGTGACGCGATTGGCGACATGGCGCGGGATTTTGACGTGTTGTTCTCCCAATGCAGCGAGGTCACTCAGCGCTACAGCACCGGAAGCGGGGCAATTCTGCGGATTTGGCAGTGCATTCTTCGGCTGTTTGCGCCGCTGGTATAGAAAAGCGGGAAAAGCGAAAGGGGGTTCCTTTCGCTTTTCTCGTTCTACGGGGAGGTTTCCGGATATCTGCCGGAGAAATCGCATATTCTGTGAACGCCATTTTATCTTTTTATGAACTTTAGCACTCAGACCTTGACAGTGCTAAAAATCGTGGTATAGTGTAGGCGTACCAAAAAGAGGGACGAAAAAAAGAAAGCCCCTCCGCAGGGAACATAGAAGATTTGAATGGAGGAATGACTTATGTTGCCCAGCATTTTTGGAGAAGATTTGTTTGATGATTTCTTTAACGATCCCTTTGGCATGATGAACGTCTCGGAGGGCCGCAGCCCCCTGTATGGCAAGCACGCCAAGAACCTGATGAAGACCGATATCCGGGAGAAGGAAGACGGCTATGAGCTGGCGGTCGATCTGCCCGGCTTCAAGAAGGACGAGATCAGCATTGACCTGAGCAATGGCTATCTGACCATCCAGGCTGCAAAGGGTCTTGATAAGGATGAGGAGGACAAGAAGGGCCGTTACATCCGCCGGGAGCGTTACGCCGGTTCCATGAGCCGCAGCTTCTACGTGGGCGATGTGAAGCCCGAAGAGGTGTCCGCCAAGTTTGAGAACGGTATCCTGACGCTGGATGTGCCGAAGGCCGGACAGAAGAAGCTGCCCGAGAACAATCGGATCTGCATCGAGTAACCCCAAAAAGTGCCGCGCCACGGTTTGCATGAACCGTGGCGCGGATTTTTTATTTTTCGCCCAGCACCAATGTGCGCAGGACGGGAATGCGCTTGATAAGCGCGATCAACGGCGGCAGGAGCAGCGCCAGCAGCACCGGCAGAAGCAGATACATGCTCCACACGGGGAAATGGAGCAGCTTATCCATCGCCCAAGCCAGCAGCACCAGCAGGGGGTTGTGCAGGACGTAGATGCCGAAGCTGCGGCTTGCCATGCAGCGGGTGAAGGCAGTCTCCTTATCCAGCCACCGTTTTCCCGCGCCCAGCACCCCAAGGCAGGCAAACCACGCATAGAGATTGGTAAGCGGGGCTTTCAGATTGTTGAGAGCCGCGTAATTCTGTCCCCAGAAATGCATCGTGTAAACGACGGCCAGCACGCCGCTCACGGCAAGCATACAGGGTGCCCATTTGGCGAGCAGGGACTGGATCTGTTCGTGGGAGAACAGAATGTAGCCCGCGAGGAAGCAGAACAGGTAGAAACCGTTGCGGTAGACCTCTATCACGGGAGTGTTCAGGATATAGGCGCTGCCCCACATGCCGAGCACCAGAAGGCAGATGACGGGGAAATTTGCCTTGCCGCCCAGCTGCCACAGCCGGTCTTTTTTGTCCAGCTTCCGAATCAGCACCAGCACCACCTCGCACAGCAGCAGCTCGTGGAGAAACCACAGTACCCCGATGCCGGACATGCACCACACAAGATATTTGGCAAACCCCGGAACCTGACCGCCGCCAAAAATGTTTGCGTACTGGTCGGTGACCCAGCCGGTGCTCCACCCGATGAGGAAGATAATGGCGATGGAGGGAATCAGTTGGCGGCGGACTTTGCCTTTCAGGTATTGCTTTCCCGTCTGCTTTTCCAGACTGTACCGGGCGCAGATGCCGGAGATCATGAAAAGTGCCGCCATGAACCATGGGTACAGCACGTACAGCGGCGCGTCCAGCGCCGGAATGCCGGGGATGACCACGTTTGTGATGACCCCGACGCTGTTGAATTGATAAAATACGTGATATGCCACAACGGACAGCACGATGCCGTAGCGCAGATTGTCAAGAAACGGTTTTCTCATCATTTTTCTCCCCGCAGATGGCGGTTGATACGGTTGGTTCTGTGCCGGATGGAAAGCAGAATGATTCCCCAGATCAGGGCGTAGCCCACCGCGAAGCACAGGGTAAAGACGCCGATAAATGCCCAGTCCCGGGGTATCCAGTTGTTCAGCAGGTAAATCAGCAGATAATCCAGATACAGCGCTCCGGCGTGAATTGCCGTAGCGGAGAGCAGCGGCAGACGCTCAATCTGATAGACGACGCCGATGCCCGCCGCGATGAAGGCCAGCAGCGTCACGGTCACGATCCCCATGCAGACCTCTCCGGGGGCGAGGGAAGTGACCTGCCCGTTGGCGCCCAGAATGCCGTAGATCATGGCGAGGATCAGCGGCCCGCCGGAAGCGGCCAGCAGACCCCGTTTCAGAAATGTCAGACAATATTGTTTCATACGTGATCGTACCTCCTTTTGATTTCCGCGAAGCACCGCCGGGAAACATATTCCCGGTAGCCGCTTCGGAAGACGGCGTCCACCGCGCCGTTGAAGGAAGCGGTGAAGCGCTCCAAATGGGCTTCGTTGGCAAGCGCCGATTTGTTGATGCGGATGAAGGACGCGGGAAGCATGGCTTCCAGCTCGTACAGCCGCAGCTTTAAGCGGCAGCGTTCGCCGCTGCGTGTAACGGCATAGGTCTTCCCGTCCAGAACGGTGATGCACTCGATATCGGAGAAGGGGAGCATCCGCATACCGTCCTCGGTGTAGGCGGCGACCCGGTCGGAGCCGTCGTGCCGCAGGACGAGCTGCTCCATTTCGTCGGTAAGACGGCTTCGCTCATGGACGGTGGCGACCACCGTTTCCTCCTGCGTTTTATCAATAACCAGCTTGAATCTCATGGGGCACCTCCTTATGTTTACACTATATCATAAAAGAAACCAAAAATGTTGAAAAATCCGTTCAACGGTCATTTTTGACCGCTGAACGGCAGAAGGGCATTCTATATCCGCGCAAGCAGCGCTTTTGCGGCGTCCGCGACCTGAGGCAGAAGGTACTGTCCCAGCTCGCCGGGTTTCACCCAGCGGCAGGATCTGATCTCTTTGGCCTGAAGCTTTGGTTCGCCGTGGACTTCGCCCAGAAAGAAAACGACCTGCTTTCTGGCAACGGAGCTGATGCGGTATTCCGTGGCGGCTCTGGCGCCGGGAACCAGCCGCGTCCGGAATCCGGTTTCCTCAAAAAGCTCACGGAGGGCGGTTCGCTCCTCTGTTTCCCCGGTCTCCATGTGTCCCTTGGGGAAGCTCCACGTTCCGGAACCCCGCTGGAACAGAAGCAGAAATTCCGGTTCCACGCCTGCCCGCCGGAAGGGGACGACCCCGCAGGATTTCTGAAAGATGGAATCAATGGTGCTGATAAAATACTGCTCCTGAAAATGGACGGCCTCGGCGATCTGCCCCTGATGGAACGAAAGCCCCTCCGGCGCGACCACCAGCTTGTCCTCGCAGTCGTTGTGCCGCCGGATGACGGCGATGACCCGCCCTGTAAAGTCGGACAGGGGCGTATCCACGCCCAGTATGTACGCGTCCTGTTCCTCGCCGTCGCCGCCCATCAGCCCCGGGACGAACCCGTAATTGATGGGATACAGAATATCGCCGTGAAGATATCCGACCGGCCGATCGACCTGCACCGTTACGACCTTGCCCAGCAGCTTCCGGGTGCTCCTGCTTCGCCAGTCCATCATCGTCCCCCCCGTTTTTCTCAAAAGTTCGACAAAACGGTGCCATTTTACACGGAGCGGGGCAAAAAGTCAAGCAGGAAACCAATTTTTGCGGCGGCGGGGAAAGAATTGCTTATTTTTTTCATATCGCTTGTTTTTTTCGCGGAATCACGCTATAATGATAGAGAATATTTTTTGGAGAGGATCGTATGGCAAATAAAAATCAGGACTGGGACGATCTTGGAAGAAGCATTCAGGACATTGTGGACAGAGCCGTCAATTCCCGGGACTTTCAGAAGCTGAACCAGACGGTCAGTCAGGCCGTGGGCAAGGCTGTGGATATGGGAAGCGAGGCCGTCCGCAAGGCGATGGAAGCTGCTGCCCGCCCCACGACTCCGCCTGCCAGACCCGTTTACCGGGAGGTCGAGGCCACGGTCGTGGAGGAAAAGAAAGACCTCCCCGTGCTTTACGCCGGCACCGGCGGCGAGACCGCCGTGGGACTGGTGAAGATCGTAGGCGGCGGTCTGGCGCTGCTCACCGGGTTCATATCGCTTATTTCCCTGCTGGTCAGGCTGATCATGGGAATTGGTCTGGGGATTGCGTCTACCGTGATCACGGTTGGCGGCGTCGTTGCCGGAACGTGGCTGATCGTCAGCGGCATCCGCAAGCTGGGATGGGTCAGCCGGTTCAAGATGTACAAAAGAACCCTTGGGGAGAGCACCCATTGCACGCTGGAGCGGCTGGCGCGGAGCGTTGGAAAGAACGTGAAGTTCGTCCGCAGGGAATTGCAGAAGATGATCAACAAGGGGCTGTTTCTGGAAGGGCATATGGACAGGGAGGAAACCTGCCTCATCACCAGCGACGAGACCTACCAGCATTATGAGCAGAGCCGTCTGGCTCTGGAAGAACGTCAGCGGCAGGAAGCCGCCGCCAGCGCTCCGAAGGTGTCCAGCCCCCATGACCCACAGGTACAGGAGGTTCTGGATCGGGGCAACGCCTTCATCGCCCAGATACGCGCCTGCAACGACGCCATTCCCGGGGAGGAAATTTCTGAGAAAATCTCCCGGATGGAGCTGATCGTCCGCCGTATCTTTGAGCGGGCGGAGGCGCATCCGGAGGTGGTCCCCGACCTGAAGAAGCTGATGGACTACTACCTGCCCATGACGGTGAAGCTACTGAACGCCTACGCGGACATGGACGCCCAGCCCGTGCAGGGGGAAAACATTCAGGCTTCCAAGAAGGAAATTGAGGCCACGCTGGATACGCTGAATCTGGCCTTTGAGAAGCTGCTGGACGACCTGTTCCGGGATTCCGCCATGGACGTTTCCAGCGACATTTCCGTCCTCAACACCCTGCTCGCGCAGGAGGGACTGACGGAGGACGGCCTGTCCCAAGTGAAGAAACAGCAGACGCTGTAAGAAATAACCATATTACTGGAAGAGGAGATCAATTATGGACGCAGAATACAAAGATATGAACGAATCCGCCCCCATCCCCAGCCTGACTCTGGAGCCGGAGCTGGAAAACACACCCAAGCTGGTCATGGCCGAGGAAACGAAGCTGCAGCAGACCAAGGTCGCCGAGCCGGTGCTGACCCCTCAGGAGCAGCAGATGGTCAATGATTTTGCCCAGAAGATCGACGTGGAGAACACCGCCCAGATCTTGCAGTACGGCGCGGGCACCCAGAAGAAGATGGCCGACTTCTCCGACGCTGCCCTCGCCAATGTGCGCACGCAGGATTTGGGCGAGGTGGGCGACCTGATCGTCAACGTGGTTGGCGAGCTGAAAGGCTTCGACGCCGAGGAGGAAAAGGGCTTCTTCGGCTTCTTCCGCAAGCAGGCGAACAAGCTGGAGGTCATGAAGAGCCGCTACGCCAAGGCAGAGGTCAATGTGGAGAAGATTGGCGACGCACTCCAGCAGCATCAGGTACGGCTGCTGAAGGACTCCGCGATGCTGGATAAGATGTACGAGCAGAACCTTGCCTACTTCAAGGAGCTGAGCATGTACATTCTGGCGGGCAAGAAGAAGCTCCAGGAGGTACGGGAAGGCAAGCTCAAGGAGCTGGAAGCCACGGCGCAGGCCACCGGACTTGCGGAGGACGCGCAGGCGGCAAAAGATCTGGCGGACAAGTGCAACCGGTTTGAGAAGAAGATCTACGATCTGGAGCTGACCCGCACCATTTCCATCCAGACCGCGCCCCAGATCCGGATGATTCAGAACAACGACAATGTGATGGTGGAGAAGATTCAGACCACGCTGATGAACACCATCCCCCTGTGGAAGAATCAGATGGTTCTGGCGCTGGGCATTGCCCATTCCAACGAGGCCGCGCAGGCCCAGCGTCAGGTCAACGACATCACCAACGCTCTGCTGAAGCAGAACGCCGAGAAGCTGCACATGGCCTCCGTGGAGACCGCGAAGGAAGCCGAGCGGGGCATTGTGGACATCGAAACCCTGAAAAAGACCAACGCCGAGCTGATCCAGACGCTGGACGACGTAATGAAGATCCAGTCCGAAGGCCGGGAGAAGCGCATTGCCGCCGAAGCGGAAATGGCAAAAATGGAGAACGACCTCAAGGGCAAGCTGCTGGAGATCCGCGGCGGGGTATAACGCTAGAAAACGCAGTACCGGAATATCACCGGTACTGCGTTTTGGATTTGATAAAGGCGACCCCGTGGAACACGGGATCGCCCAAGGCTACAAAATTTCCTTAGCAGCCGAAACCGCACATCCGGCTCAGCAGCTGCCAAATGGAGCTGCAATCAGAATTGTTGGTGTTGCAATTAAAAAAGAACATCTTGCCAACCTCCTGTTTCAGTATTTGCCTCGCGAAGACAAAGGGATTGTAACCGATTTGTAATCAATTTTCAAGCTGTAAATTCTGGAAACCAGGTCGTGTCTGAAAGCTGGCGAAATGACCAACAGCGAGGGATTTTTGCCATGGGCAAGCCATTTTTCCGCAGGAATACTGGATATGTATTTCAAGGGAAAATGGCGCGGCACAGGGGAAAAAGACCCGCTGCTTGGGCGTTTTGACAACTTTCAGATACGGCCTTAGGTAAAAATGAGATTATTTGAAGGAATTATGAACGATAAAGTGGAAAAAAACAATATTCCATACCGCGTTATCCGCAGCAGCCGCAGAACCATTTCGGTGCAGATAGCCCCAAGCGGCGAGGTGCTGGTGCGGTGCCCCCGGCGGATGTCCAATGCGGATATTCGCAGGTTCGTGGAAAGCAAATCCGGCTGGATTGAAAAGCATCTGGGAAAGCGGACTGCCGCGGCGCGGCTTCCCGTGTTTACGGATGAGCAGCTGCAGATGCTTGCCCGGCAGGCGCGGCAAACCATCCCGGAACGTGTCGCGCATTTTGCCCCGCTGGTGGGCGTGATCTACGGCAGAATCACCATCCGCAGTCAGCATACCCTGTGGGGAAGCTGCAGCAGTAAGGGAAATCTCAACTTTAACTGCCTGCTGATGCTCACGCCGCCGGAGGTGCTGGACTATGTGGTCGTCCACGAGCTGTGCCACCGGAAGGAGATGAACCACTCCGCCCGCTTCTGGGCAGAGGTCGAGCATGTCTTACCGGATTATGAAATCCAGCGGAAATGGCTGCGGGAAAACGGCACGGCGCTGATTTCCAGGCTGGAAAAGTAGTGTAAACGTTTTTTTCGACAAACGCACGCACCGAATCGCCCCCCGGATACTATAATGGTTACGGGAGGTGCGATGTGGAATATTATGTCTGGTTGGCGCTGGCGGCGACACTAGGGACTTGGTTTGTGACGGCACTTGGCGCTGCCACGGTGGTCTTTTTCAAATCCCCCAGTACCAGAGCGCTGAATCTTATGTTGGGCTTTTCTGCCGGCGTGATGATCGCGGCCAGCTTCTGGTCGCTGTTACAGCCCGCCATTCAGCGGGCGGAGGCCATAGGGAACACACCTGCGTGGCTTGTGGCGGTATCCGGGTTCCTGCTGGGGGCGCTGTTCCTGTGGGGGTCGGATAAGGCCGTCTGCTTTGCCAGAAAAAGAGCGGGCATGGGAATGCCCGGAGAACGTATGAACCGCATTATCATGCTGGTGCTTTCCATCACCCTGCACAATATCCCCGAGGGGCTTGCCGTGGGCGTGGCCTTCGGGGCGCTGGGGACCGGCGCAAGCCCGGATGGGCTGATGGGGGCGGTGTCCATTGCCGTGGGCATCGGCTTGCAGAATTTCCCGGAGGGGGCGATTATTTCCATGCCGCTAAGGGCAGAAGGGATGAAAGTGTCAAAGGCTTTTGCAGGTGGTGTGCTTTCGGGAATCGTGGAGCCGGTCGGTGCAATGCTCACAATCCTTGCAGCAGGATATATTGTCCCGGCTCTGCCTTATCTGTTGAGCTTTGCAGCCGGAGCGATGATTTATGTGGTTGTGGAGGAACTGATCCCGGAAATGTCCCAGGGGGAACATTCCGACCTTGGAACGATTTTTTTTGCAGTGGGATTTACGGTGATGATGTCGCTGGATGTTGCTCTTGGGTAAAAATAACAGAATAGAGACAGTGAAAAAGAAATTCCTTTCCGGATGTGAAGGGAGTTTCTTTTTTTACACAGATGAATTGTGGACATACCAGTGACAAAACATTGTGTATTTTTTAACAAAATCATTGACAATAATACTTATGCAATGTATGTTATAGATAGAATGTTTTATAAATAACAATCTGGTTATACCAGAGGACAGAGGCTGGAATCTGACATGGAAACATGGAATAGCCGGAACATAGAAGAAGGGAAGAGGGAGAACAGATGAAAGACTTTAAAGTGATTGAGGTAAAACGGAGTATTTTTGAAGACAACAATGCGGATGCTGACAAATTACGTGCAGAATTAAAGTCAGAGGGGACATTTTTGTTAAATCTTATGTCTTCTCCGGGCGCAGGAAAGACAACGACATTAAAATCTGTTGTAGGTATTTTACCATTTGATGAAGGTGAGATTTTTATTGATAAGACTACAACTCTGATAAGAACAGCTAATATGTTAGGAGACAGATACCGTATAGGAGTCATGGAAGCAGATATTGACTCTGATGTGGACGCACAGGCGATCAGTGAGACCGGTGTGCGTGCCATCCAGATCCATACAGGTGGAATGTGCCATCTGGATGCGGACATGACAAGACAGGGAATCCGGGAGTTCGGAACAAAAGACCTTGATTTTGTTGTGCTTGAGAACGTAGGCAATCTGGTCTGTCCGGCAGAGTTTGATACCGGAAGTACAAAGAATGCCATGATCCTTTCCGTGCCGGAAGGGGATGACAAACCTTTAAAATATCCATTAATGTTTTCTATCTGTGATGTGGTTCTCATTAACAAATGTGATACATTAAGTGTTTTTGATGATTTCAGCAAAGAGGCTGTGAAAGAACGCATCTTGAAATTAAATCCAGATGCAAAGATTTTCTTTGTCTCAGCGAAGACAGGAGAAGGTTTTGATGAGTGGGCGGACTGGATCCGCACTGAGATTTCTGAATATCAGAAATAAGTGAAAGCAGAATAAAATATTTTTTTACAGG
>OGZK01001770.1_pt1 | contig 19958 bp, 16 predicted proteins | sample 1576791 | NCBI WGS metagenome assembly OGZK01 (sample SAMEA3541556, study PRJEB24748) | human gut metagenome | biome: human gut; feature: human-associated habitat; material: faeces | place: China | collected 2012
AGCTCGATCTGCCGGAATGTCTTCCTGTAGACGAAATCAATCTGTGTCTGGTTCTCTCTAATCTGCTGGAGAATGCGCTGGAAGCCAGCCTGCGTACTGCACCTGCCAGACGCAGAATCGAACTGACCGCCTATCTGCATGGCAACAGTCTGGCACTGATTCAGGTTGAAAACACCTATGACGGAGTTATCCGGGAAAAAGACGGGGTATTCCAGTCCTCTAAGCGAAAAGGAGAAGGTGTTGGTATCCAGTCCGTCCGCCATATCGCAGAAAAATCTGGTGGAGTAAGTACAGTCACCTATCAGGACGGGCTGTTCTGCGCAAAGGTCATGCTCTGCGGGTAGTTATGCCCTGCCTTTCCAAAACGGCACGGCCACAGATTTCAGCAGTCTCGCTTCCGGTAAGCCCTGAACAAACCGAATTGCCGTATTTGCAAAGATGTTAGATTTTACCACGACTTGATTCGGTGGGCAACAAGGCAATATCAGTGTTTTTTCCGAAATCCTCTTAATATCCTCCAAACATGAAAAGCCCCCCTGCCAATCCATGTGTCATCGCACATTTCATTGGCAGGGGGGCTTGTGTTTATTGTAGGCTGCTTTCCGTTTTACTGATGCAAATTATCAAATTTGGTGGTAAGTTGGTGGTAAATCCACATTGTTTCAGTATCGAACGCCACGATTTCAAACGAAACAAAGCCAATTTTCGCATTTTACTGGTCGATGGGCTTCATTGTGGGGATTCTAAGTTGGCATCCTTAGATGTCTCTATAAGGTTATAAAACCCTTACTTTATAGGATGTTCTACTTAGTCATCTGGTGTAACCCTCAATAGCTCTTGCAAAACTCTCAACAAAGTTGGTGTAAAAGTGGTGTAGTGGCTGGTGTAGTAAAATCAAATGGCAATACCGAGATTACCACTTAACCGCACACCCGCATCAGCTTTTGCCTGCTGGGTTACTTCCGCGTAAATCTGCATCGTAGTTTTAATGTCCGCGTGTCCCATAAGCTCCTGAATCAGCTTAATGTTTGTCTCGACTTCACAAAGACGAGTACAATAAGTATGGCGCAAGTTATGACAAGAGAACGGCGGCAACAACTGCGCTTCACGCTTTTCTTTTTCTGCGAGATCAAGTTCATGCTCATTATAATCACGCGTAATCCTTGCAATAGCACGATTAACAGCTTGTGGATTCTGGACACTCCCAAAACGGTTTAGGAATACAAAATCATTCAATCCGGCAATTTGAAACTGGCAAGTCATTTCAAGTTCATCTTGATGAGCCTTTTCCTTCAATAGTGCTTCTCGCACCTCGTCAATTAAAGGAATTACCCGTTCACCAGCTTTTGTCTTTGGTGTTGAAAGAGTAAAGTAGCACTTTCCGGCTTGATCTTGATGATAAACCAGATTGTGCCGGATAGTGATGGTTTCGTTCTCAAAATCCACATCTTCCCAGCACAGCCCGATTGCTTCCGAAATGCGGCATCCTGTTCCCAACAGAAATACGAAAAGGGAAAGCCAGTGCAGATACTTCGGCGTATTCTTGATGAACGAAAGAAATGCTGCTTGCTGCGGACGAGTTAAAGCGTGCCTTTTCGGTGTTTCGTAGTGGTATGCAGCCTTTATAGACGCATATACACCGTCCGTGGGATTACCCCGAATGTACTCATCGTCAACCGCAACGGCAAAGACTTGATGGAGAACATTGTTGATAGTATCAAGAGTGTTAATTGCCATTTTGTTGTTGCGCAAAATGTCTCCGTAGAAATGCCGAATATCGGATTTGCGAACATCCTTAATCTTCATCTCACCAATCGTGTCTTTAATAAAGCGATTATACATATACACATAATTGGTGAGTGTATGTTCCTTAATACCAATCTTATCTTTACGCCACAGCGTAAACATATCATTGACCGTCACATTGCTCTCAACAGCACGAATACCGTCAGCGAGATCATGCTTGATTTTGTCTTCCTTATCGCGCAACCCCTCCAGCGTTGCATCATAAATCGTGTGGCGCTTTCCATTGCGGGCAGTCCAGCGGAACATATAAAGTCCATCGTTCTTGCGCTGAACCTCACCGTCTTTGAGAACACGACCACGACTATCTTTTCTTCTTGCCACAGACATAGTAGTTACTCCTTTCAAAAAAGGAGCCTTACACAATGAAGTATACCACCATGTAAGGCTCCTGTCTATTACTTATTTTGTCAGATTGAATACGCCTTATCGGTGTACTTGTCAAGCTCACGGCGCTTAATCAACCGCTTTGCGCCGTTCCATAGAACAAACTGACAGTTTTCGTCATTGGACATTGCGCGCAGCTTGGTAATCCCAATGCCCGAATAGGCAGCGGCTTCTTCCAGCGTCAGATTGCTTTTTTCCCAGATAGGGACTTCATTTACATTACGCATATTATATGCACCTCCGTTGTTGTGCAAGGCGTTTCGGTTCCTGCCTTGTGGCTTCCCAGTACCCCGCTGCGAAGGTGGTGTCAATAAGGACGTGGAATATCGCAGCATTTATGCGAGAATATGCCGCGAAAGCTATTGATACCATCTCCGCAACGGGGTAATCTGGGACACAAGGTCAGGCCACTCCGTCACAGCTTAAAATCAGTTTGAATCCTTTACGTCATCGAACGAAATATCCGTTTCGACCCACTTTTCAAGCCCTTTACAGTTGGCTTGTGTAAAAGTGTACTTTCGACCCCCGGTTCCGTTCTGTGCAGCCGTATATGAGATTCCGTCATACCGATACAGGTCATCGGCGTACTGTTTTACAGCACTTGCAATCGCTCGTGGTTCTCCGAGGGAATGTCCAATGTAGGAAGTTTGTTCTGCCAAGCGACTAAGATCGCTCATCGTGCCATGCCATGTTCCTTTACCCAGAGCAACAGCTTCTTTGATGGTTTTAACCACATCGTCTGCGGTATATAGATTCTTTCGGAAGCTGTTCTCAATTTCTTCCGCATCACCTTGAAATTCCCAAAGGTGGGTATTCTTGTTGAATTTAAGCGAATATGCAGCCTCGACCACATCACGGCCAGAAATGTACATATTGGTTGTACCTTCCATACGCTCATTGCGAAGCAAAACAATATTCGTATCAGCCGCACCAGGCAAACCCGTGGTTCCGCTGATGCAGTTGAACGGGTCACTCTCATCACGCTTCTTTGCGGTGTGATGAATCACAAGCAAGCAAAGATGGTGGCTATCAGCGAAGCTCTTGAGCTTTCCGCCATCACGGGAGTCGATCATGTAGCTGTAGTCGCTGCCACTTGATGCGCCGCGAATTTTCTGGAAGGTATCAATCACAATCAACTTACAGTCGGGATGGTCTTTAAGAAAGCCTTCCAACGCATCAAACAGGCCGTTATCCATGTCGGGAGCATTCATTACAAAGAAAAGATTCTTGGCTACCAGATTGTCATGGTTGACTTCTGTAAGCCGCTTCTTAATACGGCCTTTGCTGTCTTCAAGGCACAGGTAAAGGACTTGGCTTTGCACAGTAGAAAAGCCCAAGAAAGGCTTTCCAGTCGCAACAGAACAGCACAAATCCATTGAGAGGAACGACTTGCCATACTTAGGTGGCCCTGCCAAAACCGCAAGCCCTTCCGCTAATAAAGACTGGACGATAAACTGCGGCGGTTCGACATACTCATTCAAAATGCTCTCTGCTGAGAAACATTCAAACTGAGTGGAAGCCGTGGCAATAGTCGAAGCAGAATTTACAGTCACTTCTTTCGTAGTCGGCTCCCAATGCGGAGTGTTATCAATGAGTTCCCGCACCTTCGAGAAAATTTCATCGCCAAAACGCTGCAAGTAGTCACTAATATCTGCGTGTTCTGGAATATCCGGCCAAAGTGCCTGTAAATCAATCAGCTTTACGGATTCAGCGACCTTAGATACAGCAGCCGCTTCGTCTTGCGCAAATGCCTTGCCGACCTCATCGTTATCTTGGAAGATTACGACCTTCTTCTTGGCAAACCATTTAACAGCTTCCTGCGGGAACTTATTATGTCCAGCACCATCCGGGCCGCTTACTGCAACAAGTCCATGCTTACGAAGCGTTTCGACATCCTTTTCGCCTTCCGCAATATATACGGTATCGCCATCACGCACGTTTTTGAGGTTCGGGAGTCCATAAAGGTAAAGCTCACCTTTAACACGCCCGCTCATGAAGCCGCCTTTTCCGTTCCTTCTGCGCCATCTAGTGGTATGTTTTCCACTGTCATCATAACCACGCACTTTTTCTGCGAGATACTTACCGTCTATTGTATAGTAAGGGTAGGCGACATTGGACTTTTTAGGGGGCAGAGCTTCCCTTGGGAGGTGATCTTCCATTCCGAGGGAAGCCAAAATTGCATTGCGGGAACAGCCCGCATGGCATTTAACGATGACAGGCTTCCCGTCTTCGCCATCCTTCCATGACAGGCTGGGATTCTTGTCATCATGCGCGGGGCAACGCCCGCTCCACCATTCGCCGTGCTGCTTTGCACCATCAATGTTCTGGGCAAATTCGGATGCGAGAGTTGGAGTAATCATTGATCTACACCCCCTTTCGTGGGATGCACCACTTCATCTGGCGGTTCTGTACTGCGGTTGTTGTGGAGCAGGTCACATATACAGTCCTTCAACGGCTCACTGCCGGAGTGCATGACATTGACGCTGTAGCCGCGCTCGTGGTAGTCCGCAATCGCAGCGGACACAATGTCACTGTCAGCCTGTCCGATGCTGTGCGGCACGAAGATGGTGACATATTTGCTGGTAACAGAGTGGCGTCCCTTGTACATCTCACGGGTCACCTCGTACTCCTGCACCAGCAGTTGCATCCCATCGTCCTCATTCTTGATTTTGAGGGGAATGTTGGTAAATTCAGAAATTTTCATGTAATGTCACAAAAATCCGGCGCCAGATTTTCGTGTCCCTTCCTGTAAATTCCCAGTAGCTATCTGGTGTCTCCAGTATAAAACAATTTTAGATATGGCGCTATTTTTTGAGCCGCTACTAAAAGTTTCGCTTTGGAAAAGCACAATTAAAAGTGTAGTTTTGGAAAACCACGATTAAAGGTTTCGTTTTGGAACGAAACGCAAAAAAACAGACTCGTAGTTGAGCCGTCACGCCTCTTCCACGAGTCTTTCGATATGCTATTGCCCGCTAATTACTCGCCGTATCCTAAATTGCAGAGGTCAATATAGTTGAGGAAGGCTTCGCACAAGCGGTCAAATGCAGGGCCTTCGATGTTTGACACCTGCTCTCCATTATAGATCACTTTCGTGTCTTTGATGGGGTCTTTATCCAGCGTTACCAAATGGAAGCAGGGTTCCAATTCTTCCCTTTCGATTTTCTGACCGTTACTTTCAAAGTAGGCTGTAGCATCACATTCATAGCCATCATTTTCGGCAGTCCGATTTAGATTTGTAACTGTCCAATTTACGGTTGCCCACGCATCATCGCAAGTGTTGTAAATCTCCCAGCGCACATCCGGGAATTTTTTACTAAAATCTTCCGCAATGGAAAGAGTCGAGTAAAAGAAGCCGCCATAGTACTCCTTAATCCACTCAATCGCCGGATTAGGGATTTTATAATCGGGTGTCACGTCATCTAAACCGTCATCGGGAAAACGCCAGTGGCTATCATAATGCCGAAAGACCACTTCATTACCCTTGTAGATATTTGCGGCGGTATTGCACATAAAGTCCATCATAACGTCGCCCGTGTATTCGCCAGAACTAAAGTAGAGCGTTCCCCCGATATAGTTGCCCGCGGCTTTTTGAGTTACATGCACCTCAATGTACACCTGTTCCCCCAAAAATTCCAAGATGCCCTTGGCATCGGATTCGTTGTGACAGTAGCGATCTTCGTAGGCGCTGTCGTTGCGGGTGCGCATCTCAAAGTCAATAACTTTACATTTCATAATTTGTTCTCCCTAATGTGATCGCCCTTTATGTTGGGCAGCATCGTTGTAGCATAAAAAGACTCGTAGATTAACGATTGCCGTCAATCTACGAGCTATCGTTACTCTTCTACTTCTCCAAAGATGGCCTCGTACTCGTCAGCGGTGCTGTACCGTTCCATCCAATCCTTTGCTTCATCCAAGGTCAGCGGGGTGACTTCAGTGCCAATAAATTCACCATAGCCACATAAAAAGAACTCGCCCGTCCTCTTCTGGTAGAGGGACTGAAGGACATACTCATAGATCCTCGCTTCGCTGTTCATATGCTCACCAACACACTTTGCCGTGTCGGTGTCATACTTCTTGCCGTTGATGATGCGTTTTGCTTCTACATACATATTGATTTCTCCTTATCTATCACTTTCGTTTTCGGCAGCAATGCAACGGGTAAAGGCATGATACAAAATGCCAAATACCTGATTGCCAACATTCGTTACGGGCTTCCCACGGTGGGAAATCTGCATCTCGTCAGCGGGCTTTCCGTCCCGGAGTACCAAATGATATTCCGGCTGCTGCTCATCTCCAAGGCAGATGTAAGCATCACATTCATAGCCGTCATTCTTGGCAGTCCGGCCAAGATGCTTGATGCACCAGCTATAAGGGACGGGCTCTACGTTGCCCAGATTGCCGTAGTCACGGGGGTCAAACCCTGCAATAAAGCGTACATTCATGGTTGTTTCTCCTTTGATGGATGCCCCCTTTCCGGTGTCGGGGGCGGTTGGTTTCGTTCGTAGCTACAGCCTTATTATACCGCAGGTCGAAATTTCAAGCTATTTTTAGAGCCGCTACTAAAAGTGTAGTTTTGGAAAGCCACAATTAAAGGTTTTGTTTTGGAGAACCTCAATTAAAGGTTTCGTTTTGGAAAGGAGCCAATCCTAAAAAGCAAAAAAATCCCCGTGGAAGGTCAAGAACGACCAAACCACGGGGATGAAAGGGTATTTAGATTTCTTTGTATTCGGGGAGTTGTGCAATCAGTTCTTGGGTTTTGAGGGAGACGGAGATGATAGACAGGAGCAAGTCAAAGACATACTTACCGCCAGCGTAGGTGTTGGGGTCGTTGACGATGCCGCTGGCCTTGTCTGTCGTAACGGCATACTGCTCAACAATCCACTCGATAGCGGACTTGCCATTGACGATGTAATCATAGGCCGCAGCCGGAATATCACGGATAGTGATATAGGGGTTGTACTCGATGATGCTCTTGTCCTTGCCCTTGCCGAAGCGCATCTTGTCAACAATGGTGTAGTCCTCGGTGCGCACATCCACGGTCACGCCGATCTCTGCGGCAGTCACAGGCTTCTCATAGTGCAGGTGTAAGTCAGCAAGCGCACGACCAATCTTGACATATTCCGGGAAGTGTGCCAACATCGGAATCCGGGGTAATTCTTTTTTCAAATTTTCTGCATATTCATTGATGTATTCAGGGCTATGCAGGACGGCATACACATAATAGAAAATGTCTTCTTTCGTAATCTTATCGCCATATACATCTTTGAACTTCGCAAGAATCGAATCTGACATAGCCATCCGCTTGTGCCATGTTACAGTTTCGCCCTCGGTCATATTATCGAACGAAAGCTGCGCACTTTCTTTGCTTTCTTCCTTTTCGTACAAGTAAAGTGGGAAGCATTGTGCGTGTTGCACTAAGTCATAGTCCTGAATCACATTTGTGATAAGTGCGCTGAATTTTCTTGACGATGTTGCCATAACACCAATTACAAGGTTTTCGGTGTCCTTTTCCGGGAAAATCGAGCGCCATATAGAAGGCCACTCAATCAATTTTGAAGAAAAATAGAGCGATTCTTTGCAGAATGGACGGTGCATAGCAGTTCGATAGTCTTCTGTAAATTCAATATATTCGTCTTTACAGAAAGTATTCAAAAGACCTCTCGACCAACTAATCTTTTTCGCATCCAGATTCCTTGCGTTTGAATAGAATGTTGCCCTTGCCTTTTGATCTCCAGATGCCTTTCCTTGCGCTACTACCGCTGCAAATTCACTCTTGCAACGGGCAAGTTCCTGATTGTAATAGTCTACCATTTCTTTTGCATCTCGTCTTTGCGCATCGAAATTGTAAACCCATACATCACGATTGCTGGAAATCCCCATAGAATAATTGTTGCTGAAAAAACTGCTCTGTTCACGCTTTTTCTTATCGCCAAGGGAGATCAAACTCGCAAATTTAGGATTTCTGTGATTTATCCAATCTCCGTTTTCATCCGGGGTAATATATTGCCACTGTATCTTTTCAATACTCCCAAAATCAGAAATAATGTGCAGCTTGTCAGCACGGCTTAAATAGTCCCCTATATCGTAATAGCGAATATAGCCATCTTTTTTTACACCCTTTTTCTTCACAAGGATTGTGATTGCGACAGGCGTTCGGGAGCCAGAGCCGAAGATTTTGCCGCCCTCTTTGCGGGAAAGCTCTCCAGATGTGCGTTGGTTTCCTCTCAAATTAAAACAATAAATAGAATTAAACTCATCAACAAGACTACGCCTAAATCCATCAAGGGCAATCGTATCAATATAAGCGCCGTTAGATACAAAGCCTACGATTCCATTATCTGTGATTCTGTCAGTTGCCCAGCGGAATGCCCGAATATAAGAATCATAAACACTGCGGCTATTACTGGAAGTGGATTTTGCCACATACTTTTCAGCAATGGCATTGTCCAAATTGGGATAAGCAACATTTTGGTTGTTGTCATTGCCGGATTTTTGTCCAACAGAATAGGGCGGATTTCCGATGATGACCTGAATCGGGGTCTGCATCTGCTTTGTGGCGCGATCTGCATTAGGCTGGAAAACGCTTGTGTCTGCTTCGCCTTCACGGGTTCCTACACGTTCTGCCAATTCAAATGTATCCGTCAGAACAATGCCATTAAACGGGACATAATTCTCGCTCTGGCTCAATTCGTGGTAGGTTTCCTCGATATTGACCGCTGCAATGTAGTATGCCAGCAGGACGATTTCGTTGCAATGGATTTCGCTGGTATACTTGTACAGCAGGTCTTCCGACTTGATGATACCGCTGCGCAGCAGACGAACGATGAAGGTTCCCGTCCCCGTAAACGGGTCAAGAATATGAACCCCCATATTGCTTATGCTATGTCCAAAGCGCTGCTGCATCACATACTCAACCGACTGGATGATAAAGTCAACCACTTCCACAGGGGTGTAGACAATGCCCAACCGCTCCGTCTGTTTTGGAAGTGCATTTTTAAAGAACTGTTCGTACAGTTCGATGATGATTTTCTGCTTGCCTTCGGCATTGTCGATGCCCTTGGCGCGTTCCTGCACACTAGCGTAGAATTTATCAAGGGTTTCCTGCTCTTTTTCAAGGGCATTGTCATGCAGCACATCCAGCATATTCTGCATAATGCGTGACACTGGATTGCTCTGCAAGAAACTGTAATTTTCAAAGAGCGCGTCAAAGACGGGCTTCGTGATAAGATGCTCCGCCAGCATCTCTATCGCATCTTCTTTGCCAATGCTGGGATTCAAGTTGTGGCGCAACCCATCAAGGAAGGCTTCAAACTTCGGCGCAATCTCCGGCTGCTCAATCAGTACCTTAATTTCTGTAATATGACGGGCGGCGATCTCTGCAATGTCCTTCGCCCAAGTCTCCCAATACTGGCGGCTACCGCACTTTTTGACGATTTTGGCGTAGATGTTGTCCTTCCACTGGTTCAGCTCGGTCATATCAAAGGCAAGCTGGGAGCCATCATAGCCGTTGCCATTGCCGTTGATGCCGTTGGTGTTGCCGTCTTCATCAAAGCCCGTAACGCCGATAATGGAGATGTTGTCAGGCTTATTCTTATTCAGCTCGATACGATTGATGGTATTATTAAAGCGGTCATCATGTGCGCGGAGAGCTTGCAGCACATCCCACACAATACGGTACTTCTCGTTATTGGCAAGGGCCACTTCCGGCTCCACGCCAGCAGGAATACCAATCGGCAGGATGATGTAACCGTACTTTTTGCCCTCGCTCTTGCGCATAACACGGCCTACGGACTGGATAATATCTACAATAGACTTACGCGGGTTAAGGAACATCACCGCGTCCAGTGCCGGAACATCCACGCCTTCCGATAGGCAGCGAGCATTGGAAAGGACACGGCAAGTGTCTTCCCCTGCGTCTTGCTTCAGCCAGTCGATGCGGTTCTTGCGTTCAAGGGCGTTGGTCTTGCCATCAACGTGCTTCAATTCAACGGTCTGGCTGTTGCCATCACTGGTGTTGATTTTGTACAGCGCTTGGATTTCCTCGAACATCGCCACAAACTTTTTGCTCTGGTCGATGGTCTGGGTAAAGGCAACGGCGCGGCGCATCGGCTGCGGGTCGTTGGCAAAATAGTCATCCTCACCGGGGAAATGGGTCTTTTTTGCAAGACCATTCATGCAACCTACAATTTTGACGGCATCATCAAGCGTCAATTCGTTGTTGGCATCCGTCAACTGCTTTTGCAGGGAACGGCTGACAAAATCTTCATCAACTGCCAGAACGATAACCTTGTAATCGGAAAGCAAACCCTGCGAGACGGCATCGGAGAAGCTAAGGCGGTAGAACTCCGGGCCGTAGATGGATTCATCATCCATCGAGCAAAGAAGGGCACTGTTATCCTTGGCCTTCTGCTTGCTGCCATCCGCATAAATGCGCGGGGTTGCGGTCATGTATAGGCGTTTTGCCGCGTTGATATACTCGTTATCATGGACGCGAACAAAGTTGCTGTCATCCTCGCCAGCAAGGGTTACGCCTGTGGTGCGGTGGGCTTCATCACAGATAACGAGGTCAAAGGGTACGCCCGTCTTCTGCTGGAAGTCGTGCACAACATTGATGCTCTGGTAGGTCGAGAAGAAAAGCTGTAAGGTATTGCTGTCGCAGTCAGCAAACTGCCGTATAAGGGTATCTACATCTGTGGTTGCCGGAACCATTGTATCAATGATTTCGTCTTCTGTAATTTTGCTGGCTTTAGGGTCGCTGCAAATGCCATATACGGTATACGAGTAGGCGCACTGTGCCGCCCATTCAGAAAGAGTCTGATTGAGCAAGCTGATAGACGGAACCAGCACCAGTACATTGCCATTGCCCTGCGTCAGCCCTTCGGCGATCTTTAGGCCGGTCAAGGTCTTGCCTGTACCGCAAGCCATAATCAGCTTGCCACGGTCATGCTCAGTAAAGCCTGAAAGTACACTTTTAATCGCTTCGCGCTGGTGCGGGCGCGGTTGCTTCTTGGGAGCCTGCTTCATGCTCTCGATAGAATCCAGCGTAAAGCTGTCCCAATCAATGCCGGAGTCCCGCAAATCCTTCAAGCGGATACGGTTCACAGGCGGGCGCTGCCCGATAATGGCATTTTCTGCCGTGCTGCTCCATTTGTCCGTAGTAGAGACAATCAAGCGTTGCTGGAAGTAGACAGGTACACCATCAATATAGAAGGGCTTGCCGGACGCAGAAAGGAAGGTGTCTACATCAGCCTTCTGCACGGCATGGGTTTCGTCATAGAACTTGACTTGTACAGCACAGTAGCCATCGTCCTCTCCACGGATATGCGCAACGAGATCAATGCCCAAATCGTGCTGATTGCTGTTATACGGGAACTCCGTCCACAGCCAGACCTTATCATAGACGCGGCTATAAAGCGGGCTGACAAGAAGGAATTGCTTGATAAGGCGCTCCATCATTGTGCCTTGGTTGCTTTTGCTGGTGCTGGCAGCGCGAAGCTGCGCAAGGATTTTATCAAATCCATCCATCGGTGTAACCTCTGTTTTTGTTGATGTAGGGGGTTCTGGGTCATCACGCACGAAAGTATCTTCCGGGATTTCCCGTGGAATCGAAATTTCCCGCATCATTACCAATGCGTCAAAAAATTCCTTGAGGGGAATGGAAAAGTTGCTGTAAGTGACAAACTCTGGCGTGGGAGCGGTGTCGTGCTGAATTGTGTCGATGGCATTGTTGATTGTATGAGCCATTTCAAAAAACGATGTACCCAAATCATATATAGCCTTTGATTCGGCTGCTGCATTCTGTTTGTCTTGGTACTCTTGGATTCGGCGGTTATTAACCCTATCCATAACGCCATACATAACATGGCCGTACAGGTAATCCCAGCCCGGATTCCGCGCAGCATAAGCAACTTCAACATCATCCTCATCACGGTTGACGGTATTGCTTATTGCGTGAGGAACCGCTTCAAGCAATTCCTCATACTCTTTACGGGCTTTTGAGATGGTTTTTAACTGTCCACGAAGCGGAATGAAAGCAAGAATTTCTTTGCGGTATGCTTCCAACTGTGGCTGAAGTGCCTTTATCGGCGGCAAATCGTCTTTATTTTCCTTTAACCATTCATCAAAATCATCTGCTGCATCTTTTTCATCTTTGTTATCGTACATAGATAAGATGTCGCTATAAAGAAGTTGCGCCTTTTCAAGTTCGGGAAAAGCGTCATAACAATCCTGCATCTTCTCTGCACTTTGTTTCCACGCTTCCACACCACCATAGAGCAGATTGTCCTTGGATGCTGCCAAAAGTCGCGCAATATCCGGGTTGGCTTTCCGCACCTCTTCAAAAAACTGGTCGACGGCCTCCCTCATATGGGTTAGAACATCATATCGTTCTACAACAATTTCTGTTGTAGCAGGGAATATTTTTCGGCACTCTTTTGCGGCAATATCGTCTAAATAGATGAATACTGTAGAAACTTTCTTTTTGTCAGGTATGCTGTCAAAGAACGCCTTCTTTTTAGCCGCATCATGCCACGGGAAAAAGCCGATAAATGTCTGGTTTTCTTCATCCACACACAAACAGTATGCCGCCTTTTTCCCTGCATTTACCTTTTTCCCTGTGCTATCTTTGGCTGAATCATTGAAAGTCAGTGTATACAGTCCAAGGCTTTTAGGCTGTGGAACCCTCCGCAGTTCTTTGTCTCTACGGTCAACTTCTTCCTTATACCAAGCAAAGACCTCTTTTTTGCTAACGGAATAGTCGTTAGCAAGTTCGGTTAAGTTGGATTGAACAGATACTTTTCTTATATATTCTTCTAGGGCTGGTGTATAGTGATTATTTCCCTCTCGAAGGTCGCTTAATGTGTCCCGGTAAGACTTTTTACAAAATCCGCACTTGTTCTTATAGAGTTCAATCTGGAGTTTTGCAGGGAAATAGCGGCACATCCCTACATATTCACCCCTTATTTTGCGGCAATGCGAAAGCGTGCTCTCATACTTTTCATAGATGACATTTTTCTTTGACTCATTATTTCGGAATTGATGACAATGAGAACACTCCGATTTATCCTTAGCGACCTTGTATTCGCCCTTTCCTTTGGTCATGTCCTTAAACTCTGCATGATAGACACGGTATCCGTAAGGGGTGAGTCCAAGCTCATTTCCCAATTTTGAGGAAATCGAGATTTTGTTATTGGTTTTATCGTCTACTTTATCAGTAACGGTAGCATCATTTTGGGGCAAACGCAAAAGCGAAATTCCACGAGTCATATTAACCCCCTTGGTGTGTATATATATTTTATTATATATCGAATCACCCAAAAAGTCTATTAAAAAGATTCCTTAATCGTAAGTCCGCGAAGGCGGACGCATTGCACATGATTGACCCTGTTAGGCGCGTCCGAAGCGTCGCAGACACCTTCTATACAAGCACTGTAAGCAAATCGTCAGTATCAAAATTAGGCTGTCACCAGATAATATCAAAAGTGCTTGCATTTTTATGACAAAGTGGGTACAGTAGAAGTATCAAATATAACGCTCCTTAGAGGTGATACAAAATGCAAACCTATGGGTACTGCCGGATTTCCACTCCGGCGCAGAACATTGACAGACAAGTGCGGAATATCCGAGCTGCATACCCTAACGCGCATATCGTGCAGGAAGTCTACACGGGGACGAAGTACCAAGGCCGCAAAGAATTAGACAAGCTCCTGCGTATCGTGGAGCCGGGAGATACCATCGTGTTCGACAGTGTTTCCCGTATGAGCCGCAATGCTGACGAGGGCTGTCAACTTTACGAGGAACTATTTGACCGCCAAATTAAACTACACTTTTTAAAAGAACCGCACATCGACACTGAAACTTATCGCCAGACCATCCAGCGGCAAATCAGCACGCGGCTGGAAACCGGGAGCGCCGCCACGGACAGCTTTGTTTCTGCCGTCATAGATGCGCTGAACCAGTACACCGTTGCGTTGGCAAAAGAGCAAATCCGGCTTGCGTTCGGACAGGCACAGAAGGAAGTCGATGATCTCCACCAGCGCACAAAGGAAGGGATGCTTACCGCCAAATTGAACGGAAAGCAAATCGGCCAGACGGCGGGGCGCAAGCTGACAGTAAAGAAAGCTGCTCCATGTAAAGAGCAAATCAGAAGGTACAGCAAGGATTTTGACGGAACACTTTCTGATACCGAGTGCATTAAACTGATAGGAATAGCTCGAAACACTTATTACAAGTATAAAAGAGAACTCCGCGAAAGCGGCTCCAATTAACCCCCACAGAAAGCCCCCTCATTCGGATTTGAATGAGGGGGCGCGTTTATTTAACCGCTGTGTCTGCATCCGTTGATACCGTTGATAACCGTTGATGGCTGTTGTTATCTTCGGCACAAGCCACTTTGCACCAACTGCAAGCGCGGCACTCGTCATGCGTTCCACATCCGGGATAGCAAACATCCGGCTCAAACGGGCAGGAATAAAAATCATAGCACATAGTAGTTACCTCTTTAAAAGTGTACATATAAAAATGTGGTCTACTCTCACTCGACCTTAATCTCTGTCTGATGGTTTATTCTGCTACAACCATCTTTTCCATACAGTCCCCGCAGATTATGTTGATTGCCTTGGTAGCTCTGCAACTGTTTTGGCACTTAGGGCAGATATATTTGCGGGTGCTGGTGGGCTTTTTTGTTCTGGTTGCTGTCCCTGCGCCGCCTTTGGGGAGTGTCCCCAAAATATCCAGAAGGTTCACGCCCTCGACCATTTGCAGGTCTTGCCAACCTTGCGCGGCGATGAAATCCAGCAGTTCTAAGTTGGGGCTTGTGATAGTCCAGCCATATTTGGGGTGCTTCTCGATCTCTAAGCCGTGGGCTTCTGCCATTGCCTTAAACCGCTTGTTGTGGTATGTATTGCCGGAACCGCTCGTATCTTTGATGGGGAGCGGGTTCCCGTTTTCGTCCTTCTCCGTGTTGCCATACCCAACAGCACAAGCTAAGTGTGCCATCTCATGGAGTAAGGTGCTACAGGTCTGCTCTATAGGGCGATTCAATGTTGCGCTGCTAATATTGATTTCATAGCGCCGTTCGTCTCCCGCTTGCCAGACCTTGCCGCACGTAAAGTGTCCGTAAGCACCAACGGTCTTTTTTAAACTTATAACTACTTCCGGCAACTGCCCGCCGTAAAAGTGATTGTTTAAAAGGCGGAACATCTTTTCCAACTGTCCGGCTACGCGGCTTGTTTTAATGGTCTGTTTCATACGTTTTCTGTCCTTTCGTCTTTAAAAGTTTACTTTTAACCCCGTGGGGTGCTTTGCATTGCCCCCAACCGGCGAAAAGAAAGAATAACGCCCTCGCACCGTGTCAATGAAACCGTGGAATAATTGCAAAGCATTTATGCCGCGAAAGTTCGTTGACTAAGGTAAGAGGGCGTATATGATGATTTGAGCGGTTGGAGCAATCCCTCGTTCCCGCCGCAGCGACAATACCTCTTAAAATTCTAATTGTTGCGACCATATCAACGATTATCAACGGTATCAACGGTTCGCAACACAGCGAAGAATATCGAAATATAGAAATAATACAATCTGTATATATTGACTTTATGCATTACATATTGTATAATACTATATAGAGAAGAATTACATCCCGTACACAAAGGAGTACACTAATGAAACGTTTTTTTAAGTCTGACCGTGAAAGTGACGCACTCATCGAAAAAGTCACCAAACTTTACGGTCTTAAAATTGGGGAGTTTATCAACATGGCAATCAAAAATGAATTGTACCCTGTGACAGACCCCTTCCGAACAGAAGCCGCTTTTCTACTTCAGTCTCACACGGATGGGAAACTTGACGCATGGGTAATCAAGCAATCCATGTCTCGTGGAATCCGTGCGCTAAGTTCCCGCCCCGCCAGAAACGCCGAGCATTTGCAGGGCTTTTTCGCACATTACTATTTTGACGAGAGTACAAAAAATTGCACTATAGTTGAGGGAGATGCCCTGTGGGAACCTTCCGCAATGATCTACAGCACCATCGGTAAAAAGGCACCGATGGACGGCTTCGGCAAAATGGATGGCTCACATTTGGTAGACGAGATTTTTGCACATTGGAATGCCCTTTGGGGCAAAGCGGCAACCTATGACGTACTGGCAACGCTCGCCTATCGGTGCGAACCGTGTAAGCCGTTCGATTGGTTTGACGGAATTTCCTTTTTAAGCGACATAGAGCGTGACGCACTGGCTCAATGGAGTGGCGGAACGAACCGCAGCGAATAAGACCAATCGCCTTTGCGTTAGTAAGGCGTAGGTCGATGCAAAGGGCGGCGTGAATGAACTGCGCTAAATGTGCAGAACATCGCGCCGCCGCTCTTATAGGGGCAGGAACGGCCACAAGGCGTTCCGTTGGGGGCCGCAGCCCCCGGCTGACAGCAAGCGAGCTTGTCGGCAGTGGGAGTCCAGAGGGTCACGCCCTTTGGCAAGGTAAGCCCGCAAGGGCGGTGGGAGCTTCCGCAGAAGCTGCCATACCTTGTATGACGCAGCAGATGGAGCCTAAATGCGCTGCCTACTTATGCAGCACATTTTAAGGCGTAAGCGGATGGGGCATCGTCCCCGTAAAGTAGGAAGGTGAGATTATGATGGCGTGCGTGAAGAAGTTTACTGCGGGCGCAGTCCGCAACCAACTTCGCCACAATCGGCGAGAAATTGAACACTCCGGGAACCCGGATATCGACCCGTCTCGGCAGGGACAGGACTATGTTCTGTCCCCCGACAGGGACATAAGTGAATACGACTATTACAAAGAGCGCTTGAGCCAGCTCTATGTATATGGTCGGGATGACGTTAAAGTAATGGCTGGCTGGATAGTGACTGCTCCGCAAGACTTAGCACCAGAACGGTATGATGACTTTTTCTGCGCAACCTACGACTTTCTTGCAGACCGCTATGGTGAGGAAAATGTCATTCAAGCTATCGTCCATGATGACGAGGGCGGTCAACCGCACTTGCACTTCTGTTTCATCCCTGTTGTGGAAGATAAAAAGCACGATGAAGGGTACAAAGTGTGCGCGAACGAGGTCTTAGACCGCCGTGAACTGCGCAATTTTCATCCCGACTTGCAAAAGTACCTCAATGCAAACGGGCTGGAAGACGCTCATGTTATGACAGGCGTTACCCGCGCACAGGGCGGAAACCGCACTGTTGCTCAACTAAAAGCAGCGCGTGAGGAAGAATATCAGCAGGAAGAACGCCCTGCACTGTACTTTGGTGAGTCTTCCGGGCCGGAACTTCATTTTTGAGGTGCGGCTATGGGTGACTTCATACTACTTGTAAACTGCTATTTGTACGGTATAATAATTATTATGCTGGCTGTTCTGTTGCTGCTGGTATATGTTCGGGGACAGATAAGCCATACATTTACAAACCCGTTTGAACACAAAGACATCAAATACCAATGCTCCAATCTGGCAAATGGTATTGTCTTTGGTAAGAGGTTTGGTCTGACCGCGTATTCCCCAGAACAGGACGAGGGACACATAGTTGTTATGGGGCCATCTGGAACAGGCAAAACCAGTGCATTACTTATTCCCACGCTGCGCAGTTGGCAAGGCACAGCATTGGTCGTGGATATATCCGGCGATATATCTGCCAATGTGGACACCCCCAACAAAATCGTCTTCGACCCCACAAGCGATAACTGCATCCCGTATGACGTGTTCGCATCAATCGACACTGTAACAGACGAGACAGAGCGCTTAGAGCGTTTGGAACAGCTTGCCTACTTGCTACTACCTGATAAGGCGAACGATAGCGAAGCTGGCGTTTTCTTTACAACGAACGGCAGGAAGATGATAACCGCAGCACTGATCTGCTACTACGGCATGGGATGGGACTTTATTGCCATCTGCGAACACTTCCTGTCGCATGACTGGCGCTCTCTTTTAAATGATATAGCCAAGCAGCAGAACGCAACCGCCAATATGTACATAAGCAGCTTTGCAGGAGCCAGCGAACAAAATACCGCTGGCTGCAAGCAATCTGCGGATGATGCTTTGAAGCTCTTTGCAGTGAATCCCAAAATTAAAAATGCACTTAGAAAACCCGCCAGTTATGAGAAATCCATCAGCCCCGCAGCCCTTGAAACCAAAAGCATTTATGTCTATCTGCCTGACGAGAAGTTGAAAATCTACGGTGACTTGATGCGTATAATAACCGCACAGTCAATGGAGTATTTTTCTTCACGCCCGCCAGAGCATAAGCAAATGATCCTGTTCTGTCTGGACGAATTTGCATCTTTTGGAAAATTGCAAATTACCGAAGCATTGCGCAAACTCCGCAAGCGGCATATACGCATAATGGTTCTGACTCAATCCCTTGCGGATTTGGATATTATTTATGGGAAAGACGAACGAAAGGCCATGCTTGGAAATTTCAAATTTACCGTGCTTTTGGGATGCAAAGATACTGAAACGCAGGAATATTTTTCAAAGATGATAGGGGACAAGCGTTCACTTGTAAATAGTGATAATGATATTAAGCCGAAGTCTATCATTAAACCCGCAGACCTTGCGCATTTGGGGCAGGAGCTTTTTGTTATCTGTGATGATGGCTCTATACGCCTAAAAAAGAACTTCTACTTCAAATAAAAAAGGGCTACCCCACGAAAGGGCAGCCGCTTGTATTATATTATGCCAAATGATACGGTAGTGTTACACGGGTCGGACGATACGGTACTTGCGCGGCCTTATGCGTCTTTCCGGCCTGCTCAAATTGCGCAATCTTCTTCTGGAGTTCCTCGTTGCTCATTTTCTTGATTTCTTCGGGGATAATGCAGCGGTCATCTTCATAATACTCTTTCATATCATCTCACCTCACAGTAATCAATGTCGTAGGATTGCTTAATTTTATTTAAGGCAGCTAACTGTGCCTCTTTATCAGTATACCCGATTCGGAGAAAATTTTCTACATACAATTTGTACAAATATTCTGGGACTTCCTGTGCGGATGCGTAAATATAGACCGAACCATCGTGACAAATTACGATGCTCACAGCGTATTTATGCCGGAAGGCCGAATTGAAATCTGCAATGCTCGGCGGCATACTGTTCGGATGCGTGTGCATTGCAATCAGGTTTACAACGCCATCAATGGCGCGGGCAACAGCCGTTGTGTAGCCGATTTGTTCTTCGGCTGTCTCGTCTAAGACGCTGGCAAGGACAGCACCGCTTGCACCATCGAACCAGTACATATCTTCAAACAATGTGCCGCTGCGGTGCAGCAGCATTTCTTTGGCTTTGCTGTACAGGATGCGGCTGACGGCTGCGTTGTCTATAATACTATCAAATTTGCGGCGGTACTCTCCACCGCTGATATAGCTGCTGTCAACCGTGGTTTCTTTATTTCGCCCATAGCGCTGAAACTCTAAAATCATCCTATCACCTAATTTTATTGTAGATGCTTTTCGCCAAACTGTCAAGTTCACCGCATACAAAAAGCCCCCAAGCGGGTCAGGCTTGGGGGATTAGGACTATTTGCAGGGCGTTTTTACACCACTATTTGTAAGGCTCCTTTATATAAAATAGGAAAAGTTGGTGTAGTAGTGGTGTAATGGTGTCAGAAATTTGCATTTTTACGCCATTTTGTAGCGATTATACGTCAAATTTCAATCCACAGGCTTCATCGTCGGGAACAGCAGAACATCGCGGATGGAGGCGCTGTCGGTCAGGAGCATGACGAGACGGTCAACGCCGAAGCCGAGGCCGCCCGTGGGGGGCAGGCCGT
>OGZK01001777.1_pt1 | contig 19898 bp, 24 predicted proteins | sample 1576791 | NCBI WGS metagenome assembly OGZK01 (sample SAMEA3541556, study PRJEB24748) | human gut metagenome | biome: human gut; feature: human-associated habitat; material: faeces | place: China | collected 2012
TTGTGGCAATGAAATGAGCAGTTGCCGGACAAAAATGAGAGCTGAATTTGGACAAGATAAGGAATCACAAACAATATTTTTAGAATATCTAATTCTACTTCAACAACATATTATTCTTTTTTTCTGACTATCCGTTAAAAATGAACTTAGCACAATATCCTTCCTTTGTTTTAAAAACATATTGGCTATATTCTCCATATCTTCTGATACTGTTATATAATTATTTGAGTCAAAATCTATTTTTCCATTATCATCAACATCGAAACATACAAATCGGTATTCATCTATACCTGTTTTTAATGCCATGTCCACAAGGGCTTTTTTTCCTCTCATACAAGAAGGGAATGTTATCTCTGAAAGGTATGCTCTTAACCGTATTTCATAATCAAGTATTGTTACAATAACTGGATATTCTGGAAATGTCGTTGTATGAAATATATATTTATCCATAATTTAGCATCCTCCTTCATTAATAATCAAACTAAAACAGTTTATAATATTTATTCGCCAATGTCAATCCTTTTTTCAAATGCTCATGCGCGAGTTCTATGTTTGATATAACAGCAGTATCTAAATCATCTGCAGACCAATGCGTATATTCATGTCTGACATAATGATACGCATTATATAGTTCATTTAGATATTTCACTTGATTGTCAGATAATTTTGATACTTCACCTGCGCTACATTCATAATCTTTGCCATTCTTCCTAAAGTATCCAAAATTATTTTTCCCATTTTTATCTGTAGTATTCAATCCCATTTTTTCACCAAGTATTTTATGTAAAAAATACTCATATGCTCTAAATGTAGGTGTAAGCATTTCTGTATAATCTGGTTTATAACCAGTCACCATTGTGTTATAGACAGCTGCTAAAAGGTTATTAAAAAACTTTCCACTTCTATTACCTTTATAGTCTGGTAACAACAGTTCAAATTTTATTTCAACCTGTTCCTGAGTTATAGTCATCACATGAAAATGATTAAGGGTTTCTATAACAACTTGTTTATCAGACATTCCTTCAATTGCAGTTGAAATAATTTTTTGAAACAATACAGATTGCTTACCTTGTACATATGACTTATTAATCGGATAGCAATTAATAACAACTTTGTTTTTAGAATCTGTAATAATCATTCGTTGCTTTCTATTTTCTGATTTTGTTTCTATTGAAATTGTATTGCCAAAAGAATCTATTAAATTAGCATTCTCTTCATTTATACACTCTATGATTGCCTCCCAATCTTCTTTAGAATAACCTACAAAATATATTGAACCATCATCATAAGTTTTATATCCCTTTTCTAATAAGGAGTTCTTTGCAAGTGTATCTGCCATTTCATTGTATTCAATACCTGTATGGGCTGCGACTTTGCAAAACTTAATATTTATTAACAATTTTTTTTCTTTAATAAATGATACATACTGTTTTGTAATTTCCTTGTTTGCTTTCCATGAACCATCAGCCCATTTTTCAATACCAGCATAATCATAAAAAATTGTTATTTTACTTTTATTATATGCTATTGCCCATTTTATTGCTTCTTTAACACCTTCTAACTCCGCTGAAACATTTCGCAATTCTAAGAAATCTGCACGATACTGTTTTGTAAATGCTCTATAAAGAGATGTTTCTACACCCTTTTCATCAACAATAATAACTCCAAATCCAGACTTTTCTTCTTTTGAGTTATAACTACCATCAACAAAAGCAACTACTTCATTTTCTTGCAATTCTTTAATGGTATATTCTATTTCTTCATTCGTAGCAGTTTTCTCTGTTTCTTTTGTCATACAATCAGATTCTATGCTTGAATCTTCACATCCAGATATGTACTTTTCAGCATCATTCATTGATGTAAATGATTTATATTGAGCACCGGAAACACCTTTTACTTGTATCTCACATTCTGCCCATGTTTCATAAATTCCTGGTTTATTGCCAACTTTAACTGCATAATACTTTTTTTTAGCCATAATCAATTCCATACCCTTTCATTTTCTACTATTACTAAAACACCTTTTTCCATTTCAGTTTTAACTTTATATTTCATTAGTTGTAAGAGATACTCTGGCATTTTTCTATTTCCCAATTCCCATTCTTGAATTGTCCTATATGGTATTTCAAAGTATTGTGCAAATTGTTTTCTATTCATTCCAATACTTGTCCTCAAATGTACTAGCTCATCCTTAAATTCCATCATTATTCCTCAAACATTTTATATAAATCAGAATACTATACGCATTGAGTATAGTCAACCTCTTCATAATATATTTATAGTATAAAGCATCTTTAGTTCCATATAATTACCTAGAATGCAAACAATGTTATATAATTAATCTGTACTGTCACATTTTTACTACTTTATCTATCTTTCCGATAATAATCTACATTAGTCTGATACGGATTAATTTTCTCGCTATATATACTCATATATTCTTTTCTTATAACCATTTTCAATTAACCTCAAAATTTCGATAGTACTCTAATCAAATGTATTTTCAACATAAAAATTTAATAGGGTCAGGCACTAATGTGGTAGATATTCCCTAACCTCAAGTTGTTTTTTATGTTAACACACTTAATATACAATTTCAATAGTTCGTATATGCAAATTTATTATTTTATAAAAATTTAATGGTGCCTGACCCCACCATTTGACCTTGCAAAGAAATGTTCTGGTGACATTATTACTGTTCTTCCAGGCGATGAAAAAATGGCACAAAGGATATTAAAATACGTGTTATTGAAGTTATTCTTGATAATGGAACTAAGGAATATCTTGCAACAAATCTGTTTGACTCGACAATTACCCAGTCAATGTTTCAAGAACTATATTTTTATCGCTGGCCTGTAGAATTGAAATACAAAGAATTAAAAAGCAGACTTGCAATTGAAGAGTTCTCTGGTGCTACTACCACCTCTGTATTTCAGGAATTCTATATTAATATTCTACTTTCAAACGAAAAAAGATTAAAGCAAATGGACGAACACACTTTAACCATCAAAAAGTTTATTTTTGATGGAAATAAAAATTATACTAATTAATAGGACTTTCACGGAGTCCTTGTTAAAGTGCGTCATTTTCTGAATTGCTTTGTTTTTTAACTTCTATTTTATAACTTTATCTTGCATCAACTTAAGACTTTTTCCTTAAGTTGACGCTATTTTGACCACATGGGTGCCTGACCCCACTGTGTATACAATTCATGCGTAATAATTAGTATTTTCTGCGGTCATAATTAATATGTTGAAGTGGCGGTTACATTCTTCCTATTACAATATCTTATTAAGTTCAGGAACCTTTACCATAATGTTTGATATCAACCATGACGCAACAAAAACTACAATCGAGATGAAACCTATACCAATAACTATTGGAAAATTCATTGGAGAGACCTTTATTATTTTATATAGCCAATTAATCAAAAATGGGTGAATCAGATAAATCGTAAAACTACACCTTGAAATATTGTAGAGTATTTTTGATTTTAATGGTCTATCACGAAATAATCCCGTTAACAGCACAAATAATCCTACAGACTGACAAAATTCTAGTATCCCTCCTCCATATGCGAAATCAGAAATTTTTCCCCACATAGATATTGAAAAAAACATTGCTGCATACCTAATTATTGAAATTACCAAGAGAGTATATGCCACATATCTATATGCACTCTTATGTATTGAAATTATTGGAATAACACTATTACATAAGTAGTAGCCCAACAGATAATACATGATAAAAACGGAAAATTGCATAAATTTATATATTTCCAATCCTGTCAAATCATTTAATGTAGTTACTAGAACATGACCAATGATTAGCAGATAAATAAGCTTTTTTAGTCCTAGAACAGACATGGAAGTTATCATAGCCCGCAGCGGAATCGTAATAAAATACATTGAAATAAGCATATAGACATACCACATATGACTCCAACTGTTCCCTTGAATCATATTTAGTATACCGTCAAATATTACTTTTGCATTTATTGCTCTTTCATCAAATATTTGTTCCGCAACTGCATACCCCCCCCGAATATTAACAGAATTCTGAACATTCTAGATAAGTATTTTCTAATTTTAGTTTCATCCACTATTCTATTGAGATTTAGAAGAAGTGCACCTGTAATCATAAGAAATACAGGTACCGCCCAACTTACAAGCGTATATGTTGAATATAAAAATCTTGAGTTATAATTTCCCATTTGCTCAATACTGTAGTTATTAAAAAGTCCTGAGCATACATGATTTGCAACTACTGCTAATGTAGCCAGAACACGAAGATATTCAAATGATGCTTTCTTTTCCATTTCTACTCCTTAAAATCATAGACACTAATATAGCTTTTTTTTATTTTGGCTTTATGATATAAGCCATCATTCACAACATATAATTTTTTGTCGATAACGATACAACCTTCGATTGCATATGATTCCTGAATACGACATTTAATAGTTAAATTTTTATTTCTAATATCAATCTCAACTAAAAAATTATCCTCGCCTGCATAATCATCTCCTGCCGTCATTAATAAACTCCCACTAGGAGAAAAACATATATGATCTTGTCCCTTATAATTAACTTTAATCGAGTCAAGAATCTTCCCATCTTTATCCATTTGCAAGAGCCACTTTCTATAACATAGAACCCATAGCGTATCAGATTCATCATCATAAGCAATACCATTCGCTGAATATTTACTATACTTTCCAAGTGATAATTCATCTATGGTTTTTCCAGTCTTATCAATATTGACTATATCCTGCCCTACAGCCAGCCAAAGACTATCTGTTTTCTCGTCATATGTTATGCCTTGTAGATTTATTTGTTTATCATAATCCAAATCAAGTTCAATAGTACTAAGTTCTTTTTTTAATTCTTTATCTACTTCAACTAATCGCGGTTTAGTTTCTTCTGAAGAATCTAAAGCACCATAATCAGCAATCCAAAATGAATTATTATTTTTGTCATAAGTAATACCAGTACATGTAAAATTTGATTCTTCAAATTTTTCAAAAAATATCTTTTCTACTGGCACGAACTTTTCAGTAGCCCGATCAGCCATAATGGCATCTGGTTTATCATCTTTTTTTAGAAAAAAAATTGTAATTCCAAGGATACTAATTAGAACAATAATCGATAATAAAGGCCTTACATTTTTTTTGTTCAACCGAATCACTCTCCCTTTCCGAATATGAATTTTATTGAATTAATCGCCTTATATATCATTTCCCTATTCATAGCTATGGCCCAAATAGCAAAAATACAAAGGCCAATGATTGATATATATTTATTTCTCAAGTAATAGATTACACCATACATTATAGAAACAACTACTAGGTGAAATATCCTCACATAATTAAATTTAATATTTAAATACTTTTTGGTATCGATAATTCTATAAACTGCAACCACTAAGTAACTAACAAATGTAGATATAGATGCCGCATACAAGCCAATAACTTTTATTAGAGCAACGTTTACAATAATATTCACAAGTGCAGATATTATAGTTGTTTTAGCAATCTCAATTGTTTGCTTTGTGGCTACATAAACTATCCCGAGCATTCCTACTATAATATTAAAAAAGAAAGCATATATATAAATTGGTATATTATAGTACGCTTCATCATAAGAAATATTTACAAACCAAAGAAACACAATAGGTAAAACAGCAATAATACCAATACCTATGGTCACGAAGGCAGTGGTTATCTTCATTATCATCTCTGAAAAAAAATCATCACGATCAGAATCAAAATAATGTATAGCACCTGTTTCATGCCATGCGAGTAAAAAAACATTATAAAAAGTCATAAATATAGCTGGGAATTTGTGTGAAACAGCTAATATTCCATTGGCACTAGCGCCAAGAAAATAATAGACTATCATTCTATCCGAACTATTCATAACCCAAAGAGAAAGCTGATTGGGAACTAATGGAACTGAGTATCTTAGTAATTCTTTACAGATTTCCTTATCTGTTCGAAAATTTTTTGTATATTTGAAAATTGAAAGTTTAAAAAACAAATACACTACACAAATAAAATTTCCACCAAGCGTCGCAACAAGCATTCCTGTTGCACCCATTCTGATATAAGCAATAAACAAAATGTTTAGCACAATAGTTACTGCTGATGTCATAAAGCTACCAACAGCATAATCAATTGTGGACTTTAATCCTCTCGCGATTTGCAGAAATAATCCACTATACGTTGTCATGATGAGAATCATAATTACCCAAATCCCGTACTTTCCGCCCGTAAACGGTAATATAAATATTGATATGAGAAATGCAAACAGACAGAGGAGCGTGATTATACATATTGAATTGAAAATCACCTTCTCCTTTTCATCATTATTTTTACAACTTAATAAGAATCTAAATGTTCCTTGATCAATCATCAAAGAAACAATTGGTACTAATAGTTGGACTATTGTAGTAATAAGATCAACTGTTCCATATTCTTCGGATGTCAATAGGACTGTATACATAGGAAGAAGCAAAAACGAAATGAATTGTGTTGCTACCCTTCCAACCGTAATTATAAATGTATTCTTAGCTAATTCTCCAGCTCTACTCATTTTATTCTCCCTATATATCCGCAAATAGAAAACTCTGTTATTGAACATTATCATCCAATAACAGAGTCCATGTTCTATTTACTCTATAAACTTATAAAAATGTAACTTGATACGCCTTACAATTTTATTCGGATATTTCAAAGCGAAACCAGCTGCTCTTAAATACCACGTCAAGTTATAGTACAATTTCTTTCCTGCACTAAACTGTTCATTTGTATCATATAATTTCCCGCTAAAAAATTCTTTGCAATCCGCGGAGAACCATTCACTTCCATCTTCTCTAGTTCTGTTACGAATCTGTTCAAACGTAGGTGCTTCATATTCAGGAATCACGCCAAGACTCATATGTGCATGACCATTTATGCAGAAAGGCATTGCGCAATGACAGCCAACTGGTATAAACTTAATTGGCTTAGATGGATCGTCAAAAATATTCTCCTTATATGGCTGCGCGTAACATGGTGAAGCTTCACCAGAATATAAATTAACCCTTAATGTCCATGCACCTGCATAACAAAATTCTTTTCGTTTAACATCGAAAAGTCCCATCTTAAAGTCAAACATTTTTGAGTCAAATTTCAACCATCTCTTTTTAAATTCATTTTCTGAACTATCGGTTAGTAAACCAACTTCATCTTTATTTTCTTGTCTTCGACCGACAGTAACCTGACATGGTGCGCCAACCTTTTCCATACATAAATCATAAATCTGATCAATTTCCTTATTTAAAGCATCATAGGGCATTAATTCTAATGCAAAAGAAAAATCAGATTTCTGTATTTTATCTACATTTTCAAAAAAATTATCGAGCAAATGTAATCGTTTCAGCTCATTGTAGTGAAATGAAATCTTAAACTCCATGTGTTTTTGAAGTGAAGCAGGTAGTTTAAGGAATTGTTCAACCACCTTTGTCATAGTTAAATTTGTTACAAACTCAATGTAATGTCCCTGTTCAAGCAAAAGTTGGCATAACTTAACTATGTCCTTTTCAAGCATAGTTTCACCAGTGCCAGTCATATTAATCAAACATGGACCGCCCAGTCGCTCTGCACTCAGACACTTAGCAATATGTTCAACCGAGTACTTACCCTTTTCTTGAATTCTTCCCCAATCAGGTATTTGCGTGATATAACAGTACTCACACTTTAGATTACATCTATTATTAGGGAAATCACATAGTATCATTCTCTTTGGTTTACTCATCAGTTAATCCTCATTTCTAATAAAATTTAATATATCATTTGACATCTTTTCAAAGCAATCAGAAATACGGTTTTTCCACTCCAGAGCATATACTGGACCACTCATTAGTTCTGATATTTTTTCTTCTATATCGATATTGCTGTCTCCATTTTCTATGAGATAGACATTGGGGTTATCTTTAAGCCATAGATCATAAACCCCACGAACTTTATGCGTCTTATTATCTAACGCAATGCATGCTGTTCCGGAAATAATTGAAAAAATCATTCCATGCAATCTGTCAGTAACAATCAACTTGTGTCTAGCAAACAATCTCATTGTCTTATTTACAGTACTTTCTCGTTTCCAAATAGGAACTGGTTTTCTACTCATTGTAGATACTACCGTGACCTCTGTATTGCTTAAGTGAGCATACTTTTTAACGATTTTCTCGATTTCAATATCTGTACTTTTTTCTCTGTCATCTCTTAGGCAGAGTGCAATTCTATTTTCTATTCCATCGGCACGGAACTGTTTCAAAAGACCCATATCTGGCCATTGAGCTACCTGAACATTACCACCCACAAATAGCCTTGAAGCTATAGCAAGCGAGCTATAATCCCTACACGAAATCATCAATTTTCTACTATTCGCAAATACATTACAAGTCTCTCGAATGAATCCATTACTTTTTTCTAGATCATCATAGTATATCGTCTGCGGCATAATAATAATCTTATGATCTTTAAATGTGATAATCATCTGTTCGATTATTTTTTCGTCTTCAGGCCATACATCTCCCATCCAACCTCCACCAGTTATGAAAACCGGAATTTCTGGATTATACTTCTCTTTAAGTCTTTCTGCTTGATGGAGAAATATTCTAGTTGGAATTTCAATAATTTTTTCAAAAGAGCAATACTCCTTTAGAAATTTAATTTCATTCTTTGCTATAAGATGATCCCCTATATTGTAATGAGCAGGAGTTCCCAATAAAATTGCCGTTGTTTTATCTTTTGAAATCTTCTGAAAATAATATATTGGATCATTGTAGAAGTCTGCAAGTCTTGAAAGACAGTATTTCAAATTCTTTTTTTCATTTTGTTCTGTTCTCATATGTATAAAATCACCTTCCACCCATTAAAATATTCCAAAGACATAAGGATAGATTTCATTATTTCCCTTGATTTGATTCTGATAAATGAAAATCAATAATAAATAAGCGATCATGACCATTCCATATAGAACTATATTATATTTCTTTTGTGTAATAATTAATCTTGCATACGCTATACAGCGAAACGGAACAAAAAACAAAGAAATTCTATATAGAGATGGCAAAAATGCACTCAACTCAACTGATATCAACTCAATAATTAAGCACAAGATGTAAAAATCTGCCTCAGCCTCATTTTTAAGTGGAAAAACGTAAGCATCTCTCTTCTCCACGGAAAAAAATTGTTTTTTATGTAAAATTATAAGAATAAGGAAAGGAAGTCTTATTAAAATGGCAGGGATGCTAAGTCCAGTACTTTCTCCAATCAAGTATCTATTCATTTTTTCATTTAATAACCCTGTTCCTATGAAAAATGTCAAAATCTCGTTAAAGCAACTGATTCCTCCCACAGTTGCTACAATCAAAAATACCTTAACCCACATCTTATTGTTCTTTTGAAGGATAAAATATATCGCAAAAATTGCAAAAGCCAAAATTGCGGAATTATGAAAAAGGAATGCAATAATCATTTTAAGTATATATCTAAAATATCTTTGATTCTTAGCATCATCAAATGCGAAAAATGCAACGGAAATAGCAAGACACTGTCTCATTGCATTATAAGTATCTCCATACAGCAGACACAAAAAAGCGAACCATGCAAATGTGATAGATATATTCCTTTTATTTTTTACAATTCCCGCCATAACAAATGTGTAGATAATTAAGCCAATAAAAAAATATTGTATATGCGGCTCACTCGAAAAACGAGATGAAAAGTAAACGAGAAACAGGTATAATGGTTCAATTTTAGTTAGACTATGGTAAAATTGGGACCAACTAACAGTCCTTGCATAATAGAATAAATCATTACCATATACCTGCACATCTGTTCCAACTGTGTATCCTCTAATTCCAGCAAGTATTGCAACCATTAATACTGCAAAGAAAAAATAGATATTATACGATTTAACTGTTAAAAAGCCTGATGTAGGAAATGAAATAACTCTCCAGTTTCTTTTCTTGTTCTGATATTCTTCATATTCAATATTATTCTCAGCTTCATGGCTACGAACTATTTTCTCACCCATATAGCAAAAGATACAAGACAATATAAATGTAACATAATATGGAATCATAACATTCTCCTCACCATCTATGACATTTTACAAGCCTTAAAAATCATCCACGTCAAACTTTTATTTGCATTGAATGCAATACTGAAAAGCTTTGTTCTAATAGGAGCTTCCGTTTTTTGCAGTGCTTGAATTCTGTCATTTAATATTTTTAGTTCTTCATCATTTGCATTTTTACGATGAACTTTCAGTAATTTTAAATACGTTTTCATGCTCTGATTTAAGAGACGCACATCGTTTTGAACATTAAACTGTGGAAAATGAGCTTTTCCATACTCATAAGCTTCCAACTCCCCTTTGTATGCATCTAAGCACAACTTGAGACTTCCCGTCCCCATGATACTATTACCTCTCATGTAATACTGATAAAATACATGATCATATGCAATCAATTTATTACTCTTTCCAACCAATTGAAAACATATTGCAAGATCTTCTGCCAATCTACCTTCAATAAATCGAACACCATCAAATAATTCTCTCTTAAATAATTTATCCGTAACCATATGTGTTACATTTTTTCTATTAATGTAGTATTCAAAAACCTCATCACCACACAACGTAATTATACTATCCGTATTTGTCACCTTTTCACAATGATCATCATAAAAGCGGGAAAAGCCAAAAGAAACAATATCTGTAGCCTCATCAATAAGCTCATAGAGCCTCTGACATGTATCAAGTTCTATGTAGTCATCTGAATCTACAAACATTATATAATCACCGGTAGCGACGTCTATACCACTATTTCTTGCTGACGATAATCCGCCATTTTCTTTATGAATAACCTTCACTCGATTATCGATTTTTGCATACTGATCGCACATTTGGGGACTGCTATCTACTGATCCATCATCAACCAAAATGATTTCCAGCTCTGAATATGTCTGTCTCATAAGACTCTGAACACATCTATCCAAATAATCTTCAACCTGATAGACAGGTACAATTATTGTAATTTTAGTCATTAATCTTCCACCTCTTACTTACACTCTCTAACTTATCTATTTTTTAATCCAACAAATCCATAAAGTATTATTCTTGTTATTTCGTATCCAAATAATTTGAAAACCTTATTTACACTTTTTACTTTGTTACTTAGATCATAATTTAACAGTACTCTCAATTTTTTCATTTTTCTTAGAGTTTCTCTATCTCGCACATTGCGTGAAAGGCCTAAAGCAACTGAATATTCATAGGCATAGTAAGACGCTAATATCATTTCATGTTTCTTGTCACTAAGTTCTTTAGCTTGTTTCAATCCTTTAGTACACATCCAAATCTTATCAGCTACTAATTTTTCGTTTCCCAAATTTGTGATTGAGCCTTCCCTTTGTTGTCTGTACGCATAAAATGGTTTCTCATACCAGTCAAATGAATTTGCATAAACTAAAATATCTCCACACCAATCCATATCTTCACTTAAATAACCATCTTTAAAACGAAGATTGTTATTTTCAATCACGCTTCTTTTAATATATTTATTCCAAGCAGCAGCTCGGTATGCATTCGTTTGAACTAGATATGACTCTGCTTCCCATTGCGAAGAGTTTATTATTCTTGATCGTTCTATTTTCCCACTAACCAATGTAACCTCGGGTCTACCATCACCATAATACTTCTTTGCAGGAAAAAGCATAACATCAGCCTCTGTTTCCTGTAGTCTACAAGCAATTTCCTCTAATGCTTCTAAATCATCCCAAAAATCGTCGCTATCTAAAAAAGCAATATAAGTACCACTAGCAATATCAAGTCCAGCATTTCTAGCAGATGATAATCCACCGTTTTTTTTATGAATTACCTTTACTCTTTGATCACTCAACTGAAACTCATCACATTTTTGGGGACAAGAATCTGGAGATCCATCATCAACAAGAATAAGTTCAAAGTTTTTATAGCTTTGACTTAGTACACTATTTACACAATCGTCAAGATATTGCTCCACCTTATAAACAGGCACAATTATGCTAAAACTAATCATTGAATCCCGCATCCGCCTAATCCTCTCTTGCTTTCATTCTCTTATAATTTCGATTTGGGACTACAACCCCGTGCATAATTGATGCAAGCTCACACATTACGATCTTAGGCATTTTTTTTATTATCATTGTTTTGAGCTTTGCATTTGTGGAACGTATATCCTCCTGCAAAGGATCATTTTTCCATGGCGATATCGATTTATATCTCAAGAATTCCTTTAATAGAGGATGACTGTTGCCCTTAATCCATGGCCTTAATCCATCCAAAAAACAAGTTGTAAAATGCACTATCACGGGATTGTTTATCGCTTCCGTAAACTCACGCTTAGAATAAAAATTGGATGCTCTTCTAATCTTCAAAACCTGTTCATACGAGGCATAATAGTAAATTGAAAGGACATTATATCTCATAGGAAATACAATCTTTTTTTCCTGCTCAACAACACTATTTAGAACATCTTGATCTAAATAAGCTAATGTACTTCCGAATTTCGTTATATATGCTGTAAACTTGTCCTCATAATGCCCTCTTCGAACTTCATCCAAATTGAGGAAAACTACTCCTCCGTTTAAATAGAAGTCATCATCTCTTTTTCCAATATTACGACGGTATCTGTAATTCATAGCTTCTTGCATTCCACCAAATACTTTCCCCGTCATGTCAGTGTTCCAAAGTGGTTCTAGAGATTCTTCTATTATTGTGTCACAGTCAATATTTAAAACTTTATGGATATTCTTTGGAAGAACTCTTTCCATGTAGAGACGTCCAAATGTACTTATGTTCCATCGCCTAGTATCAATTTCTTGTCCTGTAAGCTCTTTCATATCTGGCATTGGTACAAAAAACAATTTACGACCATATCTATGAACAACCTCGCTAAGACGGTTCTTATTCTCAACACTGATAGCATTGTTCATGATGTAAATATTAATTTCTTCACATGCTTTATTATTCTCTAGAAGAGACAATATCGAAATACCAGTTAGTGATGCATAGCTATCACTGCTGGAATATAAAATTTCCATCTTATCACCTTACTTTCTATTAGTATTTGCAATCCATTCAGCTGTTCTTCTAATTCCGTCTTCGAACGAAATAGATGGCTTAAATCCTGTATCAGCTATTAAATCAGTAATATCAAAAGTTTCAATTGGAAGACTAATAACATTGCTCGTTATTTTGCCAAACCCAAGCGGTACTTCTGGCCCATCATGCATAGAATTTGCCACTTCGCCAACAACCTTTATGAACTCTTTCAATTTCTTCGCATCGCCAGACCCAATGGTATAATTCTTTCCATCGACACCTTTGTCTGCAATTAAAATCAATGCCTTTGCAACGTCCTTGACATGCACAAAGTCATAATATTGTTCACCAGAAGATAAATCTGGTGATTCACCATTAAATACTTTTCGGATAACCATATTCACAAGACGTGCAGACGTTTCCTCCTCGCCATAAGTATTAATGAGTGGCCAGAAAAAACGAATTCCATAACTTCCACATTTGGCTTTTCCCATCCAATGTGCTGCTGTTTTTGACGCCTTATACATATAACCAAGGTTTCTAATAACTTTATCCTCTGCAATTTCAACCAGTGCTTCTGCCTCGTGCATACTTCCACATCCAACAAAAGTAGCAATTCCCATTTCGTGCATAGCATCAATTAAATCAAGAGTTGATTTTAGGTTTTGAATTTGAATGTTCTGATCTCTCGCATCCATATTAGAAACGCCCTGCCAAGCAATATGAAACACGGTGTCTATATCTCTATCTGAAACTGTTTTTGGTAAAGAACTCAGGTTCTTTAAATCACATTCGACTATTCTCACCGGAAGATCTTCTATAGACTCCAAATTATTGCTACCGCTTCTTACGATAGCAATTACTTCTACTCCTTGGTTTACTAATTCTCTAACCAAAAATCTTCCTATAAAACCAGTGGCACCGGTTACAATAGCCTTTCTCATCATTTTATCTAACCTCGTTCTTCTCAATGTATTCTTTTAATGTTGGCCAATTCATATCTTTTTCTGTTGCAATGACCTCTTTAACTCCATATTTCTCAAGTGGCCACGGAATATCTAAATCCGGATCATCCCATCTGATTCCACCGCAAGCTGCTGGAATATAGCTTCCAGAGCACTGATATGAAAAAACAGTATTATCCGTGAGACCAATAAATCCATGCGCAAACCCCTCAGGAATAAAAATAACTTTATTCTCTTCTGCTTTTAAAAGTTCAACATGATATTTTCCAAAAGTTTGGGATTCTGAACGTAAATCAAGCGCAACGTCAAATAAAACACCTGAAATAACATGGATTAGTTTTGCCTGAGAATCTTCAGTTTGGTAGTGCAGTCCACGAAGCGCACCCTTTTCAGAAATTAGATCACTGCTTTCAGTAAACTCACATGTGATTCCATTTTCTGCAAAAACATTTTTTTCATAATACTTTTTATATAGTCCACGATTATCAGGATACATATGAGGAGTAATTACCATTAATCCCTCAAATTTGGTTTTTTCAAATTTAAATGCCATTATCTTACCTTGTATGATAATTCCTAGAGTGAATCATCACACATTCTCCCTTCTTTTTATATTTTTTGTATCGTGGTTTAATACATTCAGATACTATGGACTTTTGATTTTATTCCTGTAGCTTCGACTACTCGACTGGAGTGTATTGCCGCTACCTTTATCTGAATTGTTTATCTGCTGGATGTTGTGCAATTAGCTCTCGCTCGGAAGTACTTATTTCAATCAAGTCTACGAGGATAATCGCTGGTGGATATCATGGTATCAGACTTTATGAAAGGGAGGTACAACCTCATGATTTATGTAGGCATTGACATTGCCCAACCCATTGCTCGAATCAATATTCTCTTTTGTCATCTCATGACGAAGTTCATTGATTTTCTCATTGACACCAGTTGTCATGATTATCTTCCCATAAATTCTTTAATCTGCTGATCCATGCAAGCACGGACATCGCCATTTGCTAACCACACCTTGCTGAACTCTACTGTCTTCTCCATACATTCTTGCATGTGCCATCTCGGTTTCCATCCGAACGTGTTCTTAAGCTTTGAGCAATCAAGCTTTAAGAAGTTTGCTTCATGAGGCGCATTTGTCTCAGCACGATTTTCCCACTTAGCCTCTTCGCCCCACGTATTACAGAAGAGATCAACTAATGCTCCTGTTGTCATGCAATCGCAGTCATCTGGTCCAACATTGTAGTATCCAGCATACTTACCATCTTTATACTGCTCCTGAGCAATCATTAGGTACGCAGCCAAAGGCTCAAGTACATGCTGGTATGGGCGAGTAGAATATGGATTTCTTACTCCAATTACATCTCCAACTTTCATCGCTCTCACGCAGTCTGGAATAATACGATCATTTGCGAAATCACCACCACCAATAACATTTCCAGCACGAGCAGTCGAAATTGCAACATGTCCATCAGCAAAGAAGCTATTCTTATAACTGTGGGTGACGAGTTCCGAGCACGACTTGGAATTAGAATATGGGTCAAATCCATCTAGCTCCTCATTCTCGCGATATCCCCACACCCACTCTTTATTCAGATAAACCTTATCTGTTGTGACGTTCAGGAATGACTTCACTGATGTACTATTACGAACACACTCCAGAATGTTGACTGTACCCATAACATTTGTTTCGTAAGTATATACAGGATCTTTATAGCTATCGCGGACAATTGGTTGGGCAGCTAAATGTAGAACAATTTCAGGCTGTGCTTCGTCAAACGCCTTCTTAAGACTCTCCTTATCCCTGACATCTCCGATAACTGAGTGGATGTCATTTTTGATTCTTGCAATCTCAAAAAGTGATGGAGATGTAGGTGAATTCAATGAATACCCTGTTACTTCTGCTCCAGCATTAGCCAGAATCTTGCATAACCAAGAGCCTTTAAAGCCCGTGTGGCCTGTTACGAATACTTTCTTTTCTTTATAGAACGATAAATCAAACATTTATTAATCCTCCCAAATCTTCCACGGTGCATTACCGCTTACCCACAGACTTTCAAGTTTCTGCTTTTCTCTTAATGTATCCATACACTGCCAAAAGCCCTTGTGAACATATCCTGCAAGCTGCCCATCTTCAACCAACTTCATAAGCGGTTCTTTCTCAAAGATAGTGCTGTCACATTCAATATAATCAAAAAGTGCCGGTTCAAAAACCATATATCCGATATTAATCAGATCACCGTCAAAATCAGACTTTTCTCTAAATGCATTAATAATTCCATTGTTTCCGACATCAACGATACCTTTTGTCTGTCCAAAGTTATACATTGACATTGTTCCAATTTTTCCATGTGCTTTGTGGAATGTAAGTAATTCATCAATATTAATGTCACCAACTGCATCACCGTAGGTAACCATAAATGTATCATCACCAACAAAGTCCTTAACACGTTTGATACGTCCACCCGTTTGTGTATTTAACCCTGTATCAACAACTGTAACCTTCCATGGCTCAGCATGCTTGTTGTGAATAATCATTTCATTACCTTTTGTGAAGTCAAAAGTAATATCAGATGTATGGATGAAGTAATCTGCAAACCACTCTTTAATTACATGCTGTTTGTATCCGGCACAGATAATAAATTCATTAATACCATAAGCTGAATACTCTTTCATAATATGCCACAGTATCGGTTTCTCACCAATTTCAATCATTGGTTTTGGTTTTAAGTGAGATTCCTCAGATATTCTTGTTCCAAAGCCGCCTGCTAAAATTACAACTTTCATTTTAATTCTCCTTTGTTTTGTATTTTCATCAAATCATCAACAATCCCTTTATCAATAGAAATATCAAACTTTCTTCCGAACAAATTGCTAGATTGCTCCAAAAAATCGAGATCCTCACTTTTCCAGATATGAGGAGACCCGTGACCATTTCCTCTCTTCCAGTCTATTTCTCTCAAATTAGAGTTTGGCATGTTTCTGCCAGACCTATAAACTGTTTGTGAATAATTGCTATTCATAACAAAAGTCTGTATTGCAAACTCATCTGCTCCAAATGTCTTGTCACCATACTGTTTTCTGAAAAAATCTTCGTTAGCGATTAAATCCATTGCAAGATTGTTAGATATACTCCACCACGTAGAACCATGATAAATTTGTATTTTCCTTAATCTATGCACACCAAGAATTTTCTGTGCATAATAACCCACTCGATTTATCGATGTAGCAACTTTTTTCCATTTATTCGCTGCATTCCAGTATTTACCCAACAAAGTGTACTGGTCTACACGAGCGCACATCTTTGGATCTGTACATTCATTTGCAGAGATATAATTAGTAAACTGCCCTTTACTTAAATTATTGAACTTATTCATTTCAAAAAAAGTGTCTATTTCATCTATACCTTTTAAAGGCAGGTCTGATCCACTCAGCAGATGATAGTAATCATATTGCGAAACCTGATTTGCCTTTTTCAGTAATGAAATACTTGCATCAAGAATCCCATACTCTCCCCACACAATTTTTTTTCTGTCTGACCAATATATATGAGATTTTTTAACAGAGCCCCCAATATCACGGATACTCGGCATCTGAACTTTTTCATTTACATGAATAAATATATCTGCACAGTTACTATCAATTGCATGTAGTAATATTTTCAGTTGTTCCCAATTATCGTGCGCAATTATCAAAAATGCATGCTTCACAATGCAACACCTCACTTAAATTAAAGTCTCAGCAGTTAGTTTTGTCGGAACAAAATTATACTGTGAAATTATTCCAACTGCCTGCCTATTAAATTCTTCTGAATATGGAAAACTTATATTATATGTTCTTAATCCAACCTTAACATGTCCCACTGGTATTTAAAGATAGAAACACGTTAATGCTGTCACAAATGTTGTTGATGTATCACCATGAGCAAGAACCTCATCTGGTTTTTCCATTTCCAAAATATTTTTTATCTAATATCCCTATAGTTATATCAAACAATGTTTGTCTCGGCTTCATAATAGAAAGATCAAAATCAGGAATTATATTAAATGTGTTCAATACTTGATCTAGCATTTGTCTATGATGTCGAGTCTCACAAACAATAGTTTCTAAAGTATCTCTTGTTTTCAATTCATTTACTATTGAGCACATTTAAATTTTTTCATGTCTCGTGCCAAAAACTAGCATTATCTTCTTTTTCTTCATATATTCTCTCCAAATTTACAATACAGCATTTAAAAATATATTATTGTCCTAAACTGCGCCATCTTTATTAAATACTGATTTTATAGTTAATAAAATAATCCTCAAATCATTCTTAACACTCCACTCCCCAATATACTGAGTATCCAGCTTCACCACTTCCTCAAAGTCCGTAATGTTGCTTCTTCCACTCACCTGCCACAGCCCGGTCAACCCAGGTCTGAATGACATTCTGGCTCTATGGTGTGGCTCATACTTTTCCCACTCATCGAGTGTCGGTGGTCTGGTGCCTACCAGGCTCATATCTCCCACTAGTATATTGAAGAATTGTGGGAATTCATCCAGGCTTGTTTTCCTGATAAACTGTCCAATTCCGGTTTTCTTTTTTCCGTTTGGCAACACCTTATTGCCTATTATTCTCGGGTCGAAGTCCATCTTGAACATCATTCCGTCACCCACTTTATTCTGCGCCATAAGCTCTTTCTTTCGTTCCTCGGCATCCATATACATGCTGCGGAATTTATACATCTTGAACTTTCTGCCATTTCTGCCGATTCTCTCCTGTGAGAAGAATATCGGTCCCGGCGATGCTATGTATATCATCGGTCCCACAAATATCATAATGATAAGTGTGAATAGGCAGCCCACCAGTCCTCCGACTATATCCATGCCCCTCTTTACCAGAAGTGCGCTGGTATTTGCATAGTTCACGCTCGATGTGACTACTGTGTAGTCGCCTATCTTTTCTATCTGCTTATAACCGCCCTGGGCTGTGCCATTTTTGGCTATTCCTGTATGTACTGCTATTCCCATCTTCAGGAATATATCTGCCATCTTCTCCGGATATTCATCCTCGCCACACGGCGGGATGAGCACCTCATCCACCCACTCATCACACGCATAGTCCACTATGCCATCGTGATTTGCAACTATCGGTATGCTGCATATAGTCTTGCCCTTCATGTCTGTATCCAGTGAAGCTGCTACTATCTTTGTATAGCCTATGCAGCTTTTCTCCACTGTGCGCAGTGTATCACGAAGCATGGCATCCGGTGCTATGACAAGCAGTGATTTCTTAGATGCTCCAAAGCCCTTTTTCTTAAGGAAGCTCTTGAGTGCAATTCTTGCTACATATGCTATTGTCACATAAATTGGAAACATGATATAAAATGATAATCGCGAGTATATATCAGCCATCTGTGTGGTGAACAGAAATAGCGCTGTCATCAGAAATACAAGTACTGCGTGCTTGCAGGTCGATATGAATTCATCCAGATATCCGCGTTTTAGAACGTTCTTGAATGAGTCTGCCATTATCTCCACAAAGAAATCTATCAGAAGAAATGCTACCCCCAGTATACGGTAGTCCTTGTCCATGTATGGGTTATTAAAGCCGAAGCGTATCACATATGAAATAAAAAATGCTATAACAATGCATGCGATATCTATAAGCATAAAGTCTATATGCTTTGTCCATCCTCTGCCTTTCTTTCTGTACATTCTTTCCAAATTCTCCTTATGGTATCTTTTATTTTCCTTTATACCTGTTCTAGGGGAGGTACCTTTGTACCCCCCCCCGAATTATTTTAGCCTG
>OGZK01001822.1_pt1 | contig 19562 bp, 17 predicted proteins | sample 1576791 | NCBI WGS metagenome assembly OGZK01 (sample SAMEA3541556, study PRJEB24748) | human gut metagenome | biome: human gut; feature: human-associated habitat; material: faeces | place: China | collected 2012
GTTTATTCTTCCTTCGCGGCGTCTTCCAGAATGGCCTGCGCCGCCTTTTTGCCAGTACAATAACTGCGATACCATCCATTGCGATTACAGTAGCTGTAAGGCCTTCACTTGTCTCGCTATCCTTCAGTTCTCTGGATGCCATACCGATATCACATGTACCATCTGCCGCTGCTGTAATACCTGTTGTTGAATCAGATTCCTGAAGCTCGATATCCGCACCACTGTTCACTGCCTTATATGCCTCTGTTAATTTCTCCATAACAGGAGTTACAGATGATGATCCGGCAATTACGATCTTACCGGTTGCTCCTGATGACTTGAAAGCTCCGGAGTTTGCAATCTCAATGTAACCATTGCTTGATACGATCTTCTGTCCGTCTTCACTCATAATGTAGTTGATAAAATCCTGTGCTACATCACTTACCTGACCCTTTGTCACAATGTTAAATGGTCTTGATAAGGTGTATGTACCGTTGTTGATATTATCTGCTGTTGCTTCAACGCCGCCGATCTTAACTGCCTTTACGGTATCATTTAATGCTCCGAGTGAGATATAACCGATCGAATAATCGTCTCCTGCAACTGTTGTGAGAACTACTTCTGTACTGTTTGCTATAATCGCGCTCGTAGTTGTCTTATCAACTTTATTTCCATCTGCGTCCTTTTCTTCTACACCGGTCAGTTCCACAAATGCTCCTCTTGTACCTGAGCCTTCCTCTCTGGATACAACTGAGATCTCCTGTGATGTATCAAAACTTCCGCTCTTGGAATCTGAACCACCTTTACTTCCACATCCTGCAAGGCATCCTGCCGCAAGTGCTGCACTTAATGTTAACGCTAAAATCTTATTTCCTTTTTTCATTTTAATTTTCCTCCAATTGACTCTCTGGACTCAGAATCGTTCATCTTTCTGATCCATTCAAAAATATGTAAATTGCGAAACCGGATCGCGCGCCCTTTTCCGGATCGCAGGATTATCATACGGCATCTATGTAAAAAACATCACCATCCCAAAGTAAAGGAAAAGTAAAAACTTTGTGTAAATGGGAGAAATGTAAAATTATGAAGAAAAGCACTTTATGAGTTTCTATGGAAAATAAAAAATTTTCATGTTACTATGAACTGCAGATACAATTTCGTTTTACGAAAGGATAAAGAAAATAACGATATGAATATCATCGGACATGTATATACAGATTTTCAGGAAAAATTTGGGATTCCCAGACAGAGTGGTCTGGTGGATGAACTGACCGGAACGGTTGTTTTTCTACCGGAATACCGGCAGCCGGAAGCCTTCCGGGGGCTGGAGGATTTCTCTCACATCTGGATCCTGTGGGAATTTCATAAAGCCAAACGGGAGAACTGGAGTGCAACAGTAAAGCCACCAAAACTTGGCGGCAATAAAAGAATGGGCGTATTCGCGACCAGATCGCCGTTCCGCCCAAATAATATAGGTCTGTCTTCTGTAAAATTGACAGGAATTGAATATACCGATGACTATGGTCCAATCCTGCATATCTCCGGTGTCGATCTGTTAAACGGTACTCCTGTATATGATATCAAACCTTATATTCCATATACGGACTGCCACCCGGATGCCACCGGCGGTTTTACCGAACACATTCATACGGAAAAACTGGATGTCATCTTTCCGCCGGAGCTTCTGGCAATGATCCCGGAAGCCAAGCGTCCTGCCTTGATCGGCATTCTTGCAGAAGATCCGCGTCCCGGCTATCAGCACGATCCTGACCGCAGATATGGCGTCGCCTTCGCAGGCTTCGACGTGCGCTTCCACATCAACGGCAACGTCCTCACAGTGTGTGAGGTGGTGGCTGTATGATAACCGAACGATAAGAGACAGGGGCAGAGGATATATATCTTTATTCCGCAGAACACTTTCGTTCTATTCTACTCTGTATAACTTCGAACTAACCTCGGCAGAGCCTCGCTAAGGTCTCAGTTATCACGTAGCGGTACTAGGCTCACTGCTTATGCAGTTCACCAAGGACCGACGTTCGAACAGGTCTGCTTCATAAAATATATATCCTCTGCCCCTGTCTCTTATCTGTTTATATACTAACATTAGCAATCATATAAACCTTAGGAGTATGTTTGACGACTCTAGTGCTCGTGTTCCGGTACAACAGCGAAGAATATGAGGTCTTCGGTGCCTTCATTTGACAGGCTGTGGGTTGCTCCCTGCGGACAATAATGGCAGTCGCCCGGATACAGCTTCTCTTTGGTGTCCTCATATTCCATCGTTCCGACACCGGAAAGTACATAAATGATTTCACTGTTTGTCTCATGCGTATGTGTTCCGATCGATGAACCAGGCACAAGTCTGCCCTTCATGATCTTGTTATTCATATCCTGAAACATATGCACATGGAATGTTCCTTCTCCCCCTTTAAAATTCTCGATCGCTGATTCTGCGATTGTATCAAACGATATCTTCATATGATTCCTCCTTATATGGTTCCTTATATTAACATCCGCACACTCTTTATTCGATACTTTCGATCAATCTTCTGACTGCTTCTTCTATATGCTCCGGCATGATACCGGAATAATTAATGACCAGTGTATGATATCTGGCATTTTCGGTATTTCTATAATACTGGCTGAGAAATGAAATGTGAATATCTCTTGCTTCAGCATTATTCCGCAACCGCTCATCACTGTAATTCGTATCAATCTCCAACAGGAAATGCAACCCTGAATTCTCTTCGCGAATACAAATCTTGTCCGGATTCATATATTTTTTAATGCATGCAAGCACCAGATCCCGCTGTTCTCTGTAATAATTACGCATGCGATTGATGTGTTTTTCCAGACAACCATCGGTGATAAATCTTGCAAGTGTATATTGCTCGATATTTGACACCGTACATGCATAAAAGCTGAGCATCTCATCATATCTCCGCATCAAACTCTCCGGAAGAACCATATAACTGATACGGATCGTAGAGGAAAGGCTCTTGGAAAATGTGTTGATATAGATGACCTTTTCGCCCACATCGATACTTTCAAGTGTAGGTACCGGCTTGCCAACCAGTCGAAATTCACTGTCATATTCATCTTCGATGATATAGCGGTTGTCCTTTCTGGATGCCCAAGATAACAATTCATATCTCCTGCTGACAGGTGTTACCAGTCCGGTCGGAAAATGATGCGCCGGCGAAATATGAAGTACATCTGCACCGGATTCTTCCAACGCCTCCATATTGATCCCATTTTCATCCATTGCTACGAATTTGCAGCATACATTCTGTGCCTGATAAATCCTCGATATCTTCTGATACCCCGGATCTTCGACCGCATAACACTTGTCATAGCCAAGAAGCTGAATGATCAACCCATAAAGATATTCTGTTCCGGCTCCTATGATGACCTGCTCCGGCTTCACATCCATACCACGAAATTGATACAGATAGCCTGCTACCGCGCTTCGCAGCTCATAGACGCCCTTGGACGGTGATCTGGACATCAGCTCTTTGCTGTTTTCTGCCATGACTTCTTTTAAAAGCTTTGACCAGATGCTGAATGGAAACGCATCCTCTACCGTTGAGTTACTGGCAAAATCCGCAAAATATGTTTTCTTTTCTTTCGGCTTTTCAAATTGCTTCGCCGGTCGCTCCGGCAACGGCTTCATCAGATCTGCCGAAATGTCCGTAACATAATAACCGCTTTTCGGAATCGAATATATATATCCTTCGGCAACCAACTGACTGTATGCATTTTCCACGGTGATCGTGCTGACATTCAGATTTTTGGCAAGCAGACGCTTCGATGGCAGACGTTCCCCCGCTACCAGCTTCTTAGACAAAATATCTGTTTTGATCTGCTTGTACAGATATTCATATAACGTATCTGTTCCTCGATTTTCCAGCGCATATGTCAGCATAGCAAACCGCCCTTCACATTATTCCTGCCGGCATCACAACCCACCTTGCGATACCATAGTTATAAAATATTATATGTGGGACGAAAGCATTATGCAAGTTTTTTACATTCTATAGATAGACAAAAACTCTATGGCATCCCGCCCTGCGCCTGTCCTTATAGAAATGCCGTGCTGCGTTTTCTACTCACTGCACATGTTAAATTCGTAAATACTCCTGTGCTAACTCGCCTTCGGCTCAAACAAGCACCCGTATTTACTAACAATGTGCAGTTCATAACGAAATCCTCGCAATGGCATTTCTATAAGGACAGGCGCAGGGCGGGATATCACATAGTTCTTATATATGGACAATAAAAAACGGTATTTATTATCGTACAGTCAACCTGCTCAATAATAAATACCGTTATCTTATTGTTTACTTTTATTGTCCTTATTTGATCATGTCTAAGAACATCTGATGAATACGGGTATCATCGGAAAGCTCCGGATGGAATGCCAGTGCGATCTGGTTCTGATATTTTACCGCTACAATGTGACCATCTACCTCAGCTAATACCTCAACACCCGGCTTTACACTCTCGATATATGGTGCACGGATAAATTCCATCGGATATACTCCAAGACCTTTGATCTCGCCATCATAATGAAAGCTTCCAAGCTGTCTGCCATATGCATTTCTCTTTACGCAGACCGGAAGGGTCGCAAAATGACGTTTATCATCATTGGACAGTTCTTCTGCAAGAAGGATCAGTCCCGCACAGGTTGCAAGAACCGGCATGCCCTGTTCGATCTTTTCTTTTAATGCATCATACATATCAAGCTCTTTTAACAGCTTACCCTGAACAGTGCTTTCGCCACCCGGCAAAACGATACCGTCAAATTCCTGTTCCAGATCACTTTTCTGTCTGAGTTCTATTGTTTCTGCTCCAAGGCTCTCTAACATTTTCTCGTGTTCGATAAATGCGCCCTGAACCGCTAATACTGCTATCTTCATCGTGTCTGTTCATCCTTTCGCTTATGTCGATCATCCATCATTACGATATCCGCATCTATTTGTCTGTCTGATATTTTACTTACCACGCTCAGCCATAAGGAGTTCGATCTCGCTCTCATTGATACCCACCATAGCTTCACCAAGATCCTCTGATAATTCAGCGATCAGTTTTGCATCTGTGAAGTTTGTAACAGCCTTAACGATGGCATTTGCACGCTTCTCCGGATTTCCTGACTTGAAGATACCGGATCCAACGAATACGCCTTCAGCACCAAGCTGCATCATAAGAGCTGCGTCTGCCGGTGTAGCAACACCGCCTGCTGCGAAGTTTACAACCGGAAGGCGCTTGTGCTCATGTACATATAATACAAGGTCATATGGAACCTGAAGAACCTTTGCTGCATCATATAATTCATCTTCACGCATAGAAGAAATACGTGCGATCTCGCTGTTCATCATTCTCATATGTCTTACAGCCTGAACAACATCACCTGTACCGGGTTCACCCTTTGTACGGATCATGGATGCACCTTCATTGATTCTACGAAGTGCCTCGCCGAGATCCTTAGCACCACATACAAATGGTACTTTGAACTTTGTCTTGTCAATATGATATACATCATCAGCAGGTGAAAGAACTTCACTCTCATCGATGTAATCGATCTCGATTGCTTCAAGAAGCTGAGCTTCTACAAAATGTCCGATACGGCACTTTGCCATAACAGGGATAGATACTGCATCCTGAATACCTTTGATCATCTTAGGATCACTCATTCTTGATACACCACCCGCTGCTCTGATGTCAGCAGGAATACGCTCCAGTGCCATAACTGCACAAGCACCTGCTGCCTCTGCGATCTTTGCCTGCTCCGGTGTTGTTACATCCATGATAACGCCACCCTTTAACATCTGTGCCAATTCTTTGTTTAATTCATACTGTCTGTTTGCCATAATCGTAACTCCTTTTTCATTTGATGTGTGTATTTATCTGTAACATATTCATCCTTGAATATCACTACTCAAAATCACGAACAGATTCACTACAAACCTGCTAGGATTTATTATAAAATTATCTGACCATATTGAAATATTCAATTACAAACTTTTTCTTATGTCCAAACTGACCATATCAATATGTCGCATATGCAAATGCCAGATATCAGATTATGTAAACTGATCTCTCGGGCAGATCACCAGAATAATATATAATAAATCACGACCGTATCGTATGATAAAACCATAACGGAAGCGACCGTGGCATACGCAATCGATTGTTGAATAGCTTAGGCAGATCACCGTATTGTATAATAAACAAAATAGCAGGAAAATGTTGCGAAAACGCCTGCGTTTCGATGGTTTTGTGCCGGGATGGAGGACACAACGATTTTATCGTGTCCGAAATCCCGTGCATATAAAAACCAATCGAAGCAAAGTAAGTTTCGCATTTTTCCTGCTATTTTTGTTTATATGAAATACAGTGATCGTCCGGCTTCTAGCCAAGGCGCAGCATCGCATCGATGCTCTTTCTGGCTTTCTGCATTGTCTCCTCTGTAAGGGTAATGCTCTCGCCCTCACCATTTACCACGCAGTTATAGACATCACCAAGTGTCGTCATCTTCATGTTGTGGCATACACAATCCTTAGACAATGCATAGAAACGCTTCTCCGGGTGTGCAAGCTGAAGGTGTGACACAATACTGTTCTCCGTACCGATGATGAATTCCTTTGCATCACTCTTTGCTGCATAATCCATAATTCCGGTTGTACTTCCGGCATAGTCTGCAAGCTCCGTTACTTCCTTTAAACATTCCGGATGTACCAGAAGTAATGCATTTGGATGAGCTGCTTTTGCTTTCTCTACATCTTTTACGGTTACTCTGACATGTGTCGGACAGCCGCCCGACACCAGCTTAATATTCTTTTCCGGTACCTGCTTCTTTACCCATGAACCGAGATTACAGTCAGGAATAAATAAAATATCCTTTTCCGGCATATTCTTCACGATCTTTACTGCAGAAGAAGAAGTAACACAGACATCACTCAATGTCTTTACTTCCGTTGTTGTATTGACATAAGCTACAACTGTATAACCCGGGTTCTTCTCTCGAAGGGCAGCTAACAGATCATAGTCGATCTGGTCTGCCATCGGGCATCCGGCATCCGGCTCCGGCAGGTATACTGTTTTTTCCGGTGATAACAGTTTTACTGTCTCCGCCATAAAGCGCACACCACACATGATCATGGTCTTTTGCGGGGCTTCCGCCGCCCTCTGCGCAAGGCCGAAGGAATCTCCCACATAATCAGCCACTTCCCAGATATCATGACTCTGGTAGGCATGTGCAAGGATACAAATATCCTTTTCCTTCTTTATTCTCATTATTTCATCCTGCATCTCTTTTATATTCATGACAATTTTCTCCTTTGTCTGTTATGTTTTCGTTTTCTATCATGCAATGCACAGTAAGTATACCGCATATTGAGAAAGATTACCATCTATTCTGTTAAATATGCATATCTACCAGCATTCTCGCACGGTTATAGACATTCAGCTTTGAAGAACCGGAATCCACATCAGCACTTACAATACGTCCTTCCGGAAGCTTTTGCTGAATGGAAGGATACAATCCACGCCCACAGATATGATTGGGCATACATCCAAATGGCTGAACTGCCAATACCTTTTTGCAATCATGCAGGATATGTCCCACCATCTCTGCACCGATCAGCCAGCCATCCCCGGTTCTATATGTCCAGTTTACATAACCATCAGCCTCTTTTTTCATTATTTGAAATTCTTCCATCGAATAAAATCCATACTGCCGCATTGCTGCAATCATGGATCTCTGAAGACTTCCGAACAATTTTAACCCAATACGATAAGCCGCCTGTTCTATTTTGCTTACATCCGATAAATGCGAATCTATATAATACATCGCGTACCAGGATAATCCATTTGTATGGGATTCGCAATTATTCTTTTCGAGAAAACGGATCATATCCCAGTTTCCCAAATGACAATACTTTATATAAATCTCTCCGACGATCCCTATTCGTTGCTTTCTTGGCTTCACCAGTTCAATTTTTGAAAAATCCGCCGCAATCCTTATAAAATTCTGTTTCATTCTTGAAGTTGTCAGATGTTTTCCTTCCCGAAGATCGCATGCAAGAATCCTGACCCATTTCTTCCATTTCTTTTGTGCCTCACCTTTATGCACTTCATTTGGTCTGACCTGATTTAGTAAAAGCATCAGAATATCACCATAAAACAATCCAAATAACGCACGCCAGACCATATCAGGTTCCAGCTTCATCTGCTCCCCCTTCTCCAATCCCTGAATGTTTAACGACAATACCTGAGCCTGCGGAAATCCTGCTTTCCGAACAGCCGCCTTTAACACATGCAGATAATTTGAACCACGACATGCATCTCCGGCAGTTGGCATTAATAGTTTCGTACGGTTCAGATCATATTTGCCGGATTGAAGAGCTGCTATCATCTGTCCTGCATTTAAGATGATCGGATAACACATATCGTTATTGACATATTTTAATCCAATATCCGTTATATCCTTTTCATTTTTTAAAATCACCGGATGATAATTTTTTGAATAAAACGCATATTTTAACAATGGAAAATGTGCATCTAACATTGCTGGAATCAACAGAATACATTTCTCCCGATCCGCATTTTCTCTGATCTTATACATATCTCCCTATCCCTCATTTTCTAAAATGCAGATATATGCTTTCTCACTATCTGCAATGCCTCATATACCTGATCTGAGAGTACCACATTTTGCCATACTTTTTCAATACAAACAACTTGAGAAAGCATTTAATTTATTGACTTTATGACCGCGATATGTCACAATTTGTATCAATGAAAAAAAGAGCCATAATTCTATGGAAAAATATAAATCAGAAAGGTTGAAATATTATGAATAAAGCTCTTGTCTTATTGTTTTTATTTTTTATCGGAAGTCTGATCGGATGGGTGATTGAATTGTTCTTCCGCAGATTCTGTTCTCCAAAAGGTCGAACAACAAAGAAATGGGTAAATCCCGGCTTTCTGGTCGGTCCTTACCTTCCGCTATATGGATCAGGACTATGCGTCTTATATATGTTAGCATCTATTAACCTGTCATTTCTGGATGAACATCCAATCATTGAGAAGATTGTTTTATTTGTATTTATGGCGATCGCTATGACCGTGATCGAATACATCACCGGATTGATCTTCATTAAGGGAATGAATGTAAAACTCTGGGACTACACAGACCGATGGGGCAATATTCAGGGAATCATCTGTCCACTGTTTTCATTCTTCTGGGCAGTTCTCGGCGCGACCTACTACCTGCTGATCCATCCACATGTTTTATCAGCACTTGACTGGTTATCCAGAAACCTTGCATTTTCATTCTTTATCGGATTCTTCTACGGCGTGTTCCTGATTGATATCGTTTACTCCTTCAACCTTATCGTTAAGATACGTAAGCTGGCTGCCGAATATGAAATCGTCGTTAAGATTGACGAACTCAAACAGCATCTGTTAGAGGAAGCTGAGCTCCGTAAGGAAAAATCACATTTCTTCCTTGCTATGAAAAATGCTCGACCGCTCCGTGAGATATTTGAGGATTCGTTAGAGAAATATTCCATTAAGAAGATTCTGAAAGAAAAGAAGAAGAAATAATATATTGATTTTATCTAAAAAATATGCGCGCTGGCTTATCACTATATCTTTATTGCGCAGAACACTCTCGTTCTATTTTCACGTAGCGGTACTAAACTCGTCACCTATTGGTGACTCGTTAAGGACCGACGTTCAAATAGGTCTGCTCCATAAAATATAGTGATAAGCCGGCACGCATATTTTTAATGCTACTAAAATTGTTTTATGCTTCTTTCTTCTCCCCCACAGGAATCTGTGCGAAGATAATCGCAATAAAGATCAACAGGCAGCCAAGGAGCTGGCGGGCGGTCAACACCTCACCAAGGATCACCCAGCCGGCAAGTACTGAAAATACAGATTCCAGACTCATGATCATAGATGCCAGCGTCGGATTCAGTCCATTCTGTGCAATAATCTGCAAGGTATAAGCAACACCGCTCGACATCACACCGGCATACAGAATTGCAACCCATGCATCCCATGACTGTAACTGTGGAAGCCATGCTGCTATCCCTGCTGCCGAATGTCCCATCTCTGAAAAGAACATCGGGAATGCACTGAGTACCCCGGCAACCAGGAACTGGATGCAGGACATCCGTACACCATCAACCAATGGTGAAAAATGATCGATCACCAGAATATGTATAGCAAACAAAAATGCACAGAGCAATACAAAGAGATCACTGTTCTGAAATGATAGCGACCCCGCTGTCATACATAAAAGATAAAGTCCTACAATCGTGATCACCATTCCAAGCCAGATATTCCAACCACATTTTTTCTTTAAAAACAAACCAAGGATCGGAACCAGCAGAATATAGCAAGCCGTCAGAAAACCGGCCTTTCCTGCCGGAGTGCCATAATACAGACCAAGCTGCTGTGCCGAGCTTGCAAAAAACAATGCCATTCCGCAACACAGTCCACCGATCCATAACTTTCTCCGTTCTGCGGCTGTCTTTGGCTTTTTATTATTTGAATTAATTTTATCAAGTAACCGAATCACCGGAAGCAGCACTACACTTCCAACCAGACTTCGTATACAATTAAAAGAAAATGGTCCTAGTGCCTGTCCGCCCTTGCTCTGTGCCACAAAGGCGGTTCCCCAGATAAATGCCGTAAGAACTAACAGGAGTGAATTTCTGATTTGTCTGCTTTTCATTTGTATACCCTTTTCCTATCTTGTTTATTGTCAAATCGTTACATTATTCCTTTGAATCATTTTCTGTACAGATATTTTTCCTGTCATACGCATCCAGAAAATGATGCTTCTCTCCGTGCTGCTTCCATGCAACAACCGTGTCCAGATTTACATTTTCCACACTCTTGAAAATATTCCCTTCCACATAAGGATTTACCTGCTTCAAAGTCTGAATTAGCTCCTTGATCTCAACACGCTTCGAACGGTTCTCGTTATTACAAGTCGTACAGGTATCCGTGAATTTGCATGCACACTGGATAAAATGCAGACCATTATAGTCCCTCCATGCCTTGATATCATCCTCACGCACCAGATATAACGGTCGGATCAGTTCCATCCCTTCAAAATTCGTGCTGTGAAGCTTCGGCATCATCGTCTGTACCTGTGCACCATACAGCATACCCATCAATATAGTTTCAATTACATCATCATAGTGATGACCAAGTGCAATCTTATTACAGCCAAGCTCCTGTGCAAAATGATACAGATGTCCGCGTCTCATTCGTGCACACAGATAACATGGCGACTTCTCAACCGTAAACACAGATTCAAATATATCCGATTCAAATATCGTAATCGGGATATTCAGACTTTTTGCATTTTCTTCTATAACCTTCCGGTTCGCCTCACTGTAACCGGGATCCATAACCAGAAACTTAACTTCAAATTCAAATTTGTTATGCAACTTCAATTCCTGAAAACATTTCGCCATCAGCATAGAATCCTTACCACCGGAAATGCAGACCGCGATCTTATCTCCCGGCTTCACCAGCTCATATGTGTTGATCGCCTTGGTGAACTTCGACCATATGCTTTTCTTGAATTTCTTGCGCAGGCTCAGCTCAACATCCTTCGCCTTGTTCTGCTCCTCCGGCTTGCTCATAACATCCAACAGCCATGCAGCATAACCGCCTTCCAGACTCTCCGCCTGATATCCTTTTTCTTTCAAATGCTCCGCTACGTCGATGCTGACTATGCCTCTCGCACAGAAAATAACAAGCAGCTTGTCCTTATCCACCTCGCTGCTTGTCTCTATTTCTTCCGCAGGAACCGCAATCGCATCCGGCACTGCCCCATGAGAAATCTCAATGGCATCCCGGATGTCAATCAACTGGTAACTGTCTTTATTTCGATTCTTTAATTCCGCTATTGTAATGCTCATATGCACGCTGCCTTTCTTCCTAGTGCGCCAATAATCTTTCATATATATTTACCTACACTAAAATACCAAGCAATTATATGACCTAAAAAGTTACTTTGTCAATGCAATTATGGAAAACAGCTACTCTTGAAGAATATAAACGAAAACAGCTCTGTTTTAGATAGTCAATATATTCTCCTGTTTCAGCGTCAATTACCAGCAGCGAATCAGGAAGATAAAAATAATCATATGTATAACAGGTATCCAAATCCTCATAATACGCCACGAGCCAAACAGGTTTGTACTCAAACGTCCCTAATTTTTCCCCCTCCACAAGCATATAATCAAGCTCCATAAAATTAAATGCCGCTGGTTTATCAATTCCTGGATATGCTGCATAAAATGCCTCATATTGTTCTGCGAATTTCGGTTCTATATCTTCAAAATCCATTAATGTTACTGCTTTTTCTCCTGCCTGCACCCCTGCAATATAAAGTTCCGCATTCATCACACCATTATCGTCAACACAAACAGTAAATAATTCAGATGTGCAGAACGGATATGGCGCAAACAACTCCGTTTCAGCTATATATGCCCCTCTATTGCCTGCAGCTCTGGTAAACTGAAAACAATAGCCATTAAAATCAATTGGTCTTGCACTTTCAAACGTACTATAACCAAGCGGTCCTTCTTCTAAAATCTCTACATCCGTAATTCCACATGCTTCCAAAAACAACAAGGCTTCATCACGCGCACAATCCATATCTTTTGCACATCTGTTTTCCACTGTATTCTCTAAGTCAACAATACATTCTGTTACATCTCCCAGATGATTTTCCAATGTGATCGTATCATCCGTCTTCATTCCGTAATATGTATATAAACCCGCAGTTCCCAGATAATTCTCCAGTGTAATTCCTGTAATACAATCATTTTCTTCTTTAAATGTCAAAAGGAATAAATTATCTCCGATATATCCAACATATTTCTGTCCCTCATAATTCTGTATCAATGCTCGTTTATCTGATGCACCTGCCTCACAGGCAATAATATTTTCTATTTCTTGATCGCAGGAAACTGCCTGTGATGTTTGTCCCTGATCCAAATAATATTCTCGAATTTTCTCCTGATATATATGTATGGTTTCCAGATCCTCTCTGCACAGATTCTTATAATCATTTTCCAAACGGTTCTCAAAAATTCCTTTCTCTTCCTCAAACACAGCTTCAACAATCTCCTGTTTTTGTTTTGCAGCATTCGGAATCTGCTTATATTCATATATTTTAAAATCAGAATCTGGTATATATTCAACGCCCTCTACCGCAAGCTTAACTGTATTCTTATTTACTTTCCATTCTTCCATATAACTATCCGGAATATGCAAACTATTTGCCGCATCCCCTACATATGATATATTCTTCTCTTTTGCACTTTCACAAGCAGTTAATCCCCCAAAGCACAATAATATAGATATCATAAGCGTGACTTTCCCAAAATTTTTTCTCACTTTGCTTCCTCCAATATTTGTCCATCTGCAAGATGTATCATACGATCCGCCCGACTTCCTATCTCTTGATCATGTGTTATCACAATCAATGTCTTTCCTCGTTTATTCAACATTTCTAACAACTCCATAATCGCGATTCCCATTTCATGATCTAATGCGCCTGTCGGTTCATCTGCAAGGATCAAATCTCCCCCTGCCACCATCAATCTTGCAATCGCACAACGCTGCTGTTCCCCACCTGAAATCCTGGTTACCTTTTTGTCTGCCAAATCCCTGATTCCTGTAAATTCTAACATTTCATTCACCAGTTTTTTTCTTTCCCTACCGGAATATCTGCCTGCCAGTAATGGCAGTTCTACATTTTCAAATACCGTATAAGATTTCATTAAGGCATAATTCTGAAATACAAATCCCACATGTTTACGACGAAATTCGTGAAGCTTATCTCCTTTCATCTCATGAACAGCAATATCATTATAATAGTATTCACCGCTTGTCAGATAATCCATAGTCCCAATAATATTTAATAATGTACTTTTCCCTGATCCGGATTGTCCCATGATCGATATGTATTCCCCATCCTGGACATCCAATGATACATCCTTAAGTGCCGGAAGCTCCCGATGCTCATATATTTTTGTAACATTTCGAAGTTTTATCATCACTATTCTCCTTCTTTTCCTAACAAATCAATCGGTGAACACTTATAAATCATAAATACCGGGCAAATTGTTGATAATGCAACAAATAGTATGCTTATCTCTCCAAGGATAGGAACCACTCGCTTCCAGTATATACTTCTGTAAGAAAATTCCATTAACTGATCAGGCTCTATTATATGAATAAACAACCACCATACAAGAAATAATGAACAGCCATAGGCTAGAAGAAACTTAAGAATATTCTCCCATAGGATCATCCAGGTTATATTTTTCATTGAAAATCCCGCCGTCAGCATAATTCCATACTCTCTTCGTCTCCGCAAAAAATCAAGTATCTGTATACATAAAAGTACAATACAAAATGTGAGTCCCACCAGAATTAACATCTGAATAATATTATAATTAATCTTCCGACTCATTTCTTCTCCATTTTCTATTGCTTTACCAATATCAATCACTTTTATATCTTTATATCCAGCCTTTGCCAGCTTTTGCATAAGACTTCTCTTTATCTTTACATAAGAGTGTCCTTGTTTTATAGAAAAATAGAAATCCGAATTATTACAAAATATCTCTCCCGGGCAGGCTAACACTTCATAATCCAACGGAATTGTTCCTGTAACATCTGAAAAATCCAGCATTTCCATTTGTGAAACCGGAAAACTTTGTCCCTTTTCTAATATCCCGGCAACTACATATGTATATGACTGATCCCCCACTTCGCCAATATATTTTGTTCCAACTTCTATCTTGTCCTTATATGCAGATCCCAGATATAAATACATGCCATCTTCCATCGGTTTTAATTCTTCGATTAGGATTCCTTCGTCTAATTTCATCTTCCATATATTCTGAATGGTTGCATCTATTTCAATATAATATAAGCCATCTTTTCCATCTTCATCATCGATTGCCTGAAAACTATGGCCTGTCTGAATATTTTTCAATTTCTCCAATGCCGGATCGGTATTTATATATCCTGTTTGCCACGCACAGGTTACAGCTTCCACTCCATCCACTGATTTTATTATATCCAGTGCCGGGTCAGACTGTAATTCACTATCCAGTTCATCCAAAAAACGGATTTCACACAAGGTATCTATATTCCTGATTCCTGATTCTTGCAAAGAATGTCTGATATTGGTTGACATACTATAAACACTGATCAGCACAGCAATCAAAAGCAATAACACCATTGCCAACACAATATTACCACCCAGTTGTAAAACATGAGACATAACATTATCTGCTGCTAATCGTATTATATTTCGTTTTCTCATACTTAATCCCTAACCTCCTTTGCAGGCACCAGCTGTCTTAACAGCTTGCAGATTGGAAAAAGTAATACCAGCAACAAAATACCAATCATAAATATAAAATACCACAAAATATATGTATTCCAGACAAACGTCATCTTCTTTTCCATTGCAAGACAATAGAAAATCTGTAAACATCCTGCAACAATAATAGAAATTCCCATTAATATCCCGATTCGTACCAACTGCCACTCTATGATTCGTCTATCTGTTATTCCAACCGTTTTCATGATTGCAAAATCTCTTTTCTGTCGTGCATACCATACTCTTGCAATCATTATGCAATTTATAATACCCACTATGTACAGTAATATCAGAATAGCTGCTTTTAATTTATAAACGATATACACATCTGTCTGACTCTCATAATGATCCAGCAGCTGTGCATAATAATTATCTGATTGTCCAAATATCTCTATCAATTCATCAGCCTGCTCTGCAACCGGAACACTCTTATCCATAAGCTGGATTGTCATTCCCGGATAAGAAGATGAAGTATAGGTCATTCCATCGGCTATCCGGTTCAAAAATACATCTGATTCCGATGTCCAGTTTTCTAACGAGCCAAACGCAATAATCATTTTATCTGAATCATTTCCAAATGATTCCAGATACCCAGTCACCTGACAATCAATTCCATCTAATGACAAGCATTCCGTTCCATCTTTTGAAACTGTTACTGAATCCTTCCATCCATGTCCTACTACAAGATAAATGTTATCCGAATTCCATTCCTCCATTGTTGGATATCTGCCACTTTCAAGCAATCTGTTCCAGTTTCCATGATATGCCACTGCAATCTGCACTTCATCCGCATCTTCCTCACAACTGCCAATCGAAAACTCATCTCCTCTGATTACAGCATCACAACTAACATCGCTTATACGCTCCAGAATTGCTTTTGTACTTCGAACCGCCATCTCCTGTATTTGTCGATATTCTTCTATATCATTCAATTTATATTCCGTTGCTCCTGTGGTAGAGTAGATATTAATATAAGCGTTATACTTTGAAATACCATCCTGACTTTCATATTTTTGAATCCAATTACTCATAATCTGATATCCATTCAAAATTGTACTCAAGGACAGACTCATACCTACTAAAAAAAGTATAAATGTCAGCTTATCTTTTGTAATTTTATACATATCATCTTCTCCTGTAATCTGTGTTTCATTCATATCACTATAAAACAAAAACAAGCAACTTGTCCTTATCTACCTCGCTGCTTGTCTCTATTTCTTCCGCAGGAACCGCAATCGCATCCGGCACTGCCCCATGAGAGATCTCAATGGCATCCCGGATATCGATCAACCGGTAACTGTCCTTATCTCGATTCTTTAATTCCGCTATTGTAATGCTCATATGCACGCTGCCTTTCTTCTTTGCACAAATCTTTTACCACTTCACCTGCAATGATCAGTCCTGCTACAGATGGTACAAACGCCACACTGCCCGGAATATCTCTCCGCTCTGTACATTTGTGCTGTGCTCCCGGAGGGCAGATGCAATTTGTCCTGCAGCTGATCGACATATCCTCAAGTGGTCTTACCGGCTGTTCTTCCGAATATACAACCTTTAACTTTTTCACGCCACGCTTCTTAAGTTCCCGACGCATAACCTTTGCAAGCGGACATACCTTTGTCTTATAAATATCTGCTACCTGAAACATACTGCCATCCAGCTTGTTTCCTGCGCCCATACTGCTGATGATCGGCACTCCTTTTTTCTGTGACTGGAGCACCAGCTCAATCTTAGCCGTAACCGTATCTACTGCATCTACAACATAATCATAGGAGTCAAATGGAAATTCATCTGCATTTCCCGGCAGGAAAAAGCATTTGTGCATTTCGACCTTAGCATCCGGATTTATGTCCAGAATCCGTTCTTTCATAACATCTGTTTTATATTTCCCCACAGACTTTCTGGTGGCAATAATCTGGCGGTTCAGATTTGTCAGGCATACCTTGTCATCGTCGATCAGATCAAAGGAACCGACACCGCTTCGTGCCAATGCTTCACATACATATCCGCCAACGCCTCCAACGCCGAATACCGCTACTTTTGAATTTGCCAATTTGTCCATTGCTTCTTTACCAAGCAATAATTCTGTCCGGGAAAACTGTGTTAACATGTCTATCTCTCCTAAATAACCTACTAAAATGCTAGGCAAAATTATAGGGCCTGAAAAGGTTCTTTGTCAATGATTTTCTGGCAAAAAGGACCGGTATTATACCACGTCATATAATACCGATCCTGCTTACATTAACTATTTTCTAATTATTTAATCTTCCACGTCTTTACGTATCCGACGGATTTCTTTTTCAGCTGTTTCTTTAAAGCTGTCTTTGCTTTCTTTGTGCCTTTCACAGTAATGGTTGCTTTCTTATTTATGCCCTTGAATGCACTCTTACGGATGGTTGTAAGATTTCCTGCTGTGACTGTGATCTTTTTCAGATTCTTGCAACCGGCGAATGCTTCATTGCCAATCTTCGTTATACCCCTTCCGATCGTGATATTTGTCAGATTTTTGTTACCCTTGAATGCTTGGCTCGCAACCGCTGTTACTTTATAGGTAACACCACCCACCTTTACAGTAGATGGTATGGTAAGTTTTTTCGCTTTCTTGTTTGTGATCTTCATAACAGCAACAGTTGGATTCTTCTTTGAAGATGAAGTTACCTTTACTTTAATCTTCTTAGAAGGAACTGTAAGAATTGTACCTTTCTTAGCAGGCTTTGGCATTAATTTAACTGGTATATTATTCTCCTTTGCATATTTATATGCTGCGGAATTTTTATTGCAAATAACTGTAGTATTTTGGTTAAAAACTGTCCACCAATATCCACTCTCATTCTCACCCTTTTTAAATACGTCAATTTCAATAACACTATCTGGTATAACAACCGATTTTAATTTCGGACAGCTAAAAAAAACTCCCTTACCGATACTTGTTACACTATCCGGTATCGTTATGCTGGTTAAATTGCTGCACATAGCAAATGTTTTACTGGAGATTCTTGTTATCCCCTCCGGCAATACTACTTTTTTTAATTTATCACATGAAAAAAAAGCATCGCATCCTATACTTCTTACATTTTCAGGTATGGTGATACTCGTTAGATCAGTAGTTGCAAATCCATAGCTTCCTATACACGTTAAGCTATTTGGTAACGTTATACTGGTCAGATTTAAGCAAAGATCAAATGCCCTGTCACCTATACTCGTTACTCCCTCCGGTATTGTTATGCTGGTTAAACTGCTACAATTCCAAAATGCCGAATCTCCTATACTTATTACCTCTGTCCCATTAATCTTATCCGGGATTACAACCTTTTTCTTATCACCTTTATACTTGGTAATAGTAATTCCATCCTTAGCTTCTTCATATGTAAAATCACCATATGTCTTTGACTCTTCCGCCTGTGCTGTCATACCGCCCCCGCCACACAGCAACACACATAAAATCAATCCCAAGCCCGCATAGATCAGGCTTCTTATCTTCCTTTGCATCATTTTCATTCATCTCTCCTTTTCTCTTACGCTCCTTGTTTTTATAAGTTACATTGCTTTTTCCCATTTTTAGAAACAGTGCCAGGTACAAATAAACACAATTTTATCTGTATCTGACACTTTTTGTTTGATGTCTCTAAAAAAGCATAAACATTATAAAAAAAAAATAACTGTCAATAGTTCACAAAATATTTCTTAATTATTTAAATTTCGACAAAAAAATCCAGATACAACATTTCTGCCATATCCGGACTTCTACTAAAATATACATGTTATCTGTTCTGCTTATGTCTTTATCCTATGATTGCCTTAATTTCCGCTTTGCTCATATCGGTTACATCCATGATCTGCTCTAAGGAATAGCCTTTCTTATGCATTTTCAGGATAATCTCCGATTTTCCTCGTGCTTCGCCTATTATTTCACCTTTGACTATGCCCGCGGCTTCGCCCTTTACATATCCCATTTCTTCTACGCCTTCACTCAGATTGCACATGATCTTCACCTCTTCCCTTATACTGTGTCTATCTACCGGTATGTCATACTCCTGTTTCATCAGCTTCAATTTCTGTTCTGCCATCATTGTCTGCGACGCTTCCAGATTGATGATCATTTTCGCCAGTCCATCCCGCATCCGTACATAGAAGATAATATCAAAAT